>Ga0214921_10003212_pt1 | contig 25284 bp, 16 predicted proteins | sample LL1505_MetaG_FD_177992 | JGI IMG/M metagenome (GOLD analysis project Ga0214921, IMG submission 177992) | Freshwater microbial communities from Lake Lanier, Atlanta, Georgia, United States - LL-1505 | ecosystem: Environmental > Aquatic > Freshwater > Lake | place: USA: Georgia | collected...
AATAATATTATCTTATATTATAAGTTATATATTATTTTTATATTATAAATAAAATAATTTATATAAAAATATAAAAAAGCTATATTTTTATTTGAAAAAACTATACTTTTTTTGAAAATAGCTGTAAAATATAAATCATTTTTACCATCATTTTTTTCAGAAAAAAATATATTTATAATTAACAATTTTCAAAACATAATTTGAAATCATCCAGTTTCGTCGTGATTCATTCTACAAGTTGGACAGATTCTTCTTCCACATTGAGAAAACCAGCGTTTGATACATTCTCGATGGAATGCGTGGTCGCATCCACCCCGAACTGCTACACAATTCTCCAAATCTTTTTCAACTCCACAAATAGGACAGGCTTCCTCAATTCCGACGAGTGATTTTTGAATAAATGGGTCAACTGCTTCTGGAAAATTAAACAAATTGCCATATTTCGTTTGAACTTCTTGTGTAAATGTGATTTTTTGTTCTTCTGAAATCCAATGTGGAACTCTTATACTTTTTTGTTTTCCAAAAACAACGCCAATGTAGTAAAATAAATTAGGATTCATTTCAGTATACTTTGTCGAAATATTGTGAATTTTAACGGTTTTATTTCCAATTACTGGAACATGAAAATTGTTATATTTTTTATTTTGTTCACACCATCTGTCTAAAACTCCCCATGCGTGATAAAAATAGTCTGGATTACCATGGAATTCTGGTAAATCAAAATTAAGATTTTTGAACTCATTCAAATCAATTCTGGCAAATTTTGACAATTCACGTAAGATTCGAAGTTTTTCCAGAATGAGTTCTGAATTTGTTGGGTCATCTGATAAAGAATCATTTATCATTGATAATTGTAATCTATAAATTTCTATGTCCATTTTGTAATATGATAAATATTTATATCATAAAATGTCAATTTTTAAAGAAGCAATTCCAAATAGACAACGATATTCAACCAGTTTTATTTTTTAAATATTAGACATATTATTTTATTTTGTATAATTTTACAAGAATAAAAGATTATTTGAAAATTATCAATTTTATTATAATTTGATTATTCTTAATCAAAACCATCAGAACCAATCCATGGATCAGAACTATTAGAACCAATCCATGGTTCAGAACAATCAGAACCAATCCATGGATCAGAACTGTCAGAACCAGAAGCAAAAATCTGAGAAACCTGTATCGATTGACGTGGAATCGAATCAGAATCAGAACCAGAATTAGAACCATCAAAATTTGGGTCAAAATCATCAAATTCTGGTTCAGAACAATCAAATCTTGGTCCAGAACCAGAACCAGAACCAGAACCAGAACCAGAATCAGAATCAATCCATCCATTACTAAGACTCATTTGACTGGAACGTAAAATACGTTCTTCTTCGCATAATTGGCAATGCTTTTTCGTATAAAGTGCAAATTCAGTTGAATGTATTTTGCAGATACTGTTATCACTCATTTGAGTAGAACGTATTTTACGTTCTTCTTTGCAGAATGGGCAATGGTACTTCGTATAACATTCAGATGCAGTTAAATGTTTTTCACAAATATCGGTCTTACACATTTTACAAAAACGAAGATTCTTACCGTGTTCGCAGATACCGTTACCACCACAGTCTTTACAAAGGTATTTTTCACGACCGTGTTCGCAGATACCGTTACCACCACAGTCTTTACAAAGGTATTTTTTACGACCGTGTTTGCAGATACCGCTACCACCACAGTCTTTACAAAGGCGTTTTTCACGACCGTGTTCGCAGATACCGCTACCACCACAGTCTTTACAAAGGCGTTTTTCACGACCGTGTTCGCAGATACCGCTACCACCACAGTCTTTACAATAGCGTTTTTCACGACCGTGTTTGCAGATACCGCTACCACCACAGTCTTTACAAAGGTATTTTTTACGACCGTGTTCGCAAATATCTGCACTACCACATTCCTTACAAAGACGTCTTTCACATCTGTGTTTACATAGTCCTTTTCCAACACAGTCTTTACAACGGTGTTTTTGACGACCGTGTTCGCAGATACTGCTACCACCACAGTTCTTACACTTGAATTTTAACCGACCATGTTCGCAGATACTGCTACCACCACACTGCAGACATTGTGTTTTTTGACGACCGTGTTCGCAGATACTTCTACCACCACAGTCCTTACAAAAACGTCTATGCTTATCGTGTTCGCAGATATCTTTACCACCACAGTCTTTACAACGGCGTTTTTCACGAAGGTGTTTGCAGATACCGTTACCACCACAGTCTTTACAGAAATATCTATCACGGCCATGACAACAATGATTTTTGCCACCATTTTTTGATTTTTTTATTGATGACTCTTGCATCTTTATAAATATATAAAAACTATGCTTATTTTTACCATCAATTTTATTTTTTAATAAAAACTAAAAAGTTTTTATCTCTTAAATTAATATGGAATATCTTATTGAAGGTGTGCGTAATATATATCAAGCGGATTGTAAGCGATTCGTTGAAGCAAACAAACAATTGATGGATGATGTTAAATACAATAATTACCCCACTTTGAAACCACTATTTGATTTAAAGCCCGATAATTTTAAGGACTTAATGAAAAATATATATGGGATGGACTGCAATTTCTTGAATGAATCCTTGCGAGCATCCAAGATTGATATTAATATCCAGATGTTATTGCTACGTTATTATTGCGCTTCTAATGACAAAAATGTGAGTTTAGTGGTTATGAAGAACAAGACCGTTGATAAAAGCGAGAACGTCTATCATAAAATCGAGATGAAAATAAGTAAAAAGCAGTTGGAGTTCATCGAATTACAGATAAACTTTATGCGCATGCCCTTCGATAACTTCTGTTCATTCCTTTATGAAAATCAGGCAAAATTTAAAAAAGTGGACATTGGCCAGTTCAAAGAAACGCCCCAAACCATCAAATTGAACATATATGTTGTTAAAAACATAAAGAAAGTGTATAAAACAGCTGTTTTTCAGTCAACTCATTTTTATGAATTGGTTGAAGGCGCTAAGATATTTTTACACGCGCCGAACTATGATATTTTTGAAAAACAACTGTCTTATGCATATGGGATTGATTATGAAAATACGGTCCGCGTGTTCTTTCGTGTGCGATTCTTGAAGTTTTATTTATATAAGAATTATTCACTTTACGATATGGAGTATTATATTGTAAGTGGGAGTTATTTATTGTTTTGCTTAGGGATGCGCGTGTCGAAGGATACTGATATTTATTGTTTAGAAGGACAGCATAACAAAATGATTGATAAAAGGGAGATGAAATGTAATTATGATGTTAATCATATTAAAATAAAAGATAATGATTATAATGATTGGAATTATATATGTTTATATCCGGACGATAATTATATAATATTTGGGTTGAAATTGAATTCAATAAATGTCGAGATTACAAAACGATATTATCGGTATTATGTCAAGAAATCACAAAAAGCTTTAACTGATTTATTATTATTGAAATATTATTTAGGGGAAAATATTGGAATCGAAAAATCTGAGAATGAAAAGAAATTAACTAAGTTATTTACTGGAATTAATTTGGATGTTCAATTAGATAAAAATATTGACCATATGTTATATTTTCGATATAAAGATTTTAATCGGAAAAAAATAATGAATTATTACAAAAATAAAATGTAAATAGATTATATAAATGGAGGTATTTAAAAGAAAAAGTTATGAATTAGGTAAAACAATAAAAGACCTTGAAAAAATAAAAAAATCTACGCAAAACCAAATTTTAATTGATAAATTAAAAACTAAAAAAAGACTGGCGAATGAACAAGCAAGACTTTTTATTCAACAACAACGTAAGCCTAAAAAAGAAGAACAAAAAAGTAGTAAGCCAGTTTTAATAAAGCGTCGTAAGACTTCTACAAAGCCGAAGCAAAAGCCTACGCCTAGTAAAGAAACACGTCAATTATCCAACGCATTAGGTGCTTTACGTTCTTCTGCGAATATAGTAGCTGGACCACTCTCATTTAATCAATTAATTTCTTCTAAAAATTCGCAACCTAAAAATTTTAAAAAAGCGTTATTATCTTCTTCACCACAACGGCAATCGCAACGGCAACCGCAAGAGCAAGAGCAACGACAACCGAAAAAAGAATCAAAATTTTCAGAAGAAAGAAATAAATATAGGAGAGAAATATGGATAATGTTAAATAAAATAATATTTGGTTCTGAAAATGGTATATCTGGTATATCATCTTCTGATATACTACAATTTAGACTTTTTAAAATATTACATGAAGGATTATCTCATATTGAAGATACACAAATTGATAATGCGTATGACCAATTAGAAAAATCAAAACCAGATAAACCAAGTACACGTGAATTAATTAAACAAATATTAAATGATTATTTGAAAAATACATATGAATTGACTATAAAATCAAAACAACAATGCCGTGAATTTATTAAAGTATTATCTGAATTATTTACTGAAAACAGAATTAAAGATATAATATCGTCTGATGAATTACGTAATGAATGGGATAAATATAAGACTAACAAATATAATGATATATTAAAAAATACACGATTAACTTCAGATGAAAAAGAAAAAAAAATAATCGGAAGTTTATTAACAAATATACAGGTTATTTTTTTTGAACTTTATAATTATAATAATTCTGATAATATTATTTCATTTGAAAAAAATGTATTATCTGAATTATTAAAAAATGTATTACCAGAATTATTAAAAAAAATAAAGAAATATGTTTCTCCATCTGCAACAATTGATGATATTCAATTATTATTAAAAAATATAGATGATATTAAACGTATTCAAGAATTATATGAAACATATGATAGTCCTGAAAGATATGTAGAACCAACTATTGACTTATTAATTTCATTAATAGAAAAAGCATATAGAGAGTTTGATTATAAATTTATTGATGTATTTCTGTATAATCTGAATGAATATTTTAGAGAAAATCGTAATACGAGAGAAAGACAGAAAAGAATAAAAGAAATAATAAAGAAATATACGGAATACGTAAAAGAAAATAATAATGAAAAAAATATATTTAAAACACTTGGAAAATATATTGGTTCATACGCTTATCAACAATATTTATTAAATCAAGCAAATTCAGAATATAAAACAGACAGTAATTATGGTAAGGATAATTTACATTTGTATCATAAATCTGAAAATGTGTCAGAATTGGGAAATATGTTAGTATCTCAGAATAAACCAACAAATTCAGTATCCAGTACTAAACTAACTGTTCATGAAAATTTTACATTATACCGTAAAAATATAATTAAAGTATTAGCAACAATAATCGCAAGTATGGAGATTGAAAGATTTATATCAGTATTAGAAGATATTAAAAAACATACATATTATAAAGGTCATCTAACTTCACAAGACGAAAAAACTATAAGTGATTTAATCAGCACAAATGAAAAATTGTTTTTTGATGCAATAGATAAAAAAATTAATTTTTTAATTACAAAATTATATATTAAACAACTACTATCATTATTAAATAAATTAAAAGATAATTATCCAGATTTATATCAATCATACATTGACAACGTATTAGATAAATTAAATAATTTACTTAAAACTGAATATAATTATTATGATGGATATGTTTCATTGTTATCCAAAATACCAGAAGATAATGAAATATTTACTGAATTACGAACTAAAATTAGTGAAAAAATTATGAAAATGAAAAAAATACTTATAGAGATTCAAAGATATTATAGTGATAATATTGATGAAATATTTTCTAAAATTGAAAAAGGTGTAAATAAATTTAATATTAACAGTATTAATACATCAAATATAGAAAGACTTATTGATATATTAGATAAATTAGATGAATATTCTGATATGATACATTTAGAAAATTATAGAAAATATGGAACATCTCCAAATAAAGATTATGATAATTTATATAAATATATTAAAAAATTAGAAGCTTTGGGAGAATATAAAACATTCATTTCTAAATTCGAAAGTAATAATCAAAATATAGATAAATTTCAGAATATTGATGATCTTGATAATGAATATTATTATGATTTATTAACATCTTTTATTATTAAAAAATTAAAGGAAAACTTATCAATTAATAGAGAATTAGACGAAAATGATTTACCAATTGAGAAATTAGGTTTATTATTATTAGAATTAAAAAAAATATTATCAACAACAAACAGTAAATCAAAGAAATTACTAACTTTTATAAAAAATTATTATAGAAAAATACAAGAATTATATAATAATAAATTAAAAAAACAAATAAAACATATATCGAATGAATATAATCATCCACAAATTGTTGATAGAGAAAGTAAATTAACATATAATCAATTTACGAAATTATATTATTTATTGCTAATAGATACAATTAATTATCTTGATGGAGGACTGTTTGGTTTTATTATTCCGAGTTTATTAATTCGTGCTGTATTAACAAATTTTAAGAAAAATAATATAAGTATTGAATATCAAGAAATTGAACAACAAGGAATTGAACAACAAGTAATTGAACAACAAGGAGGGAAAAAAAAATTTAAAGATATTCGAAAAAAAGGAAGAAAACAGTATATATCACAAGGAAGAACTCGAAAAGCTGCTGCACAATCTCATAATTTAGGTGAGCCTGCATTAAATGATAGAAAAAATAAATCAAAAAATAAATCAAAAAATAATGATAAAAAAGTATCAGAAAAGGTAAATGTTGAAAAAGTATCATATGTAAAATTTCCGAGAGATAAAAAATGTGAGTCTTGTAATATAAATATAACTAATATATTTTCATCATTTATTGCAAAAATAAATAACTTAATTCAAAGTGGAGAAAATAAATATAAAATGGAAATTTTTGAAATATTTATTATATTTTATTATTGTTGCGAGGATATATTCATATTAATAGAAGAATTAAATGAATTTCAAAAATTTATGAAAATATTAGATGAAGGAATTAATTTTAGAATAAATAATTCCGTAAAATATCAAATATCAGATAATTATGATTCAAAACATTTATTATTTAATATATTGTCAATAACAAATAATTTATATATTCGAAATAATAATAATACTCAACTAAAAGGAGGAGCAAATGGTAATGAAGAAAACGATGCTGGTTATGAAGGAAACGATGCTGGTTATGATGCAAATAATCAAATAAATAATGAAAGAAACGAGGCTGATAATGAAGGAAGCGAGGCTGGTAATGAAAGAAGAGAGTTTTATAATCAAAGAATAGCGGTTGGTAATGATGAACAAAGCGAATCTGAAAATAATGAAATTGATGATGGATACAAAGGAAATAATGAACAAAATATTAAGAATACAAGTTATGAAACAAAAGGTTCCATAAAAGTTGAGTATTCAAATAAAAATAAAAAGAATAAGAAAGAATATACTGGTCATAAATCATCAGAACTAACATTTATTGATTGGTTGAGAGTATATGCTATTGATTTTTGTATATTATATTTATATAATAATAGTAATCCAAATAATTTATCAGATAACGAACCATATCGTGAATTAATAAGATTATTATCAGAATTAAATATAGATATTAATAATTTTCAAGGAATATCTAAAAATACATACGTATCAAACGCTTCATATAGAGCATTATATGGATATTCTAAGAATCATGTTCCAAATATATATAAGTATAATAAAGAAAAAGAAAAAAAAATAATAAATAATAAATATCAAACGCGATTAGATGAAGAAATTAGACAATTTATTAATAATCAATCAAGTCTAAATCAAAATAATAATATTAAAAAAATAATTACCGAATCAACTTATGAAAATCTGGAACAACAATTAGGTGTAATTCGTGATGAACTTTCAAACGATTTTGATTCAATTGCTGATATTGTAAAAGAATTAAAAAGTATGAAAAAAGAAAAAGCGATGGAAACACCAGAAGGAAAAAAAATATTTAATAGAAGTCTTGAAGGTTTAAGTAGAAAAGACAAAATAAAAGCAATAAATGAAAGAAAACATAAACTTATAAGATATAGAAAATTAAAAAATGAATTAAATGATTTTTTTTCAAGAGAAAAAATTGATAGAATATTTTATTTAAAAAAATTAGTAGATAATATTGAGAAAAAAATAAAATTAAATAATAACAAACTTACTAATACTGAATTACTACCAAATGTTCGGCCAAATTTAGAAAGAGAAATTGCATCAATACGAGGATTATTACATAAATTAATTATGGAAATTGAAACCAATAAATTATATGATAAACCGATAGAACATAGACAAGAAGGAAATGAAAAAAATTACAGAAGACCATTAAAACTAACAGAAATTCCAATAAATTCAGAAAATTTAACTGAATATGAAGAAGAAAAATTATTAGAAAAAGAAGAAAATAGAAATAAAAAATCAAGATTGAGTTTTTTTAGAAATGAAAATAATGAATTATTAAAAAAAAATAAAAAAAATTATTCAAATGAAGATATTAAAAAACTTGAAGAACTTGAAAAAAAAGCAATAAAGAAGCATGTTAAAGAATTATTAGATAAACAAAATGAAGATTATGAGTTTTCAAAAAAAGATATTGAAGATTTGGAAGATTTAAAAACAGAATTTGATAAAAAAGCCATAATTAAAAATGATGAAGAAAAACAAATGTATTCTGATTTTATTTTATTTATTAAAAAACAAAAGAAAAAATTAATTGAAAGAGAACAAATAAAAAAAATGAAGAATTTTGAGAATATAATATCAAAATCAACTGTAATTCATAAAAATAAATTAGATTCAATTCAAACATTATTTGATAAAATTCAAGAAAAAATTAAAGGTCTTGAATCTGATATAAGTAGAAGATTGCCTTCAAATGAAGAAAATCAATCTAATAAAAATACATGGTTAAAGAAACAGATTGAACCATTACAAGAAAAATTAGTAAATGTTAAAGAAAAATTAAATAGATTAAAGGAGTTATTCGATTCAAATAAAAAAAAAATAAATTCAATAAGTGAAACCGAGTATAAACACGGAATAAAAAATATTAGACAAAGTGTAAATAATATGGTTTCTCAATTTGGAGGTGTTGTCGATAAAAACTTATTAAAATTACTCTATCTACGAAGCAAAATTGAAGAAAAATTAGAAGAATATAATGAAATATTAAAAGATATATCAAGTAAATTATCAATAATTGATTCTGAATTTTCAAAAATAAAACAATATGAACATATTGAATTAAAAATTAAAGAAAATGAAAGACTAAGTAATATTCGTAAATTATTAGATGAGATTTGTTTATCTGTAATTAATTCATTATTAGTTAACTCTAATTCTTATAATTTTAGTCAAGATGGTATAAAAGAAAATTTAATAAGAATATTTAGTGAATATATAACAAAAGATAGTATTTATGAGTTTATTGATAAATTAGTATTATTTTTCAATTATATTGTATATTTTGTATTAATTTACTTATTATATTCAAAATTTGAACAGCAATTAAGTTCAGTAAATATGTCAGGAGGTGTTGGTAATAACAATAACAACAATAATTTATCAAGGGTTCAGGAAGGTATTGGTAATAACAATAACAACAATAATAACAATAATAACAGCAATAATTTCTTAAGGGTTCAGGAAGGTATTCAACAAAATGCACAAAACGCACAAAACGAAAAAAATGCACAAAACGCTCTGATAAGAATGCAGAAAGGTATTCAACGAAACGCACAAAACGAAAAAAATGCACAAAACGAAAAAAATTTTCAAAACGTTCTGATAAAAATGCAGGAAGGTACTCAACAAAATGCACAAAACGAAAAAAACGAAAAAAATTTTCAAGAAGCATCGATTAAAATGGATTCTAATTTACCCGAAGTAATTAAAGAATGTGATGAAATGTTTACAACTAAAAAACGTATTAATGTATTTAGTCAAAATTTAAAAAAAATAAAAATGAATGTTGAATGTTATTATGCTTTATTATTTTTATTATTTAAAGAATTTATTGAGAAAATAATATCATATATAAAATTTGAAGATGATGATAGCTCGAATATACCCTTCCAGAAAATATCTGGTTATGATAAAAAAATAAAAATGAGAAAAATAATGCTTGATATACCAGATGAAACAAATAGAATTATGATAATTTTTTCAAATTTATTTTTTAATAAAGAAAATTTTTTTATGGTTATTGTAGATGCATTGTCAAGGAACTTGGATATTTTACAACCAAAACTATTTAATATATCAAAGATACAAAGTATAGTTAGTAATTGTTTTGGAGATGTTAGTTTTAAAAAAATTAAAACATTGTTTGTAAGTATTAGTTCAAATGGACAGTCGAACCAGATACCATTAAATTTAAGTAATATGGTTAAATTATTTAATAAAAAAGATAAGTTAATAGCTTTAAAGACAAAACCAACACAAACAGTGCCAGTTAGACAACAAAATCAAAAAGAAACAAAAGAACAAATACAAAAAAGATTACAAGCTGAACATAAAGAAGCTTCAAAACAAGCAAAGCAAAAACAAAATGCCGAACAAGAGAGGGTAGAAACACAAAGGAGATTAAGAGAACAATTAGAAAGAGAAACAAAAACAAATAATGAAGTAATATTAGATGAAACGTTTAAGGAAGCAACAAATAAAATTGAAAAAAATAAAATTGAATTAAAATCTATTAGATTAAAATTAGAGAGATTAGATAATAAAATTAAAAAAGTCATGGAATTAAAATCATCGAATAAAAAAGAAGCATTTAAACCATTAGTTAAGAGTATAATATCAGAGTTTAGCTTGTTTTTAACAAAAGATGAAAGAAGTTATTTTGAAAGTATTGGTTTTAAAGCGGATAAAGAAGTAAAAAGTGAATTTATTGCATTAATCGCAAGATTAAAGGGAATTTCAAATAAAAATAATGGCAATACATTTAGTAGTTTTAATAGTAATCAAGGGCATTTTACGAAACCACGACAAGCAGTTGCATCATCAGCAGCCGCAGTTGCATCATCAGCAGCCGCAGTTGCATCATCAGCAGAAGAACTAACACCAGACCAGATGATTAAAAAATTCTTGGATGATTATCATTTTACTGATGCACTTAAAGGAGCAAAAGATTTACGTGAAACTAAATTAAAACCACTCGAATATGATACAAGAAATAATAAAATATTAAATTCATTCGAAAAAGAAGAAAATGGAAAACCACGATTTGATAAAAAACTTAAAGAATTACAAGATACATTTCAAAAATTAACGAAGGATCATGCAGATGTTAGGGTATGCATTACCTATTTAGGGAATATAAATACCAAAGGAATGGAACGTGTAGTAAAAACTTCAATACGTACTAAGCTATTACAATTGGGAAGAATAAAAGAGAAATTATCAAAATCAATTATTAGTTTAACTGAATATAAAAAAACAATAGAAAAACTTAAAACAGATTGGGAAAAACAAAACAAAAACCAAAAACAAAAACAACCAGCACAACAAGCACAACCAAGTGAAACTCAAAGATTAAAAGAATTAGAAGAAGACTTTATGTCGTAAAGCGCAAATATTAACCGGAGGAAAATTTTTGTAATTCTTTTTAACCACAAGTTCCCACCCTTCCTTCATTTTTCCATCCAACAACATTTTTACATATGAATTTTTCACGTGCGGAACTTTATTTTCTAAATAAACAATATTTTCTTTTCCTAAAATGAAATATTTTGAAAAAATTGTGTCGATTTCTTTTAGGGAAAACTCCTTGTGTGGAAGACTACTCACAATATTATCATATTGGCTATCATCCATCTTTTTATAAATGAAATTCTCGTTTATATAATTACAGCGCTCTCCGTATTTCTCCTGCGCGATATCCAGTAAATACTTGTTCGAATCGATAACATCAATCTTCGCGGTCGCATCCATCTTTTTAATAAGAACATCCAACACACCGCAATTACCTACGCCGATTAACAATGTCGTCCCGTCCTTCTTGATGTGATTCGTTATCCCAATGCTTATTTTTTTATTCAATGGCCACAGATACTTCTCGTTCTCCATTTTGCGAATGATTTTGAATAAATAGGAGTATTTGCGATAAAGTATATAACTGAAAAATCCGAATGTTGTTAAAAATATAACCGCTATAATTATTGATATAGTTATTAAAAAAATATAAATTGATTTCATTTATTAAATTGGAATAAAAGAAATCGATAAATCAAACGTAAAACTTTTTTCTAAATAAATGTAATGAATCAGAATACAAACAAACTACAATTAGAACCATTAAAATTAGATGATAAGAATGCTCAATTTTTTGTTAATTTAGTCTTGGATTTCGTTTATAATTTCAATTCAAATCCTACGCAATATCAATCACTGAATAGTCCAGATAGTTCATTAAAACTGGTTCTTACTGGCGATATGGCGGGGAATATTTATAAAACATCCAAGAAGATTCCTCCAAAATTAACGATTACATTAGTTGGAGGCGATATTTCAGAAGATAATTTCCAGCGAATACTTAAAAATATGAAAAACGCTTTTTTTGATAAAATAAAAGAAGATGACGAGAGAGATGATTATTGTTGGTTGGTTCAATTTGAGAGGATATTTGACGCGGAATTACATCCGGCTCAGCCCGCAAACAAACCAGCTAACGAACAAGCCAATAAACCAAAAACTCCTAAAATTTCATTTAAAGTAATTGAACAAGAGAAAAAGAACCCGCAAAATCAGAACCAGCAAACATCACAACAAAATATCACTGCAAATTCAAATAAAAAATCTCAACTGAAAAGTGGGATAAAATTAGTTATTGAATCTGATAAAAAGTATGAGCTTCCATTTTTAGAGATTGAAACCACCACAGAATTTCCTTCAATCCAAGTTTACCCTAATATTTTTATTCCGAACCAATCGGGCGCAAATATTGGGCCAGATGATGAACTATCATGCGCAGTTTTACTAAAATTACACACATACGAAAGAAATAAAGAATGGATTGGATTGAATGAATACAAAAATCACAGAAAAAAGAGGAATCATCCAGAATTACCGCAAAATAACTCTGGTAAAACATTAAGTTCTTTACTTGATTCAGAATATCAAAAGAAATATAAGAATAAATTGAATGAAGGCGTGAATAATAGTTTTCTTGAAAAAATGAATCAAAATAAGCAAAAAGCATATAACGATAAAATACGCGCACTATATGATAAATGTGGATTATTTTATAGAAAAGAATCTAATAGTTTATTTCAAGAAAAACAGCGAATGTATGGAATTTATCCAAATTCAACTCAACAAAACAAGCGCGAAAATATAAAGTTTGATGAAGAATCGCAAAAAAAAATGGAACCGCGTTTAAAAAATGGAATCCGCGTAATAAAAACTGAGTTCTCAATCGATTTTGTTCCAAAGCCGGTTTATTCAAGCAAATTCGCAGAATCAAAACAAGATAATGAGCAATCGCAATCGCAACCAAAATTAGAAGTATCGAACCGTTTTTCGATTCAACCATATAAATTACAAATTAGTCAATTACACATTTCAGAGAGGTATTCTCCATTTATGAAACTGACATCGTTCGATTATTTACCACACTCATATGAGGTTGGAAACCCAACAACCCCACTTTTTCTAAGTCAGATTGAAAAAATAAGGCTATCAGAAAACACCACTGAATACGTCTTACAATTTCGCATAATTCCGGCGAACGAGTATAATGTCCAACTTCCATTTTTAGCGACGAAATGGTATATGATTCTTATAAAATCTGCGCCACAAAGCCCAAATGTATTCACATTATACGAGGAAAACTATACAAATCAATATCAATCACAGAATCTTCCAAAAAAACAATATAAATTTTACAGGCATAAAGTTAAACTCACATCAGTTGTTGAAACATATATGTCAATCGTATACAAAGGAATGACATATGTTTGTCCGGTTAGTGTGTTAATTTTTTCTGAAAGCGCAACCGCATCCGAATAATTCTAAAAATAATAATATCCGAATATTGTAGAGATGAATTTTCCAGTTGATACACGCGCAGATACGAAAACAACCGACCGCCAGTTTAGCACATATTCTTATCAACAACCAATCCAACAATCCCTCCAAAACCCAAGTATGTTCGACCGCAATTATTTCCAGATGAACCATCAGACTACCAATTTGGACACTATCCGTCAGCACAATCCCACGGACCGCCTCTTCGAAACATCCAAAATATACCTTAATTTTGGTGCTTCCGAATCTGAACTGCATACACAACATCAGCATTCCCACTTTCAGCAAACACGCGAATCTAAGTCAAATATTGTCCGCGGGGATGAAGCATCAAGTCGAGTCTTCATAGATATTCCCCATCGTAATTATAATAACGATGTTTCACAGCGTATAAGTGGTTTTGGAATTGTTCCGAAGGACACGCGCTATGAGAATGAGGCTAAGTCAAGAACGAATGACACATCAAATATGAGAACAACTCGATATTTTGGAACTCCGAGTAATAATTTATAAAAAAATCTATTAATAATTTAGATAATGAAAAATAATCAATTATTTAGAAAGCCTCCGACTCTTGATTTATTTAGCCGGTTCGCCAAAATATTCGGACTAACTGATATTAATGACTGCCGTAAATTTACAAGAGATAATTTAACTAACTATAAAACGCTCGAACGTTTCAATGATTTTTACAATGAATTGGAAGAATATTATATTCCTTGTAAAATAGATAAATACTTGAAGAATATGAATGAGAAGAAAATGATTACTGTATTAAGACAAATTGCTAAGTTATATGATTACAATGTTATAAGTAATGAGAAATATATTAATTCAAAAAAAGTTCTCCAATATTCATTGGAAAAAAATAATGGGGTTTTTGAATATATTAATAAAAATCTTAAAATAATTGAATTCAATTAGTTCCAAGAAGTTTTCCATCCAGCAAATTGTTGTTGTGGTATTTGAACAAACGTATCATTTCCATTACTACTATTTATACGATTTCCGAATCCTTTATATTGAATACGTGAAATAATCCAAGAATTATATAAATTATAGTAATATAATTGGCGCTTTCTTGGGAAGAATGTTTCTATAAATAATTTCGATAATCCTGTATCGAGTCCAAGAAGTAATTTTCTAGAAGTTCCATAAAGAAATGACATTAGAGAATATGTGTAATTAATAATTTGAAAAAAGTTAGTGTCTGTGTTTGTTCTAATATATGGTTCATTATATGCGATTTTTAATATAGTATCATAATTGATTGATACAGTATTATTAAATACTTGAAAATAATTTACTGATAATGTATATATATTATATTGGTCAAGTGGGTCTAATAAAAATTGGTCTGTATATATCAATGAATAATCGCAAATTGATAATACTTTCTGATACAAATTTAAACCAAATGGGGTTATACTTCCCCATGGAACAAGTAAATTATTACAAGTTAATTTTCCATCGTTATAGAATAAATATGTTTTTTCTATGTTTAAACAAAAAGACAGAAATTGATTTCTGATCGTATCTTTATATTTTATTTCAAGAGGATTTGTTATTAATATACTCGGAACAAACACGTTAAATATTTCTTCTAAATTTAGTAATTCTAAATTTGTGGAACCATTAACTTGTTGTCTTAAACAACACCCATATTGTGTTCGTGAGTTAATTGCTACATTATAATCTATAAATCCATAATATGGATCCACGAATCGCATGTAATATGGAACATATTTTCTATAATTTACATATTGTGATAAATTATAATCAATTGATATTGCGCTGGTTGCTTTTCTTAAATTACAACATGGTTTTATATAAATTGATTTATTATTTATTTCACTATCAGCATTTTCAATATTTTTTTCTTTTTCTACAAATTTAAATGGTATTCCTCCTTTATTTAATAATGTCGGTTCATCATCTAACATACTTTATCCAATATAATATTCTCGGGACAATACGTTAATCCTTGCGAATTAAGTGTTTGATGTAAATATCCCCGTAAATTAACTCTAACAACGTGTAATACTGCAAATATAAACTTGCTCCGTTCTTCTCCTCCACTCGAAAACATTAAATAATTTAGATTCGACATATTTCTTGGGTCAACAAGGCTAACTCCACCAACATTTTCCCATCCTACACTATAACAGCACACATTCAACCCGCGATTTACATTAATTTGGACACGATAAGTCTGATTACAGAAACTCCTGAGAATATCAACAAGAGGTTGATTAGTGGGGTCGTCTAGTATGACTATAATCTCCTCCTCCGTCTTCCCTGCTAAAATCGTTGGTAATAAATCATCAGCCAAATCAACTGTTTGCTTATTCCAATATCTCGATGGTAAGCTCATTTTATATAATATTTAGATGTTTTATTTTGCTAAATCGGAAGATATAATAATAAATATATTCTTATATCGTAATATCAAACTATGGATTCTTAATCACATAATTCATGTTATACCACAGGAGTATCAACTTCTGGCCCGGAATTCCCGCCGCGTATTGATTCTCTGGTAAGAACCAATTTGGCGTAACCATATTATAGCAATAATAGCGCCCATTCCCCCTAAATTCCTTGGCCATTTCAAGCGCCGCGTAAAGGCTTCCATAAAACTCGCGCCCCTTCCTCGCAATAATAAAGCTCTTATCCACTTCATCAACGTAAATAATATGCCCATTCACATTAAAGGGGACCGAAAAATCATATGTGTATGGGTTCGGGACAATATATGAGATGAAAGTCAGGTCAATAAGGTCATTCTGGTCATACATCTTCGAGTATAGGCCCGCCTGTTGAGGGACATATCGATAGCAGTATGTCTGGCCCTGCATCTTCAACTGTTGGGCCCAGTCAGTCGCTTGATACAAATTCGTAAGATATGATTCATCAACGAAGGCCCTCATTATAAATTTATCCATTGGCGTTAGCGTTTTTAGGTCTAAATCGAAATAAGTCAGACTATTATATGACATATTATATCATACATTTATTTCTCGGCTGGTTCGCCACATTTACTCAAAAAACACTTGCTTCCCTGATTAGTGTAATTATTGGAGAATGAGTCGCTCGTCGTGAAAGTCAGTTCGCGAAATTCACGGGCGCTGTATTTAAGAGGGACCAACATACATCCCGCTAAATCAAAGGGGAAGTTCGCAAGATAACAGAAGTCGCGCGCCTGTTCTAAATACCAAAAGCAATTATTGGAGGCCCGATATAGGCCCTGAATTTGCTCTCCCATCGCATAAATGAGTAAAACTTGGATATCTAAATCATCCAATAACATAATCTGATACTGCTTTGTGTATGAGTTGAAATATTCAAGTTGGCGGTTCGCAATCAAATCGAGGGCGAAAGCCCTGTCTTTCGCCATCTTCTGGCTCGTCGTCCAAAATAGGTAGAGCGTCTGCGCGTAATAGACGCGACTCGCGGGGCCACAGCCATCCTTGTCGCAATAGGAGCACTTATTACAGGGGTCCGGTAAATTCCGGAGGATATTGACATACCGATAGCAATAGAATTTTCCCTGCGCCTTCTGTTCTTGCCCCGCTAAATAAAAGGCGTCCGTTAATTTTTGGATTTGCTTTTGATTACAGAGGAGAAATTTAATAAACGTATTCGTTTTTTCTTGTTCTGGGTTGTAGTCTTGCTTATAATATTGAAATCCGCAATTTGCCATCTTATAATTTATTAGATATTATTTATTTATGGAATTCGGTAAAAAATGGTTGTATATCGGAAGTATTTTATTTAAGTAAAAAATATGCTCAGTTTATATGAAAATCTAAACAAATCAGTTCATATTCAAAGAAAAATCTGGACGTTTATTTGTTGAATTTATTATTTGAATGAGATGAATCTACGCACGACCACGCGCCCAAAATTTGTTAAAAAATAAAAATAATAAAAAGTCGTTATTTTACTCGCGAATCAAGTGATGTGTTATAATAAGAAAAATTGATGGTAAAAATAGTAATTAATTTTTATATAATTACACTCCAACAAAATGGAACCCCACACCCCAGAAAATTTACAATTTTTAAAAAGATTAATTATGTTTCGTCAACAGCAACCGATTGACCACCGAAAAGAACTTGTAGCAAGTCGTGTTGAACTTTGCCGACATGAGATTCGTAGAAGACGCTTTCCGATCACAAGAACTGTGCATCATTTCACGTATTCTGAACGAGAAAAATCAATTCCAATTGAAGCCTTTAGTTTGATATTCGTCGAACTTAAATGTCCAAATGGGCATAATTATTATGAGCTTTGCCTTGAATTTGTGAAAAAAGGAGAGCCACTTCAAGTTCTTTCATTCTTCACAATAGGACCTTTCTTCAAAGACCCAACCGAAGGAAATCTGATGTTCAATGAAGTTTTTGAAGACATCATCCAAATTTTGTCCGGATTACGATTTGAACCAGAAGTTTTTCTAAGAATTGCGAGGATACTTGTTCCACGATGCTATGAAGTGACAATGCATCTGGACCAAGAACCTCTCATCGAAGACGACTGCATGCGTCAATTTCAACGGTTGAATCTATTTTCACTTCCTGCTGACTTGTTCAGTCTTCCAGCAAGGCCGGAGAAAAGAGTTCGGAGTTGCCTTCCAAGAATTGAACAATTTTCCAGAGAACCAGCAGTTGAAGTGGTTGAGGAAGAAAAAAATGAAAAGCCGATTAAAAAACGGCGAAATTAAATCTTCGGATGATTTATAATTGTATTTTATATTTTATGAATATAAATAGTTTGTTGCGTCATATGATTGTTTTTTAATTCTAAAAAATTGATGGGTAAATTTAACAAAATTTTAATAGGCTGTTTTGATACATATATCTACAATGGGTAACGCTTGCTCAAAAGAACAACAATCGGATTCAGACAGAGTCCAACAAGATAATAATCCAAAATTGGATGGGAGACCAATGTCAATTTGGGACTATAATGCTTTTACAAATCCTTTTTCTGAACCAGATAATACTAGTTTTTATGAAAAGATTTATCTTGCATCATTTTACAATCCTCAATCTGGATACTTTTGCGGACATCTCTTTATTGTGGGTTTTCAGAGGGTTGATGGTGATAATGAACCAAGAGAATATCGACATTCATTTCTCTTTTTCAAATTTGACACTAAGCCGACGAAAATCACAATCCAAAGGCAGACAAATGGGGACCAAAAGCAGACAAATGGGGACCAAAGGCAGACAAATGGGGACCAAAAGCAGACAAATGGGGACCAAAAGCAGACAAATGGGGACCAAAAGCAGACAAATGGGGACCAAAAGCAGACAAATGGGGAATTGAAAATTTCCTTCATTGGAGATAAGAATCGCATCCTTTTTGAACAGGTTTGGTTGTCATCTGAGTATGAACTATCCGAAGATGGTAGTGTTCTAAGAACGATCGTGAAGAAAAAAATGATCGTTAATGTCTCATCAAATGTTCAAATCGACAACGGAGAAGGGGCGTCAGCTTTACAAGCGGATGTTCAGCCACTTTCGGTCAATTCTCGAACTGATGGGTCTGCAATACTGGCCTCCGAAGTTTCTGAAAGCGACAACGGAGAAGGGGCGTCAGCATCACAAACTGATGTTCAGCCACTTTCGGTCGATTCTCATGACAATGGGTCTGCAACACAGGCCTCCAAAAATGTCGAAAGCAATCCAGTGTTAGCGTTGCTGAATCACACGGTTTCCCAAAGATTCGAGATGTCCGCATTACAAACCGCATCAGAGGCTCTCTTACCGGTCCTCCAAAGTGGCATAGTGTCCGCATCAAATTCTCCTGCAACGGTCATCCGAATCAATCAACCTATCATCTTTTTCGCAAATGTTTGTGTTAATGATGAAAATTTATTGGTTGAAATATCAATTCCCAGTACAGTCATCGAATCAATGATTAAATTCTTTCGTGCTGTTGGCCCAAATGTTTTGGGAACTGTTTCACGGTTGATCAATCAACTTACGGGCTTATTGCAGTTGGACTACAAACCTTCCAAAACTGCCCTTGTTCTTTCTGATACGGTTTGTGATAATGGTTGCAATTTTCTTACTTCGATGCTTCATCAACTGAGGCAGAACATTTCTCTTTTGGAGCGACGGGCGTCATCAAAAGATTCAACCAGTTGGGAAACTGTTGAGCGTGTTGCACCAAGCGTTGAAGTTGCTTCAAGCAACAGGTCCGCATCAAGCACCCTCGATCTTGTTTCGAGCGAATCGCCTGAACAATTGTGTAGTCGGCAAGACTTTTATACGGGAATCGATGGGGTAAACCTAGTCAACATTTTTTCGGATAAAAAATATAACTACACGGTTCATGTAAACGAGATTAAATTTTCCATCGGACCGGATAAATTTTCTGTCGATTTTGGTATTCAATCCACTTCAATCAAAAATATTCTTGTGTATGAAATCGAGAAATCTCTCTTTCTGATTGTTATTCATACTTTTCAACAGCAAGTTTATCTTTCTGGGCATTCCGGAACATCTACTTCCCCAATCTTTGTGAAAACTCAGATAACAACCCATGTTTCTGTTGGCCAACCAAACTTGTTTGAATCAATTGAATTTGATTCGAGGAACGTCTTTCGATTTCAGATCAATATGACCAAATGCAAAAAATTGTTTGAAATTGACAACCAAGATGGAAGCATTCGGCAACTGGGTTGTCAATGGAAGAATAAACTCTAAATCAACCATCAGGTTCGATTAAATTATAACCTATCTTTCGGTTCCACATAAGGAACTTTCAAAAAATCAAATATTTTCCGCTCCGTCGAAAAATCCCCCGCGATATATTTCCCATTCTTCCGGAAGCCGTGTTCACTCAATGTATATCCCTGCTCCTTTGCGATTTTCCGTATCTTTCTACTGAAATTCTCCCCGCTCCCAAAATACAGTGTGTAAAAGGCCCTCATTTTCTCATCGCTTATCCGAATGTCCAAATGGACAACATGCTTACAGCAAGGAAATCGCGCGAACAATATGGCCATCCGCTCCCCCGCCTCAACAATGGCGACCGTATTTTTCCTCAATTTCTCAATTATATTCGCAATAGACACGTCTTCTCCAACCACTAAAATATCGATGTCATGACTGTATTTTTTACCCAACCTATATCCGCCCATTATTTCAATTTCCACCCCTACCACTTTCCTCAAATACGCGACCACGCGCTCAATCGTTTTCCTCTGGATTTTAATTCGTAAATCATCGTAATATTCGAGCCCGTATTTCTGCGCATCTGTTAAACTCTCGCGTGATTCCATAAGTTTCGGGATTGATGTTATTCCGGCGTGGATGAGCTTTTTGGCGAAGACGGGCCCAATTCCATAAACGGATGTCAGCTCAATCAGTTGCGTCAGGTATTTATTTTTCTTCATCGCTTCCAGCTTCTCCATCCGGCCAGTCGCGACGTATTCCTCAATCTTTCCGATCAGCCCTTCTCCGAACCCCTCAATTTTCCCAATATCATCCATATCTACCGGAGAATCCTCGCGCGATAATTTGAGAACTGCGTTGTGATACGCGTGATATTGATGGATATTTCCCTGCGCCTGATTGTAGTCCGCGAGTGCTTGAAAACAATCGATAATTCCCGCCAATTGGTCCTGCGTTATCCTGACTCCGCCCTCCGATTGTTTCTCTCCGACCAATTTCCTACCGAGCGCTATCTGCGCCTTGAAGTTCTTGTGCGTTTCTATAATACATGGGACATTATTCTTAGAAGCCCAATCCAATATTTCCTTCAAGGCATCGACACACCCACCCATTTTCGCGTTGAATATGTAGCCTTTCTTTAATTCGGCGTGGCGGTCATTCTTTCCCCCAAATGGGGTCGCGCTGTCGTTCAAGTGAATGACGCCAATCTTCTTCTTACCGAGCTGGTCCTCAAATTCGCGGATATATTCGGTCCATCCCCCCTTTTTATGAATCGGATATCCGCACACGAATATATGGCATGTATCAACGCAAAATTTAATCCGCTTCTGATAAGGCGTAGGAATATTGTGATACATGAATGAAATATCCTCGATGGTTTTTCCGATGTAGTTTCCCTCGCCAGATGACGTTTCCAAAATGGGGACGGCCCTCTTATGACAGCGATCCAAGCAGTGGACCAGCGAATCAATCATATTAATCTGGGCACAATACTTCGTTTCCGCCCCTGATTTACAGGAGTTCGTTCCAAAATGGAGGACGACCCCTCTCATCCCGAGCCGGACGCTTATATCCAAATCTTGAATATATCTTTTGAGAAAGATATAGTTTTTCCTCACATGGGGCGATTTCCCAAAATTAATCATATATTTTGCGTGTATGAACGCTGGAATACTTGATACGGCGTCGCAGGTCTTCTTTGTTATGGGGGTGTCAAATATTTTTCCGAGTGTTAGGGATACTGGCGGTCCCGTAAATATTTGGATTGCGTTTCCACCCATATCGATAACACTTTGGACTGCGGTCTCGATTGTATCGGCGTTTTTCGATAGACTGTAATGGGGCCCTAAATACAACATTTTAATTATAATTAATAGTATAATTAAAAATCACTACGTGATTTTTAATTCTGGAGTTTATATATGAAAAAGTCATATATAAACTGTATAATTAAAAATCGAAAAAATTGATGGGTAAATTTTTCAAAATTAATGTGTTATCGATACAACTCAAAAAAGAAATGGAAGCAGAAATTTCTTTACCAACACATTCTTCTGAGATGCTTTACGCATCTCGCCTTGATGAACAATCGATGAGGCCTTTGCCATCATTCAAAGTATTCGTTGATAGTTTACGAACAATGTATTCAAGTGCTTTGAAAATCCAAAAGGTGCATCTTCTTCTTGCAGGAACTGGGACCGGAAAGTCATCTTTATTCATAAATGAACTTTCCCAGCACATAAATGAAGTGGCCCAGCAGAACGCCCAGCAGAAGCCTAATAATCTCATCGTTCTATGTCTCCCGCGCCGTTTGGCGTGCAATATTTCGGATTATCTGCATTCTCAATATGGGCTTAATGTTGCAGTTAAACACGGGGGTGTCAAAGAGACCGTGGGCGAGCTCGTGCGTCCCGATACGCATGTCCTCATCATGACATATCGCTCTGCGGTTAACATGATTCTTTCTGTAAACCAGCCAAGTAATCGGCAACTGAGCCTTATTTTTGACGAATGTCATGAGAGCTGTTCTGAGGCGGTCATGCTCTATCGTCTCTTCAATTCGCTCTTCTTCGATAAGCCAGACTGGCTTCATTCGCTCTTTTGCGTCTCTGCAACGATGGACAGTGTTGAACTTTCAAAGAGGCTTAACCTCAAAAAGAGGTTCATTCAGGTCTCCAACATACAAGCTCCTCAGAAAACCTTTGTGATTGGTCCGAAAGAGGTCATCCCGATTAATGTTTTCGAGGATGATGAAGATAAAGCCAAGAAGCCTCTCCAAAAGAAGGGTAAGGGGAAAGCGAAGAAGACTGAGGACGATGAAGATAAAGCCAAGAAGCCTCGCCAAAAGAAGGGGAAGGGGAAGGGGAAGAAGACTGAGGACGATGAAGATGGGGAAAAACCCAAGCCAGTTCTAAATCCAAATGAGAGTATGCAGGGCTATGCGAGGAAATACAAAGAGAAGTTCATTCATCTTGTAGTCGAAGACATCATAACGACTCCAAAGCTTGTAGATGAATCGACAGTAGTAATCGTTGATGGTGTGAACACTGCAAAGACAATAATCGCATCGCTTGATTTTAGCTTTAAGCGAAATGGAGTAAAGCATGTTCGATTTTGGAACACATTTGTCCAGCAGGACTGTCCTGTTAAGGACCTTACAACGTGTCATCTCGTCATCATAGGGTCTCATATGAAGCTCTCATCGTCGATCACTTTTCCTAGATGCACAGAACTACATATCTCTGACATCATGCAAGTCGCAACACAAGACAGAAGGGATGCGACTGTCCAACTGTTCCGCGACCTTGTCCCAAAATCTGTTTTAGAGCAGTGCTTTGGAAGAGCGAATCGAGATGTTAGAACAAGAACACACTATTACCAAGGAATCTTTCCTTCTGACTTCAAGATCACCTGTCTTGAATATCCAAAACAAGATGAGGTTTCTGACTTCATCTTGGAATTCATCGATATTTCTGTCAATGGCACACCGGCGAAGATGTATAAATTTTGTTCCCACTATGATCTCAATATGAGTCAAGCTAAGAACATTTTCTATTCACAACTTCCAGTTGAGCTTCTTCTTGCTCTTCACAGATACGCAAAAACAAATGTGTCCAAAGAGAATGAAGAAAACTTTCTGAAGTCGCTCGATATTTTGAGAGCACTTGCTCATACAGTCGGATTCTTCTCGGATGATGACCACCGCGTTGTTAAGCCAACCGCATTGTCTCATGTGTCGAATGGGAATTTTGCCCAACTTGTGGGAAAGTTTGTTCTTCATATCATGAACAAAGTATGTGGTTGCCCGACAGAACAACCAGATTTAATATGGGTGTCTATGTTGGGTGTTTCTGAGGAAAAGATGAATCATATGGTTCAAACAATAAGATCCTCAATTACGAACGACGGTTTAGGTTCTTTCGCATTCAATACTCTTAAAGAGGAAGTAACGCCGGCCGTAATCATCGAAGCAATCAGCTTTTCGAAAAAACACGAGGTAGAACTTCTTCCATTCTTTCTGAAGCACAATCCCGAGTTCATTTTTCCAATCGCGACAGATGATGATGATGATGTCTTACCAGAAGATCAACTTCATAAAGTTGATCTCATGGGTTTCTCAATGTTGCCGTATGGAATATTGAAGTCAGCGGGAGAAGCATATATATCTCCCTCGTTCATTATCTCCCTCGTGAATATGTCAGAGCAACCTCAACCGCAGTGTGCGAGTAGTGGTTCTGCTCAACAGCAACCTCAACCGCAGTGTGCGAGTAGTGGTTCTGCTCAACAGCAACCTCGACAGCAGTGTGCGCGTGGTGGTTCTGCAAAACCTCATCCATCGCAGTGTGCGAGTGGTGGTTCTGCAAAACCTCATCCATCGCAGTGTGCGAGTGGTGGTTCTGCAAAACCTCAACCACAGCAATGTGCGCGTAGTGGTTCTGCTCAACAGCATCCTCAACCACAGCCTCGTGTGCATGTCGATTCTGCAAAACAAAAAATATCAGCGAAATAGGTTGATATTATTCATTTATAAAACTTTAAAACTTAT
>Ga0214921_10003213_pt1 | contig 25281 bp, 23 predicted proteins | sample LL1505_MetaG_FD_177992 | JGI IMG/M metagenome (GOLD analysis project Ga0214921, IMG submission 177992) | Freshwater microbial communities from Lake Lanier, Atlanta, Georgia, United States - LL-1505 | ecosystem: Environmental > Aquatic > Freshwater > Lake | place: USA: Georgia | collected...
GGATCGCCGCGGGCGCGCTCGTGAACGCACTCGCCACCAACACGCCGAGCATGAATTTGCAGATGATCTTGCGCATGTCAGAACGCCTCATTGAATGGCCACGAGTTCGACGTCGAACACCAAGGTCGCGCCACCGGGGATGACGCCGCCCGCGCCGCGCGCGCCGTAACCGAGTTCCGCAGGTACGACCAGGCGTCGACGCCCGCCGACCTTCATGCCGGCGACCCCGAGATCCCAGCCGCGGATCACTTCACCGGCGCCCACCTCGAAAGCGAACGGCTCGCCGTGATCGTGCGAGCTGTCGAACTTGCGCCCTTTGTTTTCTGCAGCCGCGGCGTCGTACAGCCAGCCGGTGTAATGCACGACTGCCGTCTGGCCGTTGGCGACCGCGGCACCGGCGCCGTCCGACAATTCGGTGATCAAAGATTCGTTCACGTTGGCTCCCGCTGGGGTGTTGGAATTCTGGGTGACGGCGACGGGCGCAGAAGTCGCGGCGTTGCGTCGCGCTGCCTCGGCCCACTGCCGCGCGAACATGGCGAGTACACCCACCGCGACGATCAGGATCAGCATCAGGACGCGCATCAGCGCGACTCGGCAGCGTCGTCCTTCGCGCCCGCGCGAAAATCGAGCGACACCGAATTGATGCAATAGCGCAGACCGGTGGGTCGCGGCCCGTCTTCAAATACGTGACCGAGATGCGCGTTGCAACGTGCACAGACGACTTCGGTGCGCACCATGCCATGACTCGAATCACGAATCTCGCGTACCCGATCGCCCGCGAGCGGCGTCCAAAAACTCGGCCAGCCCGAACCCGAGTCGTACTTGGTGTCGGAGGCGAACAAGGCCGAGCCGCAGCAGACGCAGGCGTAGGTGCCCTGCTCTTTGTTGTGCGTGTAGGCACCGGTGAATGCGCGCTCGGTACCGTGACGTTGCGTCACTTCGAATGCGAGCGGCGACAGACGCACCCGCAATTCGTCGGTGCTCGGTACGTGCCGGTCGTGCTCGGAGTCGCCCATGGCGCGATTATGCCATGAGGCGACCGAGCACCCGGTTCAGGCGTCGCACGAACTCGCCCGGGTTGGCGATGCTGCCCGACTCGGCGAGCTTCGCCTGCTCGAACACCAAAAGTGCCAACTCGTCGAACTCGGCGCCCTCGGGCGTCGCCGCCAAATGACGCAGCAAAGCATGGCCCGCGTTGATCTCGAGCGACGGTTTGGAGTCGGGCACGCTCTGTCCCGCAGCCTGCAGGATGCGGCGCATCTGCGCCCCGGGGTCACCCTCGGCCAGCACCAGACAGGCGGGCGTATCGGCGAGACGGCCGCTCACCTTGACGTCCAGAACGCGCTCACCCAGAGTTTTTTTGAGGCGGGCGATCAGGTCGGCCGCATCCTTGCCGGCTTGCTCGGCCGCACTCTTGTCGGCCGCGTCTTCGAGTTCGCCGAGCTCGAGATCGCCGCGCGCGACGTCTTTGAAACGCTTGCCGTCGAATTCACGCAGATACCCCATCATCCATTCGTCGACGCGGTCCGCGAACAGCAGCACTTCGACGCCTTTCGATTTCAGCACTTCGAGATAGGGACTGCTGCGCGCCGCCGCGACCGAATCGGCCACGATGTAATAGATGCGTTGCTGACCGGTCTTCATGCGCGCGACGTAGTCGGGCAACGTCGTCGTCGGCGCATCCGACTCGTCGTGCGTGCTCGCAAAGCGCAACAACGGCAGGATGCGCTCGCGGTTGCCGCTGTCCTCGCCGACGCCCTCCTTGAGCACGGCGCCGAACTCCTTCCAGAACGCCGCATATTTTTCAGGCTCGTCCTTCGCGAGCTTGCCCAACAGGTCGAGCGCACGCCGCGTAAGCGCCGTACGCATCGCCTCGACTTCCGAATCCTGCTGCAGAAGTTCGCGCGAAACGTTGAGCGGCAGGTCGTTCGAGTCGAGCACGCCGCGCACGAAGCGCAAATAGAGCGGCAGAAACTGCTCGGCATCGTCCATGATGAACACGCGCCGGACGTACAACTTGAGTCCGCGCGTCGCGTCGCGCTGGAAGAGATCGAACGGCGCGCGCGCCGGCACGTACAGGAGCGAAGTGTATTCGCGCTTGCCCTCGACCTTGTTGTGACTCCAGGCGAGAGGCTCCGCGAAATCGTGTGCGACATGCTGGTAGAACTCGCGATACTCCTCGTCCGTGATGTCGCTGCGCGCACGCGTCCACAGCGCCTTGGCCTGATTGACCGGCTCCCAATCGAGCGTCGCCTCGCCTTCCTTGCGCATCGACACCGGGAAAGCGATGTGGTCCGAATAACGCCGCACCAGCGAGCGCAGCCGCCACGCGTCGGCGAATTCTTTGGCGGCATCCTTCAGATGCAGCACGATCCGCGTACCTCGCTCGGGCAACACGGCCGCCTCGACCGTGAAGTCGCCGTCCGCTTTCGACGCCCAACGCACGCCGTCGTTCGCCGCGACACCGGCCTTGCGCGTGTACACCTCGACCTCGTCCGCAACGATGAAGGCGGAATAGAAGCCGACGCCGAATTGGCCGATCAACTGCGAGTCTTTCTGCTGATCACCGGTCAGCCGCGAGAAAAACTCGGCGGTGCCCGATTTGGCGATCGTGCCCAAGTGCGCGATCGCCTCGTCGCGCGTCATGCCGATCCCGTTGTCGCGGATGGTGATGGTGTTTTTCTCGGCGTCGTGATCGACCCAGATCTGCAGCTCGGTCGCCCCCTCGTACAACGACGCATCCGACAGCGCGAGAAAACGCAGCTTGTCGTTCGCGTCCGAGGCGTTCGAGATCAACTCGCGCAGAAAAATTTCACGGTGGCTGTACAGCGAGTGGATCATGAGCTTCAAAAGCTCGCGAACCTCGGCCTGGAAGCCGTGCTTTTCGGCGGGGGCGGTCGTTGCAGTGGTGTCGTTCATGATTTGACTATGCGATAGCAGGGTGTGTAGGTGGAACCGGGGAGCTTCATGCGCTGCTGTGCCACGAAACCGGCGAGCAGTTCGTCAAGCATCGCCATCACCGCAGGGTCACCCACGAGCTCGAACGGCCCGTGCCGCTCGATCGCGGTGACACCCTGCTCTTTGACGTTGCCCGACACGATGCCCGAGAACGCGCGCCGCAAATCCGCGGCCAACTCGTGCACCGGCAGATCGCGATGCAAACGCAGCTGTCGCATCGCCGCGTGCGTCACTTCGAAGGGCTGCTGGAAGGCCTCGCCGATCCGCAACAACCAGTTGAAGTTGTACGAATCGGCATGCTGGCGGCGAAATTCGCGCACGTCGTCGAGGCCGCGATCCATGATCCGCGCGACTTCAGCCGGATCGTCGATCACGACCCGCAGCCGATCGGCCGCCTGCGCACCGAGCGTGCCGATCAGGAATTGCCGGATCTGCTCGAAGTACGCGGCGCTGCGCTTCGGACCCGTCAACACCACCGGGAAGGGCTGCGCCGCGTTCGCCGGATCCAGCAATATTCCGAGCAGATAAAAGATTTCTTCGGCGGTGCCGGCACCACCGGGGAACACGACGATGCCGTGTCCGATGCGCACGAACGCCTCGAGGCGCTTTTCGATGTCCGGCATGATCACGAGGTGATTCACGATCGGATTCGGCGGTTCGGCGGCGATGATGCCGGGCTCGGTCAGACCGATGTAGCGACCGGTGACGATGCGTTGCTTGGCGTGACCGATCGTCGCGCCCTTCATCGGGCCCTTCATCGCACCCGGACCGCAGCCCGTGCACACGTCGAGACCGCGCAGACCGAGTTCGTAACCGACTTTTTTCGTGTACTCGTATTCCTCGCGGTTGATCGAATGTCCGCCCCAGCACACCACCACGTTCGGACGCAGCTTGTGATCGAGCAGACGGGCGTTGCGCAGGATGTGGAACACCGCATTGGTGACCGCCTGCGGCTTGCCCAGATCGAAACGCCCGCTGTCGACGATTTCGTTGGCCGTGTAGACGACGTCGCGCAACACGGCGAACAACAATTCCTTGATGCCGCGGATCATCTCGCCGTCCACGAAGGCCGAAGCCGGCGCATTGCGGATCTCGAGCTTCACGCCGAACGCGTGTCTCAGCAGGCGTATGTCGAAGTCACGGTATTTGTCGAAGATCACGCGCGCATCGTCGGTGTCGCTGCCGGCATTGAGCACCGCGAGCGCGCAGCGCCGAAACAGCGGATAAAGGCCGCCCTGACCGCTCGACAGCAGCTGTTCGATTTCGTCTTGCGACAGACTTTCGAGTGCGCCACGCGGCGCCACGCGCGCGTCGACGAATTCGGGAATGACGATGCTGGTTTCCAACGTGATGACCTCGCAGACTCCCGGAAATCGGGGCTCAGGGACGAATTTCAATGGGGGTGTTTTCGGGCACGAGCATCCAGACTTCGATCATGTCCGCGTTGTTGAGCGCGATGCACCCGTCGGTCCAATCGGTTTTGGCGTAATACTCGAGCGACTGCCGCGGTTGGTTCGGCAAGCCGTGGATCATGATCGCCCCGCCCGGCCGCGCGCCGGCGCGGCGCGCCCGGTCGACGTCGCGCGCGTCGGGGTAGGACACCTGCAGCGACAGGAAGAAATCACTGCGCGGATTGCGCGCGATGATCCGGTAACGCCCCTCCGGGGTGCGCAAGTCGCCCTCGACCTGCTTCGGCCCGACCGGCTCGACCCCGAGCGCGACGCGATAGGTGCGCAGCACGCGATCGTGCTCGAACAAGGTCATGCGCCGGGCGGATTTCTCGACCAGAATGCGCGTCGCCATCGGCAGCTCGGAAACGCCATCGGCCCGCGCCCAAGGGGGCACGAGCAACACGACGAGCAAAATGATCCAACGACGCATGCGGGCGATTATAGAGCCGGCGCAGCGCCTCCCATCGGAATGCGCAACGTGGCGCCCCGGCGCAGCTTGGCCTGCGGCGGCAGATCGTTGGCCCGTGCGAGCTCGGCGATGCTGACGCCGAATTGGCGCGCCAACGACGACAGGCTGTCGCCGCGGCGCACGCGATGGGTACGCGCCTGCGTCTGCGGCTGCGCGGCCGGAGGCTCGGACGCGGCGGCGACCCGCACCGCAGCAGGCGCACCCGCCGCGGCGGCGGCGCCTTGCGCACGGGCTTCGGCTGCCGCGACGCTCGCGGCATAGCGCGCCGCGACGCGCGGCTCTTCGACCAGCACTTCCGTTCCCAGGGACTTGGCGAAATCGGCCGCGGCGACGGCGGCTTCGGCAGGCACCCGCAATCGATAGCCCCGCGGCATCCGCCGCTCGCCGGACCACACCAGACGGCGCAGCGCCGGATTCAATTCACGCATGGTCTCGCGCGAGAGCCCGAGCCGTCGTTCCACCGTCTCCACCGGCACCTGCGTGGGCAGGTCGATTTCATAGAACTGCAGCGGTGCCGCACGCTCGATCTTGCCGAAATAGCGTTCCGGGTTTTGGTCGATGGTGAGCGCCGCGAGGAACGAAGGGAAAAAATTGCGCGACGCGAAACCGAACGCGCGCCCCTCGTAACGACGCGCGATGACGGCAAAGTCGTCCGTCCCCATTGCATCGCGCGCGCGTCGCATACCCGCCGTGCCGTGGTTGTAAGCGGTGATCGCGAGCGGCCAGCTGCCGAGCGCGCGGTAATTGTTGGCGAGCAGTTGTGCCGCCGCCTCGGTGGAACGGAACGGGTCCAGACGTTCGTCGACCAGATCGTCCACGCGCATGTACAAGCGTCCGGTCGAACGCATGAACTGCCACAAGCCCGACGCACCGACTTTTGAATAAGCCGTGGGCGTGAACGACGACTCGACGTGCGGCAACGCCGCCAACTCCGGCGGCAAGCCGAGTTCGGAGAAGGTACGCGCGATATGTGTTTCCCATCGTCCCGAGCGCACGATGCCCTCGCGGAAGCGATCGGCCTGCCCGAGCTGAAAGCGCACGCTCTGCGCGGCCGCGAGCAAACGTTCACGCGTCGCCTCCGTGCCCCACAACGCGAGCGCGCGCGCCGCCTCGGGTGAAGTCGGCGTCGCGCCGATGGCGAGCGCCTCGGCCGCTTCGCGCAGCGATGCGGCAACACGATCACGCGCTTCTGAGATGATTTGACGACGCGCCGGATTCGGTCCGTCGCCCGGCAGGTCGATCACCGCGTAGACGACGCCGAGATTGCGCTCGTCGTGCAACACGCCCTGACGCGTAGTGACGGATGAATAGATCCGGATCCAGAAATCGACGTCGCGCTGCAATTCGGGTGGACGCGGAATCGCGGACGGTTGTGCTTGCGCCTGCGCTTGCGGTTGCGCGAACAGGACCGGCGCGTGGAGCGCGCCGCCCGTCAGAATCAGTGAGAGTGCGAGGACCCGCGACCGGGTCAGCCGCATTTCGAATCGCCGCAATTGAGACAGGTCATGCAGCCGTCCATCATCACCACGGCGGCTGTGCTGCACTTGCTGCACAACTGCGCGCCTTCGGGGAAATGTGACTTCGCGAATGCATCGGCCTGCTTGCTGCGCGCTTCGAACTCCGCACGCTTCTCGTCGACGAGCTTCTGTTGGTGCTCGTCGAGTTCAGGCTTGCGCATGAGACCGATGGTCTGCAGATGCTTTTCGATCACGTGGCCGAGCTCGGCGATGATCGAGGGCATGAACTTGCCGCCCGGCTGCCAGTAGCCGCCGCGCGGATCGAACACGGCTTTGAGCTCTTCGACCAGGAAGGTCACGTCACCGCCCTTGCGGAACACGGCCGAGATGATGCGCGTCAACGCGACGATCCACTGGTAGTGGTCGAGATTCTTCGAGTTGATGAACACCTCGAACGGACGCCGCTGCTCGTGCTCGGTGCCTTCGTTCAGGACGATGTCGTTGATGGTGACGTACATCGCGTGGTCCGACACCGGAGTCTTGATCTTGTACGTCGAACCGATCAGCACCTCGGGGCGCTGCACTTCTTCGGTCAGGCGCACGACCTTGCCGCCATGACTGGTCGGCAAATCGGCGACGTTGACGGACGCGGCAGCCGGCGCCGCTTCGGCGCCCGGCTTCTGAACGCGATACTTCGAAATCTTCTTGTCGATCTTGATGGCGGCCATAAACGCAACGAACCTCAAAACTTCCCGTAGTAGCCTTCCTTCAAGGCGTCGAACAGATTGGCGGCGGAGTGCATCTCGCCGTCGTACTCGATTTCCTCGTCACCCTTCACCGACACTTCGGTGCCGTCCTCGAGCGTGAACACGTAGGTCGTGTTCTTGAGGTCTTCTTCCTTGACGAGCACACCCTGGAAGGCTTCCGGGTTGAAACGGAAGGTGGTGCAGCCCTTGAGCCCTTTCTCGTGCGCGTAGAGGTAGATGCCTTTGAACGCGTCGTAGTTGAAATCGGTGGGCACGTTGGCCGTCTTCGAAATCGACGAGTCGATCCACTTCTGCGAAGCCGCCTGGATGTCCACGTGCTCCGTCGGCGTGATGTCGTCGGCGGTGGTGAAGTAATCCGGCAACTTCTCGCCCGGATTGCTCGAGTTCGGCATCGCCCGCGGATTCACGAGTTCGCGATAGGCGAGCAATTCGAAGGAGAAGACGTCCACCTTTTCTTTGGACTTCTTGCCTTCGCGGATCACGTTGCGGAAATAGTGATGCGCGAAGGAAGGCTCGATGCCGTTGCTCGCGTTGTTCGCAAGTGAAAGCGAAATCGTGCCGGTCGGCGCGATCGAGGTGTGGTGAGTGAAACGCGCGCCGACCAGCGCGAGCTGATCGACCAGCGCAGGCGCCACTTCGCCGACGCGCTGCATGTAGCGGCTGTACCGCGCGTGCAGCACCCGACCCGGAATCTTGCTGCCGATTTTCCAGCCGTCACGCGCCATCTCGGGGCGCTTGCGCAGCATCTCGCCGGTGACCACGAACTCTTCGTTCATGATCGGCGCGGGACCCTTCTCGCGCGCGAGGTCGAGCGCCGCTTCCCAGCCGGCGACTGCCATCTCGCGCGAGACGTCTTCGGTGAATTTGACGGACTCGGGCGAGCCGTACTTCATGCCGAGCAGCGTCATCGAGCTGCCGAGGCCCAGAAAGCCCATGCCGTGACGGCGCTTGCGCATGATCTCGTCACGCTGACCATCGAGCGGCAAACCGTTCACCTCGACGACGTTGTCGAGCATGCGGGTGAATACTTTGACGACTTCGCGGTATTCCTCCCAATCGAACTGCGCCTCGTCGGTGAACGGACGGCGCACGAAGCGCGTGAGGTTCACCGAGCCGAGCAGGCAAGAACCGTACGGCGGCAACGGCTGCTCGCCACACGGGTTGGTGGCGCGGATGTTTTCGCACCACCAGTTGTTGTTCATTTCATTGACGCGGTCGATGAGGATGAAACCGGGTTCGGCGAAGTCGTAGGTGGACGACATGATGACGTCCCACATCCGGCGCGCAGGCAGCGTTTTGTAGACCTTGCAGGCCACGAGACCGGTGTCGTTGACGACCAGGTTGTCGGCGTACGGCCATTCGCGCCATACGTACTGCGTGGCGTCGTTGAGGTCGGGCTTGTCGGTTTCGTATTCCTTGCGCGAAATCGGGAAGGCCAGACGCCATTCGCCGTCGCGGCGCACGGCCTCGATGAATTCGTCGGTGATGAGCAGCGACAGATTGAACTGGCGCAGGCGACCGTTCTCGCGCTTGGCGCGGATGAAGTCCATCGCGTCGGGGTGACCGACGTCGAACGTGCCCATCTGCGCGCCGCGACGGCCACCGGCCGACGACACGGTGAAACACATCTTGTCGTAGATATCCATGAACGACAGCGGGCCTGAGGTGTAGGCACCGGCGCCCGAGACGTACGCACCGCGCGGCCGCAGCGTCGAGAACTCGTAGCCGATCCCGCAGCCGGCCTTCAGCGTGAGACCTGCCTCGTGCACCTTGCCGAGGATGTCGTCCATCGAGTCGCGGATCGTGCCCGAGACCGTGCAGTTGATGGTCGAGGTGGCGGGCTTGTGCTCGAGCGCGCCGGCGTTCGAGGTGATGCGCCCGGCCGGGATCGCCCCGCGCCGCAACGCCCACAGGAAACGCTCGTGCCAATGCTCGCGCTGCGACTCCGGCTCGACGTCCGCCAAGGCACGGGCGACACGCTTGTAGGTGTCGTCCATGGTCTTGTCGACCGCTTCACCGCTTTTCGAAACCAGCCGGTATTTCTTTTCCCAGATGTCGAGCGAAGCTTCCTGAAAAGGGATCGCATCGACGTCGTTCGTAACGAGCTTCACAACGCTATTCATCGCGAGCTGTGGCTCCCCTCAAAATTCAAAACCACCCAAAAACAAAGGGAAAACACACCAAAAAAATCGCCCGGGACGCCCTGCGCCCGAAACTCACTTTTTGCCGTTTGATGACCGGAAACCGGCCCACCCCTGCCCTACGACACCACCGATCCGCGCGTTACCCGCACACAAGATGTTGTGTCGACGGGGCAAGGTTAAGCAGGGGGGCGGGGAGCGTCAAGACTTTCTTGATCTCGATTAGAGTGGCGATTAAACCTTACAGATCATGTGGTTATTAAACATCAGGCCGGCAAACCCCTGCCCGGAATGTGCGTCATCGCACACCCCTGCGGAAAGTAACTACCCCCAATATCTTGTGTGGCGTTTAGTCCACAAACGATCCACAGCTTTTCCCCAAGCCTACCCCCTTGAATTCGACCGGAACATCCGCAACTCCGGTTTTAACGGGGCTGCGCTTGCGGCCCACCACCCAACGCCCGAAGGAGATAGGCCATGACTCTTTTACGCTACGACTTTCGCGTCTCGGACCGCCAACTGCCCCTGATCCCGCACGTGTCCGTGCAGGAGGAAGCCCAGCGCTACCTATTGCGCGCCGATCTGCCGGGTGTGCTGCCCGCCGACATCGAAATCACGACCGAAGACGGCGTGCTCACCCTGAAGGCGACGCGCCACAACCCCGACGGCACGTATCTGCGTCGCTTCACGCTGCCCGAGGATGCGGCACCCGAGCACATCAGCGCACGCAGCAGCCACGGGGTGCTCGAAATTTCGGTCGCCAAGCAGCCGAAAGTCGAGCCGCGACGCATCACCGTCGAAGCCGCCTGAAGCGCATGCGCGAACGACGCGGTGCGGCACTCGTGATCGGTGCGGCCCTCGCGGCCGCACCGATCATCGTCAACGCGCAATCGGCTCCGTCGGCGCCGAACACCGGCGTGAGCGAGGCGCGCGTCGTCGCGCCGTTGCCGTCGCTCGCGCCGATGATCAAACGCGTTTCGCCCGCGGTCGTCAGCATCGCCATCAAAGGCACGATCCGCGAGCAGGCCGCGCGCAATCCGCTGCTCGACGACCCGTTCTTCCGGCGTTTCTTCAATATTCCGCCGGGTGCCGGCGTCCGTGAACGCCAATTCCAGTCGGCCGGATCCGGCGTCGTGGTCGACGCCAAACGCGGCTACATCGTCACCAACGCGCACGTCGTCGACAACGCCAAAGAAATCACCGTCACCTTGTTCGACGAGCGCGAACTCGCGGCGAAGATCGTCGGCAGCGATCCGCGAACCGACATCGCCGTGATCCAGGTGACGCCGGAACGACTCACCGAAATTTCGCTCGGCGACTCCGACCGTCTCGAGCCCGGCGACTACGTGGCCGCGATCGGCAATCCGTTCGGCTTGCAGCATTCGGTGTCGTCGGGAATCGTCAGCGCGCTCGGCCGCTCCGGTCTCAACCCCGATGGCTACGAGAGCCTCATCCAGACCGATGCATCCATCAATCCCGGAAATTCGGGTGGTGCACTCGTGAACCTGCGCGGCGAGCTCGTCGGCATCAACAACATGATTCTCTCGGGCAGCGGCGGCAACATCGGCATCGGCTTCGCGATTCCGGTGAACATGGCGCGCAGCGTGATGCAACAACTGATCGAGTTCGGCGCAGTGAAACGCGGCCAACTCGGCGTCGCGGTCGCCTCGCTCACGCCCGACGTCGCGCAAGCACTCGGGCTGCCGAACGGCAGCGGCGCAGTCATCAATCAGGTCGCGGCAGACTCGGCCGCGGCGCGCGCCGGTCTTCGCGCCGGCGACGTCGTCACCACCGTGAACGGCAAGACGGTGAAATCCGCCGCCGATTTTCGCAACGCGATCGGCTTGCTGCGCGTCGGCGACAAAGTCGAAGTCGCCGTACTGCGCGATGGTCAAACGCGACGCTTGAGCGCGCTGATCCCCGAGCCGCCCGCGGTCGCGAAAGCGAACGAGCTCGCGTCGAGCGAGGCGGCCAACGGCCTGCATCGCGGTTTCGAGGGCGCGGCGCTCGACGATGCGGATGACAACGAAGGCGTCCTCGTGCGCAGCGTCGCAAACGGCAGTGCAGCTGCGATCGCTGGCCTGCGCGCGAACGACGTCGTGATCGCCGCCAACGGCGCACGCGTCGGCGATCGCAAACAATTGCGTGCCGCATGGCAAGCCGCCGCCGCGCGCGGCGCGACCACCTTGGTGCTGCAAGTGCGTCGCAACGGCGAACTCGGCGTCGTACTGCTACGCTGATCGCATGAACATCATCATTCTCGGTGGCACCGGCTTCGTCGGCACTTCGCTGGTGTCGCGCTGGACACGTGCGGGCCACGATCTCGTTTTGCCGACGCGCAACCCGAGCCTCGCGCGACATCTCGCCGTGCTGCCGACCGTGCGACTCGTGCGCGCGGACGTGCACGACCCTGCGACGCTTGCGCGCCTTTTCAAAGATTGCGACGTCGTCGTGAACCTGGTCGGCATTCTGAACGAGCGCGGCGACTCGGGCCGCGGCTTCCTGCAGGCGCACACCGAGCTCACGCGCAAAACCGTCGCCGCCGCGGCGGCGGCGGGCGTCGCCCGTTATCTGCACATGAGCGCCTTGGGCGCCGACGAACACGGCCCCAGCCATTACCTGCGCTCCAAAGGTCTGGCCGAACGCATCGTGCAAAGCGCGCCGCCCACTCTGGACTGGACGATCTTCCGACCGTCGGTGATCTTCGGCACGCGCGACTCGCTCACCAATCGTTTCGCCGCATTGCTGCGCCTGTCGCGCGGCTTCATGCCTCTGGCTCGCGCGCAAGCGCGCTTCGCGCCGGTGTGGGTCGAAGACGTGGCGAGCGCATTCGATCTCGCCTTGGCCGGCAGCGATGCCACATCCCGCAAAACATTCGAATTGTGCGGCCCCGAAGTGATGACCCTGGGCGAACTCGTGACGGTGATCGGTGAATGTTCCGGCACGCCGGCGAGCGTGCTGCCGCTGCCCGACGTGATCGGCCGGGCGCAGGCCTTCGTGATGGATTTTTTGCCCGGCAAACCCTTCTCGCGTGACAATTTCCGCTCGTTGACCGTCGACAACGTGTGTCGCGACGACGGTTTCAAGGCCCTCGGCATTCGTCCGGCGGCCCTGCGCGGTACCATGCGCGCATGGAGATCTACCTAGTCGGCGGCGCGGTACGCGACGAACTGCTCGGACGAGCCGTGGCGGAGCGTGACTGGGTGGTCGTGGGTGCCACGCCCGCCGACCTCGAAGCGCGCGGCTTCCGCGCCGTCGGCCGCGATTTTCCGGTGTTCCTGCATCCTGAAACGCAGGAAGAACACGCACTCGCCCGTCTCGAACGAAAAGTCGCGCCCGGCTATCGCGGCTTCACCACCGACTTCGCACCCACGGTGACGCTCGAGCAGGATCTCGCGCGCCGCGATCTCACCATCAATGCCATGGCGCGCAGCGCCGACGGCCGCCTGATCGACCCTTACGGTGGTCGAGCCGATCTAGAACGCCGCGTGCTGCGTCACGTCTCGCCCGCCTTCATCGAAGATCCGGTACGCATCCTGCGAGTCGCGCGTTTCGCCGCGCGTTTCGCCGCGCTCGGTTTCGAGGTCGCGCCCGAAACCCGATCGCTGATGAAACAGATGGTCTCCGCCGGCGAAGCCGACGCACTGGTCGCCGAACGCGTCTGGCGCGAACTCGAGCGTGCACTCGGCGAGTCGACGCCGCGTGCGGCGCTCGAAGTAATGCGCGACTGCGGCGCCTTGTCGGTCGTGCTCCCCGAAGTGGCTGCGCTCTTCGGCGTGCCGCAACGCGCCGAGTGGCACCCTGAAATCGACACCGGCGAACACCTGCTGCTCACGCTCGACGTGGCGGCTGCACGGCAGGCGCCGTCGACGGTGCGCTTCGCCCTGCTCGCCCACGATCTCGGCAAAGCGCTCACGCCGCGAAGCGAATGGCCGCGACACCATGGTCACGAAACGCGCGGCCTCGCCGTCATCGAACGACTCTGCGAGCGACTGCGCATCCCGCAGGAGCATCGCGAGCTCGCGCTGCTCGCCGCACGCTTTCACACGCACGTGCATCGCGGCATGGAATTGCGCGGCAGCACGCTGCTCGAGATGCTCGAGCACGCCGACGCGTTTCGCAGGCCCGATCGTTTTGCCGATTTTCTGGAAGCCTGCGAGTGCGATGCGCGCGGCCGACTGGGTTTTGCGGACCGACCCTATCCGCAGCGCGCCCGCGTCGAAGCGGCGCTCGCGGCCGCGCGTTCGGTGGCGCTCGATGCGACGGAGCGGGCGGGTCTGGCCGGAGCCGCGATCGGCGCGCGTCTGCGCGGCAAACGCCTCGCGGCGATCGAAGCGGCCGTACCGCGAGCGACTCAGAGCGAGTGAAGCAAATCCACGAACGTGAAGCCGGGTAAAGACAGATCGCAATCGCGGGTGAGCAGCATGAACTTCACGGCCTCACCCATTTCGCCCGGCAACAACAATTGACGCGCGCCGTGCGCGAGCGCGACGCGCGACGCGCTTGCGTTGCGTTCGTCGCCCGCTTGCGCGAGTGCGGCGGCGAGTTCCGCCTCGATACCGCCGCCCAATAAAAACCCTGCCTGCGTCGTGAACCCCGCCACGTCGAAGCCCGCACGCGCGGCGCTTTCGGCGACCGCCGTGAAATCGAGCCATGCGGTCACGTCGGTGAGGCCCGGCCAAGAAAACGGATCGTCGTGCGCGAGATGTCGATAGTGGCAACGCAAACTGCCCATGGCGCGTTCCGCATGCAACAGATGACGCCGCGGCAAACCGTAATCGGCGATCAATACCGCGCCGCGGCGCATCATCCCGGCGAGCGCGGCGAACCAGGCGTCGAAGCCCGGGTGAAATTCGCCGCGATAGCCGTCCGGCAGAGGCTCGCTCGCCTCGGCCAGCCTGCGCTTCGCTTGCGAGGAGAATTCCGCATCACCCTCGCGCGCGCCGTCGGCGACGCGCGCCTGCCAAAGAAATTCGCCGCGCTCGTCGAGTGCGACGCCGAGTCGCAGCGGCACCCCGGCGCGCATCTCGAAACGCTCGCAGGGCATCGCATCGAGCACTTCGTTCGCGAACACCACCCCCGTGTAGCGCTCGGGCAAGGCCTCGAGCCACTCACAGTGCACGCCGTGCGCCGCAGCGCCCGCGTGCAGCAACGCCCGTTGCCGCGCACGCAGATCGGCGCTCGTTTCGAGCATGCGATAGCGCTGCAGCGGCGTCCCCAAGCGCGCGAACACGCCCAGGGCCTCTGCGGCGAAGCGTCCCGTGCCGGGGCCGAACTCGAGCACGTCACCCCCGTGCACACGCAAACAAAGGTCGAGCTGGCTCGCACAGGTACGCGCGAACAACGGCGAGAGTTCGGGCGCGGTGACGAAATCGCCGCTCGGCCCGAATTTGCTCGCGCCCGCGCTGTAATAGCCGAGACCGGGCGCGTGCAACACGAAATCCTGATACGCATGAAACGACCACCAACCTGAGTCGGCGGCGATCCGCGCCGCGATTTCGGTTTTCACCGCCGCGCAGTGCGCGCGCGCCTCGGGCGACGGCTCGGGCAACTGCGCCATTGAGGCCGAGGCCCGGCTCGTCATACTCTCGCCCCATGAACGCCACCCAAACGAACGAACACGGGCCGCTGCAGGGCAAAGTCGCGCTGGTCACGGGCGCCGCGAAGCGCGTCGGCGCGGCGATCGTGCGGCGCATGCATGCCGCCGGCGCCAACGTGATCGTGCACTGTCATCGCACCACGACCGAGGCCGAGAAACTCGTCGCCGAACTCGAAGCGCTGCGACCCTCGAGCGCGACGATGACGCGTCTCGATTTGCTCGAGACCGACCGTCTCGGCGAACTCGTCGATGTCGCCAAGCGTCGGTTCGGGCGACTCGATATTCTGGTGAACAACGCGTCGACGTTTTATCCGACGCCGGTCGGCGAGATCACGAGTGCGCACTGGGACGATCTGATGGGTTCGAACCTCAAAGCGCCCCTGTTTCTCTCGCAAGCGGCGGCACCGGCACTGCGCGCCTCGCAGGGCCTCATCCTGAACATCGTCGATATCCATGGCATGCGGCCGCTGCGCCGCTATCCGGTGTATGGCGCGGCCAAAGCCGGCCTGATCATGCTCACGCGTGCACTGGCGCGCGAGCTCGGCCCGCAAATTCGCGTCAACGGCATCGCGCCCGGCCCGGTGATGTGGCCCGAAGACGGCGTCGCCGATGCGGTGCTGCAAAAGAAAATCGTCGACCGCACCTTGCTCAAGCGCACCGGCTCGGCTGAGGACATCGCGCGCACGGCCTTGTTCTTCGCGACCGATGCGCCCTACATCACCGGACAAATTCTGGCGGTGGACGGCGGGCGCAGCGTCGGTTGGTAAGCGCGACACCGTTCACTCACTCCCCGAGCGGCAACTCGATGCGCGTCAGCGGATGCGCATCAAGATCGAAGCGCGCCCACAACTGCTGCATCGACAGACCCTGCACCGGATGCGGCGCCTGCGGTGCGATCTCGGCCATCGGCCCGAGCATGTAAGGACGCTTGAGCAGATCGGGGCGCGGCAAGATCAAACCCGGTCGCTCGCACACCAGATCGCCATACAGCAGGATGTCGAGATCCATGCTGCGCGGCGCCCATTTGGGCGCATCGCGTTCGCGACCGCACAAGCCTTCGATGTTCTGCAGTCGGCCGACGACTTCGTCAACGGCCTGCGTGGTGCGGAACGCCGCGACGAAATTCAGAAAATCCTCGCCCTCGAAACCGACCGCGGCGTTGCGGTACACACTCGAAAATCGCACCCGGCCGAACTCGCGGCACAGCTCCCGCGCGGCGCGTTGCAAGTTGTTCGCAGCATCGACGTTGCTGCCCGCGGCGACGTAGACGTCGGCCGAAGGAGCGTCGCTCATCGCGACCGGGCCTGCAAATCGGCGCGGTGCCGTTCGATCGCCACGCCGACATCGCGCGAACCGCGAATGGCGCCCGGCTTGTTGATGCGCAACCGGATCCACGCGACGTCGAACTCCGCGATCACGAGCGTCGCGAGCCGTTCGGCCATCGTCTCGACGAGCTTGAACTCCGACGCTTCGACGAACGCGATGATGCGCTTGGAGACGCTCTTGTAATCGAGCGTATCGGCCACGTCGTCGTCGACCGCGGCGCGCGTACAGTCGACCGGCAGCTCGAAGTCGATCAAAACTTTTTGCTTGATGCGTCGCTCCCAATCGATGAAGCCGATGATGCATTCGACTTCGAGACCGTTGAGAAAAATCGTGTCTGGTTTGCGCTCGTGAGTCATCGACGCGTCCTTGAGAAAATGATGATGCAATCTCGCCTGAAAATTCGCCGTTGCCCGCCGCCTCAGCCCGCGGCCAGCGGACGCAAGGTGTCGAGTGGCCAACGCGCCCGCGCCGCGATCGCCGGACCGTCGCGCTCGCCGGCCTGAAGCCGCGCAAGCCCGGCCACCGCGATCATCGCCGCGTTGTCGGTGCAAAACTCGAGGCGCGGATAGTACACGCGCAGGCCGCGGCGAGCCGCTTCGGCATTCAATCGCTCGCGCAATCGCAGATTCGCACCGACGCCGCCGGCGACGACCAGCGCATCGAGACCCGTCTGCTCGAGCGCACGAAACGCCTTGATCAACAGCGTGTCGACGACCGCCTCCTGCAGTTCGTACGCCACGTCGGCGCGCGCGCGCTGCAACTGCGCGGCATCCTGCGCGTCGGGGAAGGCGCGCACCGCATGCAGCACTTTGGTTTTGAGTCCCGAGAAACTGAATTCGAGCCCGGGACGATCGACCATGGGACGCGGAAAGTCGTATTGCCCCGCGCGACCCGTCACGGCCAGCTTCGCAAGCTCCGGTCCGCCGGGATAGGGCAAGCCGAGCAACTTCGCACTTTTGTCGAAAGCCTCGCCCGCCGCATCGTCACGCGTCTCGCCGAGCAGCGTGTACGCACCGATCGCGCGCGCCTCGATCAGCATGGTGTGACCGCCGGACACCAACAGCGCCAGATGCGGAAACGGCGGCGGATCGGGCTCGAGCAGAGGCGCGAGCAGATGCCCCTCGAGATGGTGAACGCCGATCGACGGCACGCCCCAGGCATAGGCCAGCGAACGCGCGAGTGCCGCGCCACAGAGCAACGCGCCGATCAATCCGGGTCCGGCGGTGTACGCGATGCCGTCGATGTTCGCAGCCGAGGTTCGCGCCTGCGCCAGCGCCGCCTCGACCAGCGGCAGCAGGCGCTGCACGTGGTCGCGCGAGGCAAGCTCGGGCACCACGCCACCGTAAATACGGTGCAAATCGATCTGCGAGAACAACTCGTGCGCGAGCAGCCCGCGGTCCGCGTCGAGCACGGCGGCGGCGGACTCGTCGCAGGAGGATTCGATGGCCAGAATGCGCATGGTTTTGCGTTTTCCCTTGGGGATCATTAGAATCCCCGCCCCTGCTCACGCAGGCTGCCTCAAGAATTCCTTACAAATCAATGGGTTGGGTTTTCGATGCCGAGCGTTCGTGTTCGAGAAAATGAGTACTTTGACGCTGCCCTGCGCCGTTTCAAGCGCGCCTGCGAGAAAGCGGGCGTGCTGACCGAATTGCGCCGCCGCGAATTCTACGAGAAGCCGACGCAGGAGCGTAAGCGCAAGAAGGCTGCCGCCGTGAAGCGGCACATCAAGCGCTCGTCCCCGCGCGTCGCTCGCGCGCGCTAACAAGGCGCGGGAGCCCAAGCGATGTCGCTCAAAGAGCGCATCACCCAGGACATGAAGGATGCGATGCGCGCAGGCGAGAAAGAGCGCCTCGGCTACATCCGCATGTTGCAGGCGGCGATCAAACAGCGCGAAGTCGACGAGCGAATCATGCTCGACGACACGCAAGTGCTGGCCGTCGTGGAAAAGATGATCAAGCAGCGCCGCGAAGCGATTGTGCAATTCGAGAGCGGCGGTCGCGCCGATCTCGCCGCCAAAGAGCAAACCGAAATCACGCTGCTGCAGACCTACATGCCCGAGCAGCTCGCCGCCGCCGAAGTCGAAGCGTTGGTGGTCGCCGCGATCGCCGAAACCTCGGCGACCACGGTCAAGGACATGGGCAAGGTCATGGCGCTCGTCAAAACGCGCGCCGCGGGTCGTGCCGACATGGGCGCGGTCAGCAACCTCATCAAGTCCAAGCTCTCCGCCGCCGGCTGAAAGCCGTATCCTTGGCGCCCATGAGCGGGCGCATTCCTCAAAGTTTCATAGACGAACTCGTCGGTCGCACCGACATCGTCGAGCTGATCGGCGCGCGCGTACCCCTCAAAAAATCGGGGCGCGAATTCAAAGCCTGCTGCCCGTTCCACGACGAAAAATCGCCGTCTTTTTGGGTGAGTCCGGACAAACAGTTCTATCACTGCTTCGGCTGCGGAGCACACGGCACCTCGCTCGGCTTCCTCATGAATTACGACCGCCTGAGTTTCCCCGAGGCGGTCGAAGAGTTGGCCTCGCGTGCCGGCCTCGAAATTCCGCGCGAAGCGCGACCCGACGATGGCCGCAGTCGCGCCGATGCGGATCTGGCCGAACTCATGGGACGCGTGGCCCGTCATTACGAACAGACGTTGCGCGACGATGCGCGCGCACTCGACTACGCCAAGCGCCGCGGGCTCGACTCCGAAATCGCCGAACGCTTCCGCATCGGTTACTCGACCGCCTCCTGGAACGACGTGCTGCACAAATTCGGCGGCACACCGGCGCAACGCGAGGCGCTCGCGGCTTGCGGACTCATCATCGAACGCGAAGGCGGACAGGTGCGCGACGGGGACCGTCACTACGATCGCTTCCGTGATCGGCTCATGTTTCCGATCCGCGATGCGCGCGGCCGCGTGATCGCGTTCGGCGGCCGCGTACTCGATCAGGGCGAACCGAAATATTTGAACTCGCCGGAAACCGCGCTCTTCCACAAAGGACGCGAGTTGTACGGTCTTTACGAGGCCCGTCAATCGCGTGCGCCGCTCACGCGCCTGATGATCGTCGAGGGTTACATGGATGTCGTGCGCCTGCATCAATCCGGGGTGCATTACGCCGTCGCGACGCTCGGCACCGCGACGACGCCCGAGCATCTCAAACGCGCATTTCGTCTGGTCGGCGAAGTCGTGTTCGCCTTCGACGGCGATCGCGCCGGACGCGCCGCGGCATGGCGTGCACTGCAGAACGCGCTGCCCGAAGTGCGCGAAGGACGCCAGCTGCGATTTCTTTTTTTGCCTGACGGCCACGACCCCGATTCTTTGATCGGCGCCGAGGGGCGCGCCGCGTTCGAAGCGCGACTCGAGGGTGCGCTGCCGCTGTCGGAATACCTCGTGCAGGAACTCGCTTCGCAGTCGGATCTCGCCCATGCCGACGGCCGCGCGCGTTTCGCCGCGAACGCACGTCCCCTGGTCGCCAAAGTGCCCGAAGGCGTCTATCGCGAGCTGCTGGTCGAGCGTCTCGCCGAAACGATCCGACTGCCGGCGACGCGACTGCGTGAACTGTGGGAGGTCGGCGAAGTGCCGACGCGGGATGCCGTACGGCCACGCGACGCCGCAAGCCCCGGCGGCCGAACCGCACGCAGCGCCGGTCGCGGCGGCCTGATGCGGCAAGCCGTGCAGGCGCTGGTTCACCATCCGCGCGTCATCGCACAGCTGCCGGCGCACAGCCGCGAACGCCTGGCGGACATCGACGAACCCGGGGCCGACATCCTGCGCAGCCTGGTGCAGGAACTCACCGAGCACCCCTGCCAAAACACCGGCGCCCTGCTCGAGCGCTGGCGCGACCGACCCGAAGCTGAACGTCTCGCCCGCCTCGCGGCGGCCGAATCGCTGATCCGGGACGATGCCGCGGCACTGCGCGAACTGCAGACGGCCATCGATCGCATGGTGGACGAGGGCCGCCGCCGCCGCCTCGACGCCTTGCTCGAACGCGAACGCCAAAACGGCCTCGACGCCGCCGAAAAGCAGGAACTTCAGCGCCTCGTCTCGGGTCGTACGACCGGCTGATCAAACTGGCGCGGGCCCCGCCGCACCAGTATAATTTCCGGTTCCCCGGCTTCCGGCCCTCGCTTCCCCAGGCAGCGCACATGAGCAAGAAATCCAAGGCATCCGTCAGCAAGAAATCCGCCAAGGCCGTCGCCCGCAAACCGGTCGCCAGCAAAGCCTCGCCGGCCAAGAAGAAGCCGGCCGTCAAAGCGGCTGCGAAGCCTGCCAAAGCCGCCGTCAAGGCGAAGCCGAAGAGCGTCGCCAAGGCCAAACCCGCTGCCAAACCCGCTGCGAAACCCGCTGCGAAACCCGCTGCCAAGCCGGTTGCAAAACCCGTCGCGAAAATCGTCGCCAAACCGGCGCCGAAAGCCGCCGCCAAGCCACTCGCCAAAGCGCCCGCAAAGCCGGCCGCAACGGCCAAGGTCGCGCCGGTCAAAGCCGCGCCTGCCGTCAAAGCCGCGCCCGTCGCGAAGCCTGCGCCGGCGCCCAAGGCGTCCCCGACAGCCAAAGCCGTCCCGCCCGCCAAAGCGCCTGCGAAGCCGGTCGCCTCGTCACCCGTCGCCACCGTTGCCCCCGCAGCCGCTGAAAAGCCGGCCAAGGGCAAGGCCGCCAAAGGCGGCGGCGAAGGCAGCAAGATCATTCCGCTGCCGGATCGTCGGCCGGTCAAACCCGAAGAGCGTCAGTCGCAACTGAAGCAACTGATCGCGCTCGGCAAAGAACAGGCCTACCTCACCTACTCGCAGGTGAACGACTACCTGCCCTCGGAAATCGTCGATCCCGAGCAGATCGAAGAGATCGTCAACACGATCAACGACATGGGCATTCCGGTGTACGAAAAAGCACCGGACAGCGAATCGCTCCTCGTCACCGAAGCGACCGCACCCTCGGACGAAGAGGCCGTCGAAGAAGCTGCCGCCGCACTCGCGGCGCTCGATGCCGAACTCGGCCGCACCACCGATCCGGTGCGCATGTACATGCGCGAGATGGGCACGGTCGAACTTTTGACGCGCGAAGGCGAAATTTCCATCGCCAAGCGCATCGAAGAAGGCCTCGATGCCGTGCGCTCGCAAGTGGCGCTGTATCCGCCCACCTTCGATTTCCTGTTCAAGGCCTACGAACCCATCAAAGCGGGCGGCGGTCGCCTGGCCGACATCATCGTCGGCTTCATCGACCCGAACGCTCCGGACGTCATCGCCCAGCCGCAGAACCCGACCAAACTCGAAGCGGCGGCGCCCGCGGCCGAAGAGGAATCCGATGACGGTGACGACAGCGAAGAAGCCGTCGATACCGGGCCGGATCCGGTCGAAGCCGCCAATCGTTTCGCCTCGCTCGCGAAGCTGCACGGTCAACTTTTGAACTCCATCGCCAAAGTCGGCATCACCGACCCCAAGAGCGACAAGGTGCGCAAGAAACTCGCCGCAGAGTTCATGGAACTCAAGCTCGCGCCGCGCATGTTCGAAGCTTTGATCGACAACTTGCGCGCGCACGTCAACGAAATCCGCCAACTCGAAAAAGAGATCATGGTGGTCGCCGTGCGCGATGCCGGCATGCCGCGCAAAGATTTCATCACCTCCTTCCCGCGCAACGAGACCAACCCGCGCTGGGTGGACAAGCACGTCAAAGCCGGCAAGAAATGGTCCGCGCCGCTCGGTCGCATGCAGGACGAAATCCTCAAACGCCAGCTGCTGCTCGCCGAGATCGAAAAACTGCACCGTCTGTCGATCGGCGAAATCAAGGACATCAACCGCGAAGTGTCGATCGGCGAAGCCAAGGCTCGCCGCGCGAAGAAAGAGATGGTCGAGGCCAATCTGCGTCTGGTGATCTCGATCGCCAAGAAATACACCAATCGCGGCCTGCAATTCCTCGACCTCATCCAGGAAGGCAACATCGGCCTCATGAAGGCGGTCGACAAGTTCGAATACCGCCGCGGCTACAAATTCTCGACCTATGCGACCTGGTGGATCCGCCAGGCCATCACGCGTTCGATCGCCGACCAGGCGCGAACCATCCGCATTCCGGTCCACATGATCGAGACGATCAACAAGCTGAACCGCATCTCGCGCCAGATGTTGCAGGAGATGGGTCGCGAGCCGACGCCGGACGAGCTTGCCGTGCGCATGGAAATGCCCGAAGACAAAGTTCGCAAGGTACTCAAGATCGCCAAAGAGCCGATCTCCATGGAAACGCCGATCGGTGACGACGAAGATTCGCACCTTGGCGATTTCATCGAAGACACCTCGGTGGCTTCGCCCATCGATCAGGCGACCGCGGAATCCCTGCGCGAGACCACGCACGCCGTCCTTGCGCAGCTCACCCCGCGCGAAGCGAAGGTGCTGCGCATGCGTTTCGGCATCGACCTGAACACCGACCACACCCTCGAAGAAGTCGGCAAGCAGTTCGACGTGACGCGCGAGCGCATCCGTCAGATCGAAGCGAAGGCGTTGCGCAAACTGCGTCACCCGAGCCGCTCCGAGCAACTGCGCAGCTTCCTGATCGAAGACTGACGATCGTCCGCGCATGTTCGCCGGCGTCGCGTTCGATCTCGACGGCACGCTGGTCGACAGCATCGCCGACATCGGTCATGCGCTGAACTGTGCGCTGCGCGAAGCGTCGTTACCCACCTTCGAAGTTTCGTTGGTGCGCACCTGGGTGGGCGATGGGCCCGATGGCCTGATCCGACGCGCGCTCGCGCATCTCGACATCGACGACCCGCACCAAAAGCTCGGCGCGCAGCTGCGCGCCGGCTACGATCGCGCCGCCCTCGCCGCCCCGCTCGAACATGGCTGCGTATACCCGGGCATCGACGTCGCACTCGCGACGCTCGCGATGCGCACGCCGCTCGCCGTCGTCACCAACAAGCCGACCCATCTCGCGCGCGCCGTGCTCGCGGCCGCCAATCTCGCGCAGCACTTTCGCAGCGTGCACGGCGCCGACCACCACGCACTGCGCAAACCGGCGCCGGCGATGTTGCAAGCTGCCGCCGCGCAACTCGGCGTGACCACCACGCACATGGCGATGGTCGGCGACAGCGCAGCCGATCTCGGCGCGGCGACGCGAGCCGGTTGCGCCGCCGTATTCGTCGATTGGGGTTACGGCAGACCCGAATTGCCGCCCGACGACCGCTGGCGCGATCCTGTGCCCCGCTTTGCACGCGTCACGTCCGCCGATGCGCTACTGAAAACGCTGCTCGAACCGTAAAATGTCCTACTGCGACTCTGCACGGAGGTTCTCGTCATGGCCCTGATCTCTCTACGACAACTGCTCGATCACGCCGCCGAACACGGCTACGGCGTGCCGGCCTTCAACGTCAACAATCTCGAGCAGGTGCAGGCGATCATGCAAGCCGCTGCAGAGACCGACAGCCCCGTGATCCTGCAAGCGTCCGCCGGCGCGAGAAAATATGCCGGCGAGGCCTTCCTGCGGCATCTCGTCGAAGCCGCGATCGAAAGTTATCCAGACACTCCCATCGTCATGCATCAGGACCACGGCGCGAGTCCGTCGGTGTGCGTGCAATCGATCCGCTCCGGTTTCTCGAGCGTGATGATGGACGGCTCGCTCAAAGAAGACGGCAAGACGCCGGCATCGTACGAATACAACGTCGAAGTCACGCACCACGTCGCACGCATCGCGCACGCGGTCGGAGTGTCGGTCGAAGGCGAACTCGGCTGTCTCGGTTCGCTCGAATCCGGCAAAGCCGGCGAAGAAGACGGCCATGGCGCGGAAGGGCATTTGTCGCACGACCAGTTGCTCACCGACCCCGATCAGGCGGCCGACTTCGTCGCCAAGACCGGTGTCGATGCACTCGCCATCGCGATCGGCACGTCGCACGGCGCCTACAAGTTCTCGCGCAAGCCGACCGGCGACATTCTCGCGATCGACCGCATCAAACAAATCAACGCCAAGATTCCGAACACCCACCTCGTGATGCACGGCTCGTCGTCGGTGCCGCAGGACTGGTTGCAAGTGATCCGCGACAACGGCGGCAAGCTGCGCGAAACCTACGGCGTGCCGGTCGAAGAAATCCAGGAAGGCATCAAACACGGCGTACGCAAGATCAATATCGACACCGACATTCGCCTCGCGATGACCGGCGCGATCCGTCGCGCCTTCAACAAAGACCCGGCCGAGTTCGATCCGCGCAAATATCTCAAAGAAGCCACCGCGGCCGCGAAAGCGATTTGCGTCGCGCGCTATGAAGCCTTCGGTACCGCCGGGCGTGCTTCGAAAATCAAACCGCTGTCGCTCGAAGCGATGGCCAAGCGCTACGGCTGATCACCCCACGCATCACGGAATCCGCACACATGAAACGCCGCAACTTCATCGAACGCTCGCTGCAAGCCGCGAGCGTACTCGCCATCGGCGGGTTCGCCGTCGAGTCCGAGGCGCTCGGTAACGACACGCCATCGTTCGATCTCGTGATCGTGGGTGCGGGAACTGCGGGATTGCCGGCGGCGATCTTCGCGTCGCGACGCGGCGCGCGCGTGTTGCTGCTCGATGCCGCCGCGGACATCGGCGGCACGCTGCATCTGGCCAATGGCCAGGTCGCTGCCGCGGGCACGCGCACCCAAGCGGCCAAAGGCATCAAAGATACGCCGGATGCGCACTATGCCGACGTCATGCGCTTGTCGCGCGGATTCGCCGACCCGCAGATCGTGCGTCGCACGGCCGACGAAGCACCCGCCACCGTGAACTGGTTGCTCGATGCGGGACTCACGCCGTTGCCGGATCATCCGGTCACGGGAGACAACCCGACCCGCAAGGCATACACCACGGCGCGATATCTTTGGGCCAAAGAAGAAGGTCGCGCGATCCTCGCGGTCATCCGTCGCGAACTCGCCCCGGAAGTCGACAGCGGTCGCGTGACCGTACGCCTCAACTCGCGCGTCACCTCGCTCATCACCGACCCGAATCGCGCCGATCGTCCGGTGATCGGCATCCGGGCCGGCGATTACGTCGCGCGCGGCCGTCACGTGCTCATCACCACCGGCGGCTACGCGATGAACCCTGCCGCTTTCGAACGGCTATGCGGACTGCCTGCCTACGCGGGCGCGTCGTACCCGTACGCACAAGGCGACGGACTC
>Ga0214921_10003214_pt1 | contig 25279 bp, 25 predicted proteins | sample LL1505_MetaG_FD_177992 | JGI IMG/M metagenome (GOLD analysis project Ga0214921, IMG submission 177992) | Freshwater microbial communities from Lake Lanier, Atlanta, Georgia, United States - LL-1505 | ecosystem: Environmental > Aquatic > Freshwater > Lake | place: USA: Georgia | collected...
ATAGGGGGTAGGTCGGGACTACAGCCTGTTTTGAAAAATCAGACGCGATTCGTCAGGCACTTACGCGCGCAATAACCTCGAAAAAACCAGCTTTCGGTTCCCAGTAGCGGAAGTCGGGTTAAATTCAGGCACGGACTTCCGGAACGGGCAATCAGCGTGAGCGAGTAAAAAACGGCTCCAACTGGTAGGAGAAACTCATAATATACGCCGCGCCAGTTCCACCACGTCGCCAGATTTCACCATCAGCTTGGCACCCTCACCGGCCACACGGATGACCCTGCCGCTACGGATGATGCGCAAGACGGTCAACGTCGCGTCAAGTTTCGCCGCCTCTGCCGCCGCCCGCAATTCCAGCCCCTTTTTCACGGGGACCTCCCATTTAGATCCCGTCCGCGGATCAAAGAAAACCACCCGCTTTAATTTCGATAACTTTGAGGCAGTCTGGATACTCTCGTCGGCGAAAGTGCCCGTCACCGCAACGGTCGCGACGGCGACTTTGCCCGCGCCACGCACACTTGCGGCGCTCACATCCGCAGCCACACCGATAGTCGTCGAGGCCGACCGCCCCACTAGCCTGACCGCTGCGCATCCCGTCAGCAACGGAGCCAACAGTGCTAGCATGGCCAATTTCAGGCCGGCGGGCTGGATCATCGGTTGGTGCATGAGGATCGATAAGGGCCAAACCCCCACCGCAATGACAAGCCGCTGAGGTCGTGCCGATTTTTGTGCACCATCAAACCCCAAAGAACCGCAAAAATCCCTGCTACCAGCCATCCTGCCCTTCGTGTCTTCGTAGTAAAATAATGCCATTTTATATTTAACCTCCCGCCAATGCTGCCAGCACCTTGGCGGGCGTGACGAGGATGTCGGTTCCCTTGGCGGTGCGTTCCTCCCGCGGCTCGCCTGCCCCCGGCGCCACCACCGCACGATAATCCAGACCGCCCAACGCCGCGAGGCGCCAGTAGCACGGATTTACATAGTCGCGGGCAAAAAGCTCCACCACCCGCGTCCCCGGTGCACAAAAGACCAGATTGGCTAGGCCCGCTCCATGCGGGGCCACCACCTCCTTTGCCTCCTGAAAAATCGCGATCTGCTCCGCCCATTCGCAATCCTCAAGCCGCACCGTCACAAACCCCCGCGCTTCCAACTCCGCTCGCAAGGCCTCCTCGCCCAGCACCCGCCGCCGCCGCGCCCCCGCTCGGCTCACATAAATGCGCTCGCCCCGGCCCCGGGCCAGCCGACCTAAACCGGCCGCAAAGTCCCGCAACGCGGCCACACCCTCCGGCCGCGGAAACCCCGACCGCCCGACGTAACTGGGCACCAGCAAAGGCCCCGTCGCGAAATGAGTGGACCGCCCCCCCGCCACCACCTGTCGCTCGATACCCAGTCGCCGGTGTGCAACCTTGGTGAGCGCCGGGACCGCATGGGCCAAAACCACGGCGGCCCGCGCCAGATCACCGGCCGCGTGCAAAACGAGCAAGCGTGGCAACTCATCCAGCAGCCAGTGCGCGTAGGTCCGGCCCAGATGCGATACCGCCACCGCGACCAACCCGCCCGGCAACTGGTGGGGCGGAGGCACCCAAGCGCGTTGGAGCAGCCAGTGTTGGTCAAAGGGTTTGCCAAAATCCGGCGCCACATCCCGCGCCAGCAACTCCCCCTCGACCGATAAGACATTGCCATCGCCCAGCACCCGCCCCGCCGGCAACCACGCCGTGCCCTCCTCGGCAAAGTCCTCGACCGCTAGCCCTGCAAAATACCCCCGCGTCGCCAAGCCGCCATCCACCTCGTCCGCCCCCAGCCCGACAATCGTGGGCGGCGCATAAATCACCCGGCCCGCCGGTAAACGCGGAACCCAACGCCCGCCCACCTGCTCGACTAGCTCGACCAAACGCACGCACCGCCGGGGCGGCGGATTGGTAAGAGGCGGGACGGGCGGCATGGCCCCAGCCAGCCAGCCCGCCCCACGGGCGCAAGCTGAGTCCGTGCTGCGTGAGTTTCCGGCGCCCCCGCCGGATTTGTCTTGGGGAACCAACCGCGCAGCTTGACGGTCTCCTCCTGATGCGCCCCTTCGCCTTGCTCGCCACCGTCCTCGCCCTCCTGCCCTTTACCGCTTGCGGAAACTCCGACACCCACGCTCCCATGACCACGCCCACGCCCACGCCCGTTCCCGTCCTTCCCGCCAACGCCGAGACCCTCGTCCTCGGCGGGGGTTGTTTTTGGTGTGTCGAGGCCGCCTACGAACTGCTCCCCGGCGTGCTTTCCGCCGAGAGCGGCTACGCCGGCGGCAAACGCCCCAACCCTAGCTACGAACAGGTCTGCAGCGGTGCCACCGGCCACGCTGAGGTAGTGAAAATCACTTTCGACCCCGCCAAGGTCACCCGCACCGAGCTGCTGGATTTTTTCTGGGACATCCACAACCCCACCACTCTCAACCGCCAAGGCGCCGACGAGGGCACGCAATACCGCTCGGTTATCTACTACGCGAACGACGCCGAAAAAACCGCCATCGAGGCCTCCCGCGACCGTGCCAACCCCGTCTGGGGCGGAAAGATCGTAACCGAAATCTCCCCTCTGCCCGAGTTTTACCCCGCCGAGGCCTATCATCAGGACTATTTCCGGAAAAACCCCGGCAACGGCTACTGTCAGGCCGTCATCCACCCGAAGATCGAAAAACTCCGCCACCACTCCCTCGCGACCCCGGTGAAGTGAACCGCAGCCACCTTCGCCGCGCTTTCGACTAGAGCGCGGCGCGCTTTTCGGAAAGCGTCCTCTGTTCCATGTCCACGCCCCTCGCCCAGCGCGCCGCCCACGTCATCGCCCAAGTCACGCCTGAAGCCCCCGCCGACTTTGTTCTGCGCCGCGAGATCGGCACCGACCCAGATCTAGATTCGGTGGAAAAACGCGCTCTGACCGGCGCCGTTTTCGCCTTTTTCCGCTGGTTCGCCTGGCTCGATACCTCTGCTCCCCTGCCCCGTCGCGTGCTGGCCGCGCTAGACCTGCAAAAACGCTTCGACGCCGATCCCAACGCGATCAAGCCCGAGGCCCTCGCCGCCCTCACCCTGCCGCCCTGGGCCCTCGCCAGCCTCGACTTCCCCTCGCCCGAAGCCCGTCTAGGCTACCTCCGCCAACTCCAGCGCCCCCCCGCTCTCTGGATCCGCCCCCAGCGCGAATTTGCCGCCGCCATCGCCCGCGCCCTGCGTCACACCTCGCCTCCCGATTTTAGCCTGTCCTCCGGTGGCTTTAGTCCTGCGGAAGCGGTGCCCGCCCCCACCGCGCTGCGCTACACTGGTCCGAGCGATCTTTTTAAAGCCGAGGAGTTCAAAAAAGGCCTGTTCGAGATCCAGGACCTCGCCTCCCAGCTCGTCGCCCACGCCTGCGCCCCACTCCCGACCGAGACCTGGTGGGACGCCTGCTGCGGCGAGGGCGGCAAGACCCTGCACCTCTCCGACTTGATGGATAACAAGGGCGTTATCTGGGCCACCGACCGCCACACTGGCCGCCTCGCCACCCTGCGCAAACGCGCCGGCCGCGCCCAGGCTTTCAACTACCGTGCCGTCACTTGGAACGGCGGCCCCTTTCTGCCCACCAAGACCAAATTCGACGGCATCCTGGTCGACGCCCCCTGCTCGGGTGTCGGCACTTGGCAGCGCAACCCCCACGCCCGCTGGACGCTCACCGAAAACGATATCCGCGAGCTGTTCGCCATTCAGCTCCAGCTCCTCGAAAACACCCACAAGGCCCTCAAGCCCGGCGGCCGCCTGATCTACGCCGTGTGCACGATCACCCGCCAAGAAACCACCGAGGTCGTGCGCGCCTTCTCCACCGCCCACCCCGAGTTGGAACCCATCCCTCTGCTCCAGCAGACCAGCCCCGCCGCCGACGGCCTGTTCCTCTGGCCCCACGAGCTCGACGCCAACGGCATGTTCCTCGCCGCTTGGCGAAAAAAGTAAGTCCGCTTCCTCCTCTTCGCGCCTTCGTTCCCTTCGTGGTGAAATCCTCAACCTCCACCGCCAAAGCGCCGCGTCCTGTCACCGCTGCGCAGGTGCGTCGCGATTTCAACGACCTGCGGGCCGTCGTCCACTACACCAAGGCCGCCCACGAACTCGGCCTATGGGCCAGCGAACGCATCATGCTGGAGCGCGTGCTCCCGCCGCCGCCCGCCGCTGACTTCCCCATCCTTGAGGCCGGTTGCGGCGCCGGTCGCATCAGCGTGGGCCTGCACGGACTCGGTTACCGCCATCTCACCGGTTTCGACTTCGCCCGCGAACTGGTTGACCAAGCCGAGTTTCTCGCCGCCGAGCGCCGCGCCGACATACGCTTTCACCACGCCGACGCCACGCGGCTCGATGTTCAGCCCGCCTTTGCCGAGGGTCAGACCGCCGCGCCGCCCCCGTTTTCCGCCTGCTTGTTTATGTTCAACGGCCTGATGCAAATCCCCCTCCGCCGCAACCGCCGCCGCGCGCTGCGCCAGCTCGCTGCCGTCTGCAGGCCGGGCGCGCCGCTCCTGTTCACCACCCATGACCGCGACCACTCCCCGGCCGAGCGGGCGAGCTGGCGGCTGGAAGCACGCCGCTGGGCTACCGGTAAACAGGACCCACGCCTGCGCGAGTTTGGCGACCGCCGCTTCGAGGACCACTGCGGTGATACGTTCATGCACCTGCCCGACCGCGCCGAGATCCTCGCCGATCTCGCCGCCACCGGCTGGATCCATCGCGAGGACCATCTACGCCGCGAACTGGCCAAGGAATCCGCCGCCGTGCGCGCGTTTTCCGACGAATGCCGCTTCTGGGTGGCCCATCGCACCTGACTCCGCTTGCCCCGCGCCGCCGCCCCCGCCTCACTGCCCCAATCCCGCCCATGCCCCCACTCACTGACCGCACCTGGCTCTGGCTCGCCTCCGCCTGCTACCTCGCGGGCGCGGCGCTGGGTGCCATCGCCCTCCTCCGCGGCCGACGCGGCTCCACTGCCGCGATCTACGTGGTCCTCGCCGCCGGCTACGCCTTCCAGACCTTCGGCCTCTACCTGCGCGGCGTCGCCGTCCACGGGTGTCCGCTGGGAAACAAGTTCGAGCTGATCCAGTTCACCGCTTGGTCCGCCGCGTCGCTGTATCTCGTCGTCGGCCCCGCCTTCCGCCTCAGCCTGCTCGGCTTTGGCACTGCGCTGCTGGCCGCCAGCCTGGGCCTCGCCACGCTGCTTTTCCCGGAGTGGGACGCCGCCCGCCGCACCCACCTTTTTGGCGGTAATCCATGGATCGAATTCCATGCCGCCCTCGCGCTGTTCAGCTATGGCGTCTTCGGTCTTTTTGCCCTCGTATCGGCGCTGTATCTGGTGCGCCACCACGGCCTAAAAAACAAACGCGTCGGCGGCGCCTTCGCCCTGCTGCCCTCCATTCGCGATCTCGATGTGATCGGGCTGCGCCTGCTCGTCGCCGGCGTGGCCCTGTTGGCGCTTTCACTCGGCGTCGGCTCCGTCTGGTGGCTGCGCGAACCAGCTAGCGTGAACCTGTTTAAGCTCCTCGCCACCGTCGGCGTGTTCCTCGCCTACGTCCTCGCTCTCGCCCTGCGCTTGAAGGGCCGCCTCGTCGGCCGCCGCCAGGCCCTCGCCGGGACCGGCCTCTTTTGCGCCGCCCTGCTTTCTCTGACCCCGGTCAACTCCAGCCGCCCCCCCGAAGGCGCAGCAAGCCCACCCGCCCCGGAGGTCTCCGCGCGATGACCCCGCCCGGCCCCCTCGTTTTCCACCTCGGCGCCAGCCACCACACCGCGCCGCTGGCCCTGCGCGAGAAACTCGCCCTGCCGCCCGAACGCGCCGCCGCCCTGCACGCCCGCCTACCCACCGCCGGGCTGCCGGAACTGGTCCTACTCAATACCTGCAACCGCGTGGAGTTCTACGGAGTAGCCTCCACCCCCGCGGACCTCGCCGCGCTCGAGGCCGCTTTCTGCGCCGTCACCGGGCTAGCGCCAGCCGATTTCAGCGCCATCCGCGCCCATACCACCGGCCCCGCCGCCCTACGCCACCTGCTCGCCGTGGCCGCCGGGCTGGAGTCCCAGTTGCTCGGCGAAACGGAGATTTTCGGCCAGGTAAAAGACGCCTACGCCGCCGCCCAGACGGCCGGCCGTGCCGGCCCCGTGCTCAACCGAGTTTTTCAAAAAGCCTTTCAGGCCGCCAAACACATTCGCACTCACACGGCGATCAACGAGGGCCAGGTGAGCGTCGCCAACGTAGCCGTGGAGCTAGCCCTAACCGTTTTTGGCGACCTCCGCTCCGTGCGCATCCTGCTGCTCGGCGCGGGCGACATCGGCGAAAAGACCGCCAAGGCCTTCCAATCCCGCGGGGCCGCCGCCCTGACCGTCGCCAACCGCACCCCCGAGCGCGCCCTAGCCCTCGCGCAGGCGCTCGACGCCACCGCCCTGCCCTTCGAGCACTTTCCCCACCACTTGGCCGACTACGATATCGTGGTCGGCTCCACCGCCGCCCCCGAGGCGGTGGTCCACGCCGCGCCGGTCGCCGCGGCCCTCGATCGCCGCCGCGCGCGACCGTTGTTGTTCCTCGATCTTGCCCTCCCCCGCGACATCGCCCCCGAGGTGGCCGAGCTGGAGAACGTCTACCTCTACAACCTCGACGACCTCGCCAAAATCGCCGCGCAAAACCTCGCTGCCCGCGAAGCCGAGGTGGCCCGCGCCCGCACCTTGATCGCCGTCAGAGCCGACGACCTCTGGCACCAGATTCTCACCCGACACGGGTAAGCTCAACCCAGCCCGCCGCAGCGCAGGGCCCAGTCGGCCGCCGTGCCTTCAGCGGGTTGGCGCAGGATCGCCTTTAAGGCCTCCGTCTGCGTCAAAGTCTGCTCGCGCCGCACCGGATTCTCGACGCAGTCCCGAAGCTCCGCCGCCAGCGCCTTCGGGCTCGCCGCACCCTGCAAATACTCCGGATACATCGGCGCCTTCAGCAGGAGATTGTTGATGCCCAAGTAAGGAATTTTCACCAACCAGCGACCGAGCAGGTAGGTGAGCGGATTTGCCCGATAAACAATGGCCCCCGGCAGCCCCGCCAGCGCGCAGTGCAACGACATCGTGCCACTCGAAGTCAGCACCGCCGATGCCGCCACCGGTTCCCCGGTGTTCGCGATCAGCTCCACTCCGGCGGGCACCCCAGACGACTCAATCACCTCGCGGATCGCCGCACTCGGATAAATTACCCGCGCCGACCGTTTGCCGTAGGCGGCATGGCCCTCGCGCAGGAGCGGCCAGATCCGCCCGACCGCCTGCTTGCGACTCCCCGGCAGCAATAACACCGGCGCGTCCGCGTCGAAACGCACCGGCGGCGCATAATCTCCCGCCAAAAACGGATGCCCGACGAAATCCACCGGCAGCCCGGTGTAGGCGTAACACGCCACCTCGAAAGGGAAAATACAGGCGAGCGCATCCAGCTGCTTCGCCATCTTAAAACGCCGCCCCGCTTTCCACGCCCAAATCTGCGGAGAGATATAAAATAGCAATTTAACCGGCCCGCCGGCCTTGGCCGCCAAGCCACGTTGGTTCAGCGCTGCCGCCAACCTGAGGTTAAAACCCGGGTAGTCCACGAAGCAGACCGCACATGGCCGATGCGTCGCGATCCAATCGGCAGTGGTGTCGAAGAGCGCCTTGAAAAAGGAGTAGTTTTTCAGCACCTCCACCAAGCCCACCACCGAGGAGGCGGTGAGGTCGTGCAAGAGCTGCGCGCCCGCCGCCTCAAGGTGTTTGCCGCCCAGCGCGCAAACCCGCAGCCCGGGTCGCCTCGCACGCAGCTCCGCGACCAGTCGCGCCCCGTGTTCGTCACCCGAGTGCTCCCCCGCGATGACCAGCAAATCCACCCCGCCGGCGACGGGCGCGGACAAAGCAAAGGGCAGGGCCTTAGGCACGCGGGCCTCCTGGCTCCGCACCGGGCTTCGCGAATTCGGCGGGCTTTGCGCGACGATGGTTCGCCTTCATTTCCGCGCCGCTTTGATTTGCTCCGTGATCTGGATCGCCACTTCCAGAGCGGATTTGGCCAAGGCCGCGCCCACCTTGGGCTGCTTTCGCTCCGCCACGCTTTCGGTAAAGTGCGCCAACTCCAGTTTGAGCGGCTCGTCCTTTTCGATCGGGATCTCCTGCACCGGGATTGAGCTGGCGTCGCCCGCCTTGGCCAGACCGACCTTCAGCTTTAAACCATAGGTGATAAGCTCGCTCTTTTTAACGAGGTGACCCTTCTGGTTCATGAAATCCAGCGAGAGGTAGGCGTCGTCCTGAAAGATGCGGATCTCGCGGTTTTTCTTCAGACTCATCCGCGAGGCACTGAGGTTGGCCACGCAGCCGTTTTCGAACTCGATGCGGGCGTTGGCGATGTCCTCGGTCTTGGAGAGAACGCTGATGCCAACGCTGTCGATTTTGCGAATGGGCGACTTCACCAGCGCGAGCACGATGCCGATGTCATGGATCATCAAATCCAGCACTACGCCGACCTCGGTGCCGCGTGGTGTGTAAGGTGCCAGACGCTCCGCCGTCAGATAAGCCGGGCGGTCGATGTGCTTTTCCATGAAACCCATGACCGGATTAAAATGCTCAATGTGGCCCACCTGCACGATGCAGCCCTTGGCCTGAGCGGCCGCCAGCACACGCTCCGCCTCCTCGAGCGTGGCGGTGATCGGTTTCTCAATCAAAAGATGGCAGCCCAGCGCAAGCAGCGGCAGCGCGACGTTTTCGTGTTTATCCGTCGGCACCACCACCGAGACGGCGTCGCACGCGGCGCCGAGCGCCTCGATGGAGGCAAAGCGCTGACAACCATGGCGGGTGCAGATCTCGGCCGCGCGTTCGTCATTCGCCTCAAAAATACCGACGAATTCAACATTAGGCAGGGCGGCGTAAATGCGGGCATGGTGCTGGCCCAGCGAGCCGACGCCCGCGACACCGCATTTGATCTTTGGTTTGGGAGAGGAGAACAGGTTCAACGTAAAAAGGAGAAAGCAAACTTGCCGGCCGCGCGAACGGTTTGCGAGCGGGGAAAGTGAGCATCCCCCGACCACCCGGGTTCGACTTACCAGCCCTTTCGTGTAGAGAAAGTGCCGTGATCGTTATTCGCCGCCTCACCGACCGCCGCCGCGCCTACACCGGCATCTTCCTACTCGGCGAACCGCCCAGGATCTTTCCGACCAGCGATGCTGAACACAGCCGCATTCTGGAGATCTATAAACAGGACCGCGCCCATCCCGACATTGTGAATGATTTTTCCGAATTCGCCCTTGGCCATGATGAGGCCCTACCGCAACCGGCCGCCAAGCCGCCTACCGCTTAGCGCAGTCTAGCCCAAGCCCATCCGCCCGCGCCCAGCAGGCCGAGATGCGGTAATACCGCCGCCATTGCCGGCGCCAGCGTGCCACGCCCCCCCAGCACGAGCCCAATCCGCAAGGCGATAAAGTAGACCACGAACAAACCGAGGGCCTTGGTAACGCCAACCGCCGGGTTTACCCGCACGCCCGAAACCGCAAACGGCACGGCAAAGGCGATGATCACCAGCGGCATCAAGGTTTCCGCCAAGACGCTGGCGTAACGCAGTTCATAAACCCGCGCCTTGGGACTACCGGTGGCCCGATGGTGCGCCATCACGCGTTTCAATTCAAAAAGTGAAAGTCGGTCCGGCTTCGCATCGTAAACCTGCATCAAGTCGGGATCTTCGTTAAATTCACGCCGCAACTGCTCGAAAAATGCGCTCGTGCGCGTGACCTCTCCGCTAATGGGATCAAAAGTGATCTCGCGTCCCACGCGGAAAATCCAGCCACCACCATTCTCATCCCGCCACGCCTCCCGCGCCAGCAAACGCGTCGTCTCCCGGCCCCGGTCATCGCGCAGCGAAACCGTCACCCCGTAGCCGCGCCGAGTAAACTGACTGTAGCGATTGAGAAACCAGAGCCGCCCGCCAGTCGCATTGTCGAAGGTCACTGCCGAGCGCAGACCGACCTGCTCGGCTGACTTGCCCGCTAGTTCCTGCCGCGCTTGCAGCGTCTCGCGCATGCTCCGCGCCTCCTCAACCGACCACGGCACCACGGTCGAATTCAGCCACCAAACCAAGGCGCAAAACAAAAATCCCATCACCCAGACGGAACGCATGATTCGCCCCAGCCCCAGCCCCGCCGCCCGCAGAGCGATCAGCTCATTGCCCTGCTGCAAGCGGCCCAGCGCATAAAGCAACGAAACCAAAAGACAGAGCGGTAGCAGGGTAGCGAGAAACCCGGGGATCTTGACCAAGCAATAAGCGACGACGTCGGCCACCTGCGCCCCCGCGCGCAGCAAGTCATCCAACTCATCGTAAAGCGAGTGCATGACCAGCAGGCCCAGCGTCGCCGCGAGCACGAGGCCGAGTATGGCCAGCCACTCGCGCAGGATATGCCGATCGATCAGTGTCATGAGTCACCCAAGGAGAAACCCGCCTCGCCCGCCCAGTGCAACCCCGCATCCGCCACCCCCGCCGGACTCGCCATTCCGCGTTTTTATCCCCACCTTTCAAAGTCGCCGCTCAGAACGCACCTACTCCGTTTTGTCAGTTCCCCCCGCCTTTTATATGCCCCGCCTAGCCCGCCTCGCTCTGCCCGCTGCCATACTCGTCGCCGGCCTGCCCGCCCTGACGTCCGCCGAAGCGCCAACCCCGCCTGCGACTGCAGTCCCAGCCACCCCCGTAACCCCGCCCGACGGCCCCGTGCGACTCGTTGGCGCCAACGGACGGGAAGTGGATTTTGCCGGCATCTGGGAGGCGCGCCCCGAGGGTCTGGTCGTAGTCGTCCAGCCCGTTGATCCACTCACCCTTATCGCTTGGGACAAGTTTGATCTGGCCCGCCTCCACGCCCAACAACCTGGCATCGACGCCGCCCGCCAACGCGCCGTCTTTCTGCGCAGCCCGCAGCCAGTTAACTTGGGGCTCTTTGCCGGGCTGCTTACGCCCGTCCAAGCCGGTCTGGAACTACGACGCCTGCTCGATACCAGCCTCACCGCCAAGGTGCCCTTCGCCTACCGCACCACCACTAGCAGCACCAGCGCCACCACCCTGATACCCGCCCGGCCAGTGATTTACAATGGCCTCGTGCTCAATCCCAATACCGAAAACCCCCTCGCCTACGCGCAAACCGGCAAAAGCGTGTCCGAGACCCGCTTCTCACCCGATGAACTCACCACGTCGCCCCGCCGTGTGTTGGACGTGCTCAGCCGGACCGACGGCGTCGCCGCCGAGGACCGGCGGGAGCTTTTCGAATTGGTGAAGGTAAATCCTCTCCTGCTGGAGCATATCGCCGATGGCCTCGAACGTGTATCCGCCTCGCTGCCACCCCGCCACCTGCTGCCCAATGACCCCGTCCTGGTGACGCTCGCCCTACGCCTGCGCGACTTCGCCGCCGGCCTGCGACGGCTCACCACCGCCTCCGGTATCGACTACTCCGATCAGGTGCTCATGCGCGACCTCCTACTACTCGCCGAGCACCCAGTCCTGCGTTAATCAGCGCCCGACCCCAGTGCGCTGGCGCTCGGCCAAAGCTCGGGCCAAACGGGCGGCGAGAAACGGGCCTTCATAAATGAGGCCGGTATAGACCTGCACCAGGCTCGCCCCTGCATCGAGTTTCTCCGCCGCCCCCTCCGGATCGCTCACCCCGCCCGCTGCCACGATGGGCAAACGCCCGCCGGTCATCCGCGCGATGTAGGCCACTACAGCGGTGCTGCGCCGCCGCAGCGGTGCGCCGCTAAGCCCGCCCGCCTGCCCCACCTCGGCAAAGCTCCCTGGGCGGGCCAGCGTCGTGTTGGTCGCAATGATCCCATCCAGCCCGAACTCCGCGATCACCCCCAGCACTGCATCGATCTGCGCCCAGCCCAGATCGGGCGCGATCTTTAGCAACAGCGGACGGCGCTCCGGCCCGCGCGCCCGGTTGGCCGCGCTCAAGGCACCCAGCAACTCGCGTAAGGGCCGCTCATCTTGCAAGGAGCGTAAGCCCGGGGTGTTCGGACTGGAAACATTCACCACCACGTAATCTGCGTGGTCCGCCAACCGGCCAAAACTCTCCAGATAATCGCGCGCCGCCTCCTCGTTGGGTGTTACCTTGGATTTGCCCAGATTGATCCCGAGCGGAATACGCCGTTGCCCGATGCCCGGCTGACCCGCCAAGCGCGCCGCCACCGCGTCGCTGCCGGCATTGTTAAAACCCATGCGATTGATCACCGCGCACTCCTCCGGATACCGGAATAAGCGAGGGGTCGGGTTGCCCGGTTGCGCCAGCGCCGTGACCGTGCCGATCTCCACATGTCCAAAACCCAGCGCGGCCGCCGCGGGCCAAGCGCGCGCATTTTTATCAAAACCCGCCGCCAGACCGATCGCATTAGGGAAATCCAAACCCCACACCCGCACCGGTCGGTGCTGAGCCGGCGAGAGTCCATTCCAAGCCTCCAGCAGGCGACACACCGGCCCCAGCCGCCCAAGCAGCGCCAGCGCATCGACGCCCAGCTCATGCGCCTGCTCCACATCCAGACGGAACAGCAGCGGTTTCACCACCTGACGATAGAAGTTGCCCATGATTAAAACCGCATCCCCGCAAGCCCGCCACACGAAGGCAAGCCACGCGCCTATTTTCCGCGCCGCTTCCTCCCGAAACCAGAAGCGACCGGACGGTTGGCCCGCGCAACCCACCCGCCACACCGCCTGCAGGCTTGAAAAAAACCTGATTTTCGCGGTTTGACTCGCCTCCCCCCCTGCGCATGGCTGCGCGCCGCTCCCCCTATTTCCCTGCTGTAAACCATGGCCAATTCCTCTGCTATTCTCGACTGGTGTATCGTCCGTCTCGGTGAAGACCACAACTGGTGGGTCGACGAAGTCAGCGACCCCGTGCGCTGGGATACCGACGGCCTGAGCATCATTGATCCCCGTCAGGCCTCACACCTGATCGACCTCTGCGAACCCCTCCGAGACTACGGTTTCGACCAGGACCTTTTCGAAGCCGCCTTCATCCCCTTCCGTATCGAGAAGGAGGCCGGCAAAGCCCGCATCCGCCTGAAGCGCGTGAAGGACTCGGTCTTCGATTCAGAGGAAAAACTTTTTGTGCTCGCCGACGTGGTGGACGACGAGAACGGCCCCTTTGCCGATCTGCTCGACCACCTCACCCGCTGCCGCGTCAAACTACTGAACGACGTTTTCAAGTTTGAAGCCAAACTCACCGTAGACGAGGTCGAGGAGGAGCTCCGCGAAGAACAAAACGCCAGCTTCATCGAAGGCAAAGCCGTGCACGTATTCGACGAACTCTGCGGCATCCTTGACTACACCCCTGCCGGATTCGACGAGGATGACGAGGAAGGCGATCGCGCCCCCGCCACCGAGGACGACGCCGAGATCGATGACGCCGACCTGCCCTCCGTCGATGACGAGGACGAGGAGTCCATCAAGGGCGACGCTTCCCTCAAGTGGGACGAGGACGACGAGGACAAGGACGACGAGGATGCCAAACCCAAGGCCGAAGGCGACGACGAGGACGAAGAAGCAGATGACGAAGACTCGGACGACGAGGACGACAAACCCGCCAAGAAGAAGCCCGCGTCCAAGAAACCCGCTCCGGCCAAGCCCGCCCCAAAAAAGGGCCGCTGAACCGCCCCACCCGACCAGACCGGCCCCCGTCCTCGCGCACTACTTACCCCCTGAGCTCAGCTGGTGCCGAGGAGACACCCCGCCAACGCCAGACCGTAAACCGCTAACCAGCGCCCGGTATGGCCCAAGAGCGTGATGCAGGCTTGCGGGGTCACCGCCCTAGCCTGTTCGCGCACCTGCATAAAACCCATCACCAACGAGGCCAACCCCAGCCCGAGTCCGGCCACCACCGATAGGGCCCCGAGCCCAGCCAAACCCGCTGGCACCGCCGCCGCGATTAGGTGAGCAGCCGCAAACTGAACCCTTCCGTAACCGCGCCCCCAGCGCACCAAGAGCGTCCGCTTGCCGGCCTTCGCGTCGGTCTCCACGTCACGGTAATTGTTTGCCACTAATATATTGGTAGCCAGCGCACCGATACCCGCGCCCGCCAACCAAGCTTCGAGCGGCAAGCGCCCCATCTGGACAAAGCAAGTCGCACCCACCGCAACCAAACCGAAAAAGATAAAAACAAAAACGTCCCCCCACCCATGATAGGCCAGTGGGTAAGGCCCGCCGGTGTAGGCCACGCCGCAAAGAATGCTGGCCACGCCAATGATCAAGAGGGGCCAACCACCTTGCCCCAAAAGCGTCAACCCGACAAGAAACGCCGCCGCGAACACTCCAATCATCGCACGTCGCATCACCGCCGGCGCGATCAAGCCGCTCGCCACGGCCCGGCGCGGCCCCACCCGTTCTTCGGTATCCGCCCCCTTTAAAAAATCATAGTAGTCGTTAGCGAAATTCGTCCCCACTTGGACCAAGAGCGCAAACCCCAGACAAGCGACCGCCGGTCCGATCCGCGCCCCGCCTTCGCGCGCCGCCAAGGCCGTCCCTACCAATACGGGAGATACTGCCGCCGGCAAGGTGCGCGGGCGCGTCGCTTCCAACCAAATACCCGCCGTGGCAGCCAATCCGTGCCTCCCCCGTGCGTTCTCAGTCGTCTCGGCCATCACGAGACACGACTTTGAACTTTTTATCGAAGGAGCCCGTGAGTCGTTTTTTCAGGAGCACGCTGACCAGCACCGGCATCCAGACCACCCCTGCCAAGAGCATCCCAGTGATGGGTTGCGCATCGCGAATCATCAAAGACAGACAGAGCGTGATGGCCCCTTGCACAAAAAGCAGCGCGCCCACCCCGGGCAAAACCGGCGACAAGGCCCAAGAGCCAAACATCGCGATAAATCCGATCACATTACCCATCACCCCCACCCCCAGACCTTGGAGAAAAAAGACCGGTGCATACAGGCCGAGCCTGCCCTCGATGCGCACCATCTGCACAAGCGTGCCAAAGCCCCAGATTACAGCCACCGTTGCAAGCACCCAACCAGTGGGAGCTGCTTCAGGATCAGCCGTCCACTGCTCCGCCACTAGCATGATCGCGTAGCCACTCGCCGCCGCTCTAAAAAAATCCACCCAATTACGAGACTTGGCGGCCTCCTGGAGCGGCTTGGGGGAGCGGTCATAGGGATCGCGCTCAACCTTGGTTTGATTGACCTTGCGCGGGGGCTTGGGCGACACCCGCTTGCCGAATCTCATCCAACCGCGGGGGAAAAAGAGCAGAAACAACGCTGTCGCGAGGTAGATATAAAAAATGACGGGCACGTGAGTAATGGGGCCAAATACACTACCCATATGCTGGTAGCTTTCCAGCCATGTAAAGCGTGCGATTCAAAGGTGGGCAGGGAATCAGCGCGGGCCAGGGAAATAAACCCGCCGGGCGCCGGAGGATGGATCCATTTCCCAGACACACCCTAGCCTCTTTCCTTAATCCACCGTTCATAGTCAGTCCTGGGCATAAAACGCAAAGCCGCCGAGTTTATGCAGAAACGCAGGCCCGTCGGCCTGGGCCCATCCTCAAAAATATGCCCCAGGTGCCCACCATCAACCGCGCAATGCACCTCAACCCGCCTCATGCCGTGGCTTTCATCCACTTGCGCGGCTACAAACTGGGCCTCCACCGGACGGCTGAAACTAGGCCAGCCAGTGCCGCTATCGAATTTATCCCGCGAATCAAAAAGCGGCGTGTCACTTCCAACCGAGAAGTAGACTCCATCCTCGTGATGATCCCAGTAGGCATTCCGAAAGGGCGGCTCCGTCCCCTGCTGACGGGTCACCCTGAACTGCTCCGGGGTGAGTAAGGCACGCCACTGCTCCTCGCTGTGCGTCACCGCTCGGCCAGCCATATCGATCACCACCTGCGAAGGCAATCCGCAGGCGGATTTCTCCGCGTTGGTTTTTTCCATTTCTGGACGATGCCCATCGGCCCCCGTCATGCAACCACGGGCCGCGACTCCAGCCACCCGCACCGCCCAAGCGCGACCTCCCTTGACCCGGCGAGCCGGGGGGCGGAAGTTTACGCATGCGTCTCATTTTAGCGTATGGCTTCGCACTCCTGACCTTACTCACCAACTCGGCCGCAGTTGGCGCCGAGCCCCCGCCCCCGCTTGAGCTGATCAGCGGGCTCCACCTGGTGGAGGGCGCCGGCGGCGACGCCGATAGCTTTCACGTGACCAACGGCCAGCAGACCCTGCACCTGCGCCTCTATCTCGTGGATGCCCCCGAAACTTCTGCCGCCGACCCCACCCTCGCCCGGCGCGTGCGCGAGCAAACTCGCTACTTCGGCTTGCCCACGCCCGCCGATACACTGCGTTTCGGCCGCGCTGCCGCCGCCCGCACACGTGAATTACTCGCACGCCCCTTCAACGCCCACACCGCCGGCACCCGGGGCCTGGGCCGTTCCGCCGAACCCCGCGTCTACGCTTTCGTGTCCACCGCCGACGGCGAGGACCTCGCCGAAATTTTAGTCCGCGAAGGCCTGGCTCGGGCTTATGGCGTCGGCCGCACCAGCCCCACCGGGATCACACAGGAGGAGCAACGTGCCCACCTGGCCGATCTAGAACTGGCCGCCGGTCTCGCTCGCCGCGGCATCTGGGCCACCTCCGAACCGGATAAACTCGCCAGCGCCCGCGCCGAGGAGCGCAGGGATACCGCTGACCTCGCCGCCGTCTCCTCCGCCGCCCAGACCCCCGCGACCGCCCCTTCCGGCGAAGCCATTGCCCCAGCCCCCATCAATCTTAACACCGCCAGCCTCGCCGAGCTTGATACGCTCCCCGGCATCGGCCCCGCCCTCGCCAAACGCATCATGGCCGCCCGTCCCTTGGCCACGGTTGACGCCCTCACCGCCATCCCCGGGATAGGCCCCGCCACCCTCGCCCGTCTACGCCCCCTCGTCACCGCACCTTGACTACCGTTAGGCACGCAATTTCCGCCCCTCTCCTTCTGCATTCGGAATTCGTCATTCGTGGTTTGCTGGTTTCGCTAGACAGACCATGACCATGCTCTACCGCCGCCTCGGCCAGACCGGCCTGCAAGTTAGCGCGCTTTCTTTCGGCGCCTGGGTGACCTTCGGAAATCAGATCAATGATGACACCGCCCGCGAACTGCTCGAAACCGCTTACCAAGCGGGAGTGAATTTTTTTGATAACGCCGAAGGCTACGCCGCCGGGCAGGCCGAGGTCGTGATGGGCCGGATCCTGAGAAACTCCGGCTGGATCCGCTCGTCCTACGTTGTCTCGAGTAAAGTCTTTTTCGGCGACGCCTACAAGGGCCCCAACGGTCGCGGCCTCTCCCGCAAACACGTGGTGGAGGCGTGCCACTCCGCCCTTGCCCGCCTCCAGGTCGACCACCTCGACCTCTACTTCTGCCATCGTCCAGACCCCGAAACGCCCATCTTTGAAACCGTTCGGGCGATGCATGACCTGATCACCCAAGGCAAGGTGCTCTACTGGGGCACCAGTGAATGGAGTGCGCAGGATATCCTCGAAGCCCGCCGCCTCGCCGATAAACATAACCTCTACGCCCCGGTCGTCGAACAGTCCCAATACAACCTCTTCCACCGCCACCGCGTAGAGCAGGAATACGCCCCTCTCTACGAAACCGAACTCGGCCTCGGCACGACCATCTGGTCCCCCCTCGCGAGCGGTCTGCTGACCGGAAAATACAATGACGGCGTGCCACCGGAATCCCGCTTGACCGTGAAAGGACTGGAGTGGTTGCGCGACCGCGTGATCGACGAACAAAAACCCAAGCTCGACGTCGTCCCCGCCCTCGCCGCCATCGCGCGCGAGCTCGACACCACCCTGCCCCGCCTCGCCGTCGCGTGGTGCCTGAAAAACCCCCGCGTAAGCACCGTGATCCTCGGTGCCTCCCGTCCTGCCCAGCTGAAGGAAAACTTGGGCGCGCTCGATCTCGTGCCCAAGCTCAGCCCAGAGCTACTCGCTCGCCTAGATACCCTGACTCTCCCCGCCGCAACCTAGCGCGAGGGCAGTAACGTCCAAAGTCCGCCGAGCTTTAATCCCCATCCGGTGGAGTCGGAGATACTGCCGCTGCCTCGGCATCATCGGAGAAGGTAATATTCAAATTAAACAGCGGCAGAAGGCAAAGCAGCCCCACCACGGTCAGCCCCAGCACCGCATAGCCCGCCGTATCGTGCACGAAGCCTTCAATCGCCTCGTGTCCGAAATTATAAGCCCAAGCGGTCAGGAAAATGCCCCGTAGTAGGTTGGTGAAGACCGCCAACATCATCGCGGCGACGACCAAAGCGGCTTTTTTCCAAAACTTGGTCAAAAACACCGAGGCCAGAAAAGACCCCGCAAAAAGACATGCCGTCAACGAGCGGATGCCGGAACAAGCCTCGGCCACGCCCACTTGGTTGGGCTTGCCGTCCGCCATCGGGGGGAGAACGAGGATATTGCCCTGCTGCTCGATTGGCATGCCTAGGAGGTCGAAACAGAAAAAAACCACCGACGTCACTTTGCGGAGCAGGAAGAGACTTAGATTTTGCTCCACCACCGAGACCATCGGCGCCGAAACCAGCCACACCAGCGTCGGAAATAAAAAGAGCGAAACCAGCTTCACCCGCTCATCTTCCCATACCCCCGCGCGCCGCCCTGCCGCCACCCCTCCAGCGGTCGGCTCCGGGGCATTCAGAAATAAAAGCGGCAAGAGCAAAGCCGCCGAACCCAGAGTGATCGCGAGCGTCCCGGGTAAAGACGCCCCCGCTCCCGCTCGATAAAACGCCCCAATCAGAAATAAACCCGCGCCAGCGAGCATCGTCCCATAAACCGCCATATGGAGCAGAAACGCCCCCACCCCGCCCGCTCGGACCCCGTTCGGATTCGCGCAGGCCGCCGCCGCCGTAGTGATCTTTAGCCAGCGTTCATGGATCACGAAACCCACAAAAGCCGGCACCAACCAGCCAAAGCCGTAATCCTCTTTGCTGCTCCACCAGTGCGACTGATCCCAAGCCACAAAGCCCCAAAACGCCGCCGCCACCAAAAGCGCCAACGAGAACGGCATGGGAACGGCGGAGGTAAACTTTTGCCAAAGAGTCTTCATGAAATGGAAACACCGGAATGGGCGCGAAACTCAGCCAAAGCACAAGCCCCGGCCGTATTTCCCGCCATATCATGGAAACGTCACGCCGCCGTGAAAACCAGCGAACAGTTGGTGCCCCCGAAGCCAAAGCTGTTCGCCAGCGCCGCGCGCACCGGCTTGCGCACGGCGACATTGGGCGTGACGTTCAGCCCAAGCGCGGCCACCGCCGGATCGAGCGCGCCTAGGTTGATGGTCGGCGGCACTAGGCCCGTTTCGATAGCCTTGACTGCCGCGAAAGCCCCCATCGCCCCCGCCGCGCCAAGGAGGTGACCGGTCATGGATTTGACCCCGCTGACATGAAGCGCGGCCTTGTTTTCGGAGAACACCGTCGCGATCGCGGCCGCCTCCTCGCCATCGCCACCGGGCGTCGAGGTCGCGTGCGCCGAGACGTAGTCCACCGCCGTCGGCGCCAGCCCCGCATCGGCCAGCGCCGAGCGCATCGCCCGGGCCGAGCCCTCCGCGCCCGGCGCCAACGAAGACAGATGGAACGCATCCGCCGACGCCCCATAACCCGCCAACTCGGCATAAATCCGGGCCCCGCGGGCCAGCGCGTGCTCGCGCTCCTCCAACACAAAAACCACCGCGCCCTCGCTCAGGACGAAGCCGTCGCGCTCCGCATCATAGGGTCGCGAGGCCGACTCAGGCGCGTCGTTACGGGTGGAAAGCGCCTTCATCTGCGCAAAAGCCCCCACCGCCAACGGCGTGACCGTGCTCTCCGCCCCGCCCGCCACCATGACATCGGCCTGCCCCCGAGCGATCAGCGCCGCCGCCTCGCCCAGCGCATGCCCGCTGGTCGCGCAAGCCGACGCCACCGCGTAGTTTGGACCCTGTAAATTGAGCACAAGACTAACCTGCCCCGCGAGCAGATTGGGGGCGATTTGAATGATGAAGAACGGCGAGATCTTGCGAAACCCGCCCGCCTTCCACGTCTCCTGCGTCGCCTCGATTTCCGGTAGGCCACCCAGACCCACCCCGAGGTTCACCCCCATCCGCGTGGCGTCGATTTTATCGCGCAGCGCATCCAGTCCCGAATCCGCATAGGCCTCGATGGCCGCCGCCGTGCCGAGATGAGTGAAACGCCCAAATTTCTTGGCGTCCTTCGGCGTGAACGCGCTAACCAAAGCCTCCCCCCCCGCCCCGCGCGGCTTAAGCGGCACCGGAAGCGCCGCCGTCGGTTCGAAACCCCGAACCTCGCCCGCGATGCGCGCCGCGCAGAGGGCGGCATCAAACCGCGTGATCGGCCCGATACCGGAACGCCCCTCGGAAAGCGCCGCCCAATTCACCCCGGCCGTGATCCCGAGTGGCGTAACCGCCCCCAAGCCCGTAACGACCACCCGACGACGCATTGCAACGACCTGATTTAGCATAAGCAGACTTTGTTGGCCGAAAAAACCGGTCCTGAAAAGCATGCAACTCAACCGGGTCCAGCCTCCCTACTCGGCTCGCCCCCTGCTTTGACATCCCGCCCGTCTCTCCCTTGGCTCACCACCCCTATCGCTCAGCTCCCCTTTCTTCGCCTTCCGCTTTTCAGCCTTCCTTTTTCCGCTCCCCATCCCCGCCGCCCCCGCTCCCAATGTCGCAGCTTCATCCCTACTGGCGCATGGATTACATTGAGGCGCCGCGTGCTCCCGCCGGCCACCGGCCCTTTACCGAACTGCCCGCACTGGGTGATGACCGCGCTGCCCTGATCGTCCACCGCGCCCCCCTGAGCTACCTGATGCTGAACCGTTTCCCCTACAACCCCGGCCACCTGCTCGCCATACCCTACCGCGAGGTTGCCGACCTGACCGACCTGACCTCCGCCGAACAGGTCGACCTCATGGCCACGCTCGTTTTTGGCGAAAAACTCCTCCGCGCCGTGCTGAAGCCCGACGCCTTTAACCTCGGCTTTAACCTCGGCCGCTCCGCCGGCGGCAGCGTCGAACACCTCCACGGCCACCTCGTCCCACGCTGGAGCGGTGACAACAACTTCATGCCCGTTATCGGCCAGACCCGCATTCTCCCGCAGGCCCTCGACGACACCTGGCAACGCCTCGCCGCTGAAGCGGCGAGAATGTCCAATGCGCAATGAGCAAGGCCCCATAAAACCGCCCCCAAGCTCCCTTACCGGCAACGCCTCCCTTCTGAACCCATTGGTGATTGGTCATCGGACCTTGGTCATTTAGGAGCCGCTTCCGGTCTCTCTCTGCCTCCATGGCCACCGCCACCCTCCACTTTCCCTCCGCCCGCCACCTGAACCAACTCTACGCCGGTCGGCCGGAAAATCTCGCGGCCGCCGAGCGCCTGCTGGGCGTTACCCTGATTTCCCGTGACGACTGGCTGCGCCTCGACGGAGAGGCCGAACGCCTGGTCGCCGCTGAAACCCTCTTCGCTCTATTAAATGAGGCCCGCACCCAAGGCCTAGCCATCCGCACCCCCGATTTCCTGCGCTTTGCCGAGGGCATCGCCCGCGGGGAGGCCGCCGATCTGCGCGCCTTGTTCACCAACCCCTTGGTCGTAGCCACCCAGCGAAAGACGATCATACCCAAAACCCTTGGCCAAAAACTCTATCTCCAAGCCATACTCCGCCACCCGCTAGTATTCGGTATCGGTCCCGCCGGAACCGGCAAAACCTACCTCGCCATGGCCGCCGCTGTGAACGCCCTGCTGAAAAATCAGGTCGAGCGTATCATCCTCACCCGCCCAGCCGTCGAGGCCGGCGAAGCCCTCGGCTTCCTGCCCGGCGACCTAAACGAAAAAATCCTCCCCTACCTGCGTCCCCTTTACGACGCCATGGGCGATATGATCGACGCTGGCGACGTCACCAAACTCACGGAGAGGGGCGTGATCGAGGTCGCCCCGCTAGCCTACATGCGCGGTCGCACCCTGAGCCGCAGTTTCATCATCCTCGACGAGGCTCAAAACACCACGCCGGAGCAGATGATGATGTTCCTCACCCGTCTCGGCGAAGACTCTCGCATGGTCGTGACCGGCGACATCACCCAGATCGACCTGCCCCGCGCCAAACAGTCCGGCCTGCTCGAGGTCCAGCGTATCCTGCACGATATCGAAGGCATCGAGTTTCATCACTTCAGCGCCGCCGACGTCGTGCGCCACCCCTTGGTGTTGCGGATCATTGACGCCTATGAGCGTTACCAAAATCCCATGAACCCCGCCAGGCCGGCCAAAGCGTAACGCACGCCCCTTTCCACCCTTGTCCTCCCTCCCCACTTTTCTCGCCCGCCTGCGCGCCGCATTCGCCGCCGCGACACCCCTAGCGCCCGCCCCGCTGCGCCGCCGCAAAGCCCCTGCGCCCGCCGGCCTCGGCCTCGCCGCCGGCCTCGACACCTCCCGTGTAGTCGCGGTGGCACTATTCATGGCCACTGTGGCCGCCATCGTGCTCGTGTCCTTCGCCGGGGTGACCAACCGCACCCTGACCGTCCTGCCCAACCAGATTGCGCCCGTCCGCATCACCGCTGCCATCTCCTTCTCCTATGAGAGTGAGGAAAAAACTCTCGCCGCCCAAGAACGTCTGCGCGAACGAATTCCCCCGGTCTACCGCATAGACCCCGAACCCCTACACCGCTTCGAGTCACACCTGAACCAACTGCTCGAAGCCCTCGAACCCTACGCCGCCCTCGAAAGTGCTCAGCGCGCTACTTTCCTCGCCGAGTCCGTCGCCGTGTTCAACGCCCGCGGGCCCTATCGCATCCGCCCCGAGGACATCGCCCTACTCGACCCTACCCGCAATTCCACCGCCCGCGGCCAATTGCTCGAGACCGGTCTCGGCATCCTCCGTGCCATCCACACCCAAGGCATCGCCAACCCCGAAGATCTGGGCGGCGATGAAGCCCTCGGTCGCATGCGTATGTTTCAGGTAGTCCGCGCCGACGGCAGCGTCGCCACCCGCCCAGTTGATACCCTCGAGGACGCCCTCACCTACCTCCGCGTGAACCTCGCCGCCGAGGAAGCCGATCGCGCTCGTGGCTCCGCGCTCTATCGCATCCTGCGCGACGGCGTCGTGCCTAACCTCGCCTTCGACCGCGAAGCCTCCCTCGCCCGCGAGGTCGAGGCCGTTCGCAATTTGCACCCCATCGTAGTAAACGTGGAACGAGGGCAATCGATCATCGAGCCCGACACCCGTGTGACGACCGACCGCTTCGAAATGCTCGAGGCTCATCGCCGCGCCCTCGCCGCCACCACCTCGCCGATCGACGAGAGCCTGCGTCTCTCCGGCCGCATCTTGCTGGTCCTCGCCATGCTTGCCGCCTCACTGATCTATATCCGCCTCGAGGACCCCGAGACCCTTCAATCAAATTCCCGCCTGGCTCTGCTCGCGCTCGTCGTCCTAATCAATCTCGCCCTTGTGCGGGCCACCTACTCTCTCGGCGCACTCGACGTCTTCCTGGAGCACACCACCGCCGCGACCCTCCTCCCCTACCTGGCGCCCGTCTTGATCGCGCCCCTGATCGTCGCCTTGTTGATCGATGCCGGCTCAGCAATTTTTATGGCGCTGTTTCTTTCGATCTTCACCTCAGTGATCTGGGGGGGGCGCCTCGACCTGCTGGTGCTCGAGTTCCTCGCCTCCCTGGTCGCCATCCAGGGCGTCCAGCAAACCCGCCACCGCAACCGTATCCTCCGCGCCACCCTGAACGCCGGCGTCACCCTCGCCGCCGGCGTCGCCCTGCTCGGCTTGGCCGATCGACTGCCCCTCCTCGCCGTCGCCAAGCAGATGCTGGCCGGCCTGGCCGCCGCCCTGCTTTGCGGCGTGCTCGTTGTCGGCCTATTACCTTTCCTTGAGAATGTCTTCAAACGCACCACCGACATCACTCTGCTGGAGTTAACCGACTTTAACCATCCCCTCCTGCGCCTGATGCAGCTGGAAGCCCCCGGCACCTACCACCACTCGCTAGTCGTCGCCCAACTTTCGGAAAACGCCGCCGCTGCGATCGGTGCTAATCCCCTCCTCGCCCGGGTGTGCGCCCTTTTCCACGACATCGGGAAAACCGCCAAACCGCATTATTTCACCGAAAACCAGTCGGATGGTCAGAACCCTCACGACGACGCCAGCCCGTCCCTCTCCGCCCTGATCATCAAAGCCCACGTGAAGGATGGCGTGGACCTCGCCCTGCGCCACAAGTTGCCGCGCCCTGTGATCGACGTGATCCAACAGCACCACGGCACCACCCTGATCCGCTATTTCTACCACCGCGCCCTTCAGGCCCTGCGCAGCCCAGGCACCGCGACACTCCCTCCCCTGCTCGGCGTTTCCACCGCACCTGCATCGGATAGCGTCGCCGCCCACCTACCCGAGCAAACCTACCGCTACGACGGCCCTCTGCCCCGTTTCAAGGAGAGCGCCATTATTCACCTCGCCGACGGCATTGAGGCCGCCGCCCGCAGCCTCGCGAAGGCCACCCCTCAGCACCTTGGCGAAGTGATCGAGAAAATCGTGCGCGACCGCTTAGCCGACGGCCAACTCGACGAGTCACCCCTGACCTTCGCCGAGTTAACCAAGATCAAAGATAGCTTCGCCCACACTCTTCTGAGCATGCTTCACGGCCGCGTCGCCTACCCTGCCGCCATCCCCGGCCACGGCAAGTAAGGGGCCTCACAACTCGTCATACTTGGCGCTGCGCCCCTTGGCCTTGGCCACCGGGTATTTTTCAGCGTTGTGCGCCATCTTGCGCTGGATAGCCGCCGCCACGTCGATCCCGGTCATGTTGGCGAACTCCAGCGCGTAGATGACTACGTCGGCCAACTCTTCCTCGATCTTCGCCCGCCGAACTGGATCATCCACGGCTTTGGTGCGTGACGTCGCGGGCGTATCCCATAGGAAATGTTCCATGAGCTCCCCCGCCTCAGCCGCGAGCGCCATGCTGAGGTTTTTAGGCGCGTGAAACTGCTCCCAGTCCCGCTCCCGAGCAAAGGCAAGCACCCTAGCCTTGATCTCGCCTACCGTCGTCGTCGCGTCGTTCAAACTCGGTTGTTCCATGCCGCCAGCAAAGCCACCCGCGCCGCGGCGTCGAGCACCACCCCCGCGGATTGTGCGGCGCGCAAGACCGCCCCGAGCACCGGCTCGCCCCACGGCTCGACCGGCACGAAACCCTCCCGCCGGGCCCCCTCAACCAATTCGCCCCCTAGCCCTAGCCCGCCCGTCACCGCCAACGGAAATCCCTCTCCGCCCCCCACCCGCAATCGTGCC
>Ga0214921_10003215_pt1 | contig 25276 bp, 27 predicted proteins | sample LL1505_MetaG_FD_177992 | JGI IMG/M metagenome (GOLD analysis project Ga0214921, IMG submission 177992) | Freshwater microbial communities from Lake Lanier, Atlanta, Georgia, United States - LL-1505 | ecosystem: Environmental > Aquatic > Freshwater > Lake | place: USA: Georgia | collected...
GCCCGGCGGCGGCACATCGGGCACCGCGAAGACGGCGTGGCTGTTCCATGCCTCCTGCCAGCGGGGCTCGGCAGCGGCGAAATCATAACGGGCGGGGTCGGCAGAGACTTGGTCCATGACGGCCTCAGATAGAGCAGAAAAGCCCTTCTTGCCATGCGGGCTCTGCGCTAGTTGAGCGTTCATGCCCATTTTGCTCCTGCTTCTGTGCCTTCTGCCCTGGTTTGCCGGCGCACAAACGCCCGAGGCCAGCTATCGCGCCTTCACCGAGCGGCCAGAGGGCAGCCGCTCAGAGTCGCTGCGGATAGGCTGGTCGTTGCATTATCGCGGCGCCATGCCGCATTCCGCCTTCGCCTTTGCCCAGGCAGCGGATGGCAGGGTGGTGTGGAATTTCTCCGGCGGCCAGGCCAGCCCCGATGCCGCGCGCGAAGCCGCCATGGCCGCCTGCGGTCGCGCCGCCCAGCCGCTGGGCGCCGAATGCCGCCTCTTCGCCATTGATGGCGCGGTGAAAGGCCGGGCAGCGATCACCCCTGCCAGCAACCGCATCGGCCCGCTGCGCGCCAGCCCGCTGCATTTCCAGCATGGGCCGGGCAGCGCGCGGGGCGTGGTGGTGTGGAGCCATGGCCGCGCCGCTGCCATCGGCGGCACCCGCCCTGATTCGCGCGGATCATCGACGCAGGGCTGGGTCTCGCTGCTCAATGATGCGGGCTGGGATGTCTTTCGCTTCGACCGTGACCCCGATGATGACGAGGTGGAGACCGCCACGGCGCAGCTCATCGCCGCGCTGCCCTTGCTGCGACAGGCCGGCTATCAGCGCATCGTGCTGGCGGGGCAAAGCCGTGGCGCCTGGCATTCGCTGCTGGCCGCCGGCCGGGCCCCTGGGCCGATCCATGCCGTCATCGCCGTGGCGCCGGCGATGCATGGCAGCGATGGCCGGAACCAGAATGGCGCGCTGGATGATTGGCGGCGGCTGATCGGCGCGCTGCCGGCAAACGGCCCGCGGCTGGCCGCCGTGCTGTTTCGCGAGGATGCCTTCGACCCCGCTCCCAGCGCCCGCATCGAGCGCTGGGAGGCGCGGATGCAGCAGCGCCAGGCCCCCAGCCTCATCCTGTCACCGGCCACCGGCCCGGCAGATCATGGCGCCGCGGCCCAGCTCAGCTTCACCCAGGCCTGGGGCCTGTGCCTGCTGCGCTTCGTCCATGAGCCGACGCCACCCACCGGCACGCTGCGCGATGGCTGCCAAGCGGCGCGCTGATTCAACCAAACAGTGCGATACAGCCCGCCACCGCCAGCACCGCCATGGCAAATGGGCGGTACATCCGCTGCGGCACCACATGGAAGGCCCGCACCCCCAGCGGCACCGAGACGAACATCACCGGCAGCACCACCGCCAGCCGGGCGAAGGTCGTCACATCAATCAGCCCCATCACGACCGGCCCCAGAATGGACGTCACCGCGATGATGGCGAAGAAAATAATGAGATTGGCGCGGTGCAGCTTCGCCTCCTCCGCGCCCGAGAGAAGATAAAGAATGACCGGCGGGCCAGACATGCCAGTCGCGCCCTTCAACAGCCCGGCCAGGCCCCCCACGCTGAGATTGAGCCAGAGCGGCCGCATCCCGCGATAGCGCCAGCCGCTCATCAGCGCGAAGCCGAAGACCAGCACAAAGGCACCAATGCCACGGCGCAGCGTCTCCTGGTCCAGCGCCAGCAGCGCATAGGTGCCCAGCGGCATGGTCAGCAGCGCCGCCCCGCCCAGCGGCAGCACCACGCGGCGGTCGGCCTCATGCCAGGCCTTGGGCGCGAGCTGGATGGTGATCAGCAATTCCATCAGCAGCATCACCGGCACGCCCTCACGCGTGCCCCAAAGGGTGGCGAAGACCGGCGCCAGAATCACGGCGGTGCCAAAGCCGGCATAGCCGCGCATCACCCCGGCCACCGCGGTGGCAATGATGGCACCCAGCATCCGCCAATCGAGCACGGCGGCCATAATCTCCGGCCCTAGCGCCGCCCATGTCGCGCTCAAGGCAGGATATCCAACGTCACCATGGCAGCATTGATCAGCAGCTTGCCGGCATGCTCGAAATTCACCGTGACGCGGTGGCCGATCACGGATTGCACCTGGCCCACGCCCCAATCGGGCCGCGCGGGGTTGCACACCCGCATCCCCGGTTCGATCAGCTGCACCCTGCCATCCCACCTGTCATGTCACAGGCTTGGGACCGGCTTTAGATTTCGTCAATCCATCACAGTGCATGTTCCGGGCCGCATTGTCGGGCAATGTCGCCGTCATCGAGACGTTTATCGACGCCTCTCTACGGAACTCGACAATGCACACGACAGATAGACTGACATGGTGAAGTTGCGCCCCGTCAAACCAAAACGGCACGGGGCGCAGAAGGAGATGGGCGTATGCCCCATGAACTCGCCTTGAGCCGCCCGCAGCTCTCGCAATTGCTGGGCGCGCGGCTGACGCATGACCTTGCCGGTCCGCTGGGCACCATCATGGCCGCCAGCGGCTCGGCCGAGGGTGCCGCGCTGCTGGAAGAGACGGTGGCGGAGCTTCGGCTGCGGCTGCGGCTCTATGCCGTCGTGTTTGGCGAGGCGGAGGCGATGAGTTGGGCCGATCTGCAAGCCCTGCTGGCTGGCGCGCCAGGGGCGCATCGCGTCGCCTTCCAGGTTCAATTCCTGCCGCAGGCCCGGCTTGACCCGGCCTTGGCGCAAATCATCCTCGCCGCCGCCATGCTGGGCGCCGAGGCACTGCCCCGCGGCGGCGCGCTGCACATAATGCCCCTGGGCAGTTCCGGACTGGTTGTGCTGCCCGAAGGCCGCATCGCCGCCTGGCCGCATGGGCTGATCGAGCGGCTGGCCGGCATGGTACCGGCCGAGGCCGATACGCCGCGCGCCCTGCTCGCACCTTGGCTGATCGCGCTGGCCGCGGCGGCGCAATGCCGGCTCAGCCTCGGCATGGGCCAGCCCGGCATACCGCCGCTGCTGCTGCAACCGCAGGGCTGAGACGGCGGGTCTATCGGCCGGAGGCGGCCAGGGCGTAGCGCAGGGCAAAAAGCCGCAACTGGCTGGCCAGCGGCTCACCCGTGTCGGCCCGCGCCGCATCCTGCACCGCCACCAGCGCGGCGAGGCTGCCCGGGGCTGCCGCCCGTTCCAGCACCGCCCAGAATTCCGGCTCCAACGCCACCGAGGTGCGGTGGCCGGCCAGGCTCAGGCTGCGCTTCTCAAGCATGCGGCCCGAGCATCTCCTCCGGCCGCACCCAGCGGTCGAAATCCTCAGGCGTGACAAAGCCCAGCCGGGCGGCGGCATCGCGCAGCGTCAGCCCCTCGCCCAGGGCCAGCTTGCCGATGCGCACCGCGCGGTCATAGCCAATATGCGGGTTGAGCGCGGTGACCAGCATCAGCGATTTCGCCAAATTCTCGGCGATGCGCGGCAGGTTGGGCGAAAGCTTCGCCACCATATGTTCGGCAAAACTCTCGGCCGCATCGGCCAGCAGCCCGGCCGATTGCAGCACGGCATGGATGATGACCGGCTTGAAGACATTCAGCTCCAAATGCCCCTGCGCGCCGGCCACCGTCACCGTCGTGGTATTGCCCATCACCTGGGCGCAAACCATGGTCAGCGCCTCGGCCTGGGTGGGGTTGGTCTTGCCCGGCATAATGCTGCTGGAAAGGCCATCGGCCGGGATCACCAACTCGGCCAGCCCGGCACTCGGCCCACTGCCGAGCAGGCGAATATCATTGCCGCATTTGTTGAGGGCAACGGCCAGCACATTCATCGCCCCCTGCAATTCGACAAAGACATCATGCGCCGACATGCCCTCGCCCGGCAGGTCATTGGCCACGAATTCCAAGCCGGTGCGGGCGGCCAGAGCCGCGCAGAATTGCCCGGCAAAGTCCGGATGGGTGTTCAGCCCCGTCCCCGCCGCCGTGCCGCCCTGCGGCAACACCAGCAGACGCGGCAACACATCACGCAGCCGCGCCATGCAGAGCGCCACCTGCCGCGCCCAGACGGCAAATTCCTGGCCCAGCGTCACCGGCACCGCATCCATCATATGGGTGCGGCCCAGCTTCACCACGCCGGCCCATTCCATCGCCCGGGCGGCCAGGGCAGCCTGCAGCACGGAAAGCGCCGGCAGCAGGCGCATGGTCACCGCCTCGGCGGCAGCGATATGCATCACCGCCGGAAAACTGTCATTGGAGCTTTGGCCGAGATTCACATGATCATTCGGGTGCACCGGCGCCCGCGCCCCCAGCGCCGCGCCCAGCATCTGGTTGGCGCGATTGGATATCACCTCATTGGCGTTCATATTCGTCTGGGTGCCGCTGCCGGTCTGCCAGATCGGCAGCGGGAAATCGCCATCACGGCTGCCGGCGATGATCTCCTCCGCCGCCGCCTCAATCGCCCCCGCAAGTGGCGCCGGCAACAACCCCAACGCCGCATTGGCCCGCGCCGCCGCCCATTTCTGCAAGCCTACGGCGCGGATCATCACGGGCGGAAATTTTTCTGAGCCAATGCGGAACAGCCGCCGCGCCCGCTCAGTCTGCGGCCCCCATAGCCGGGCGGCGGGGATTTCCACACTGCCCAGGATATCGGTTTCGGTTCTCATTTGGGCGGGTGCTCGCGCAACCAATGCCGGGCAATCTCCTCACGCGTCGCCACCCACACATCGGGGCAGGCGGCCGCATGGTCCAAAAACCGCGAAAGCGCCGCAGCCCGCGCCGGCCGACCCACCAGCCGGCAATGCATCCCCACACTCATCATCCGCCCACCCTCGCGGCGCAGCAGGTCCAGCGCATCGCGCAGATGCTGCTCATAGCCGTCATTGCTGGTGAAGCCGGGCGGCACGGCGAACTTCATGTCGTTATTATCAAGCGTATAGGGGATGATGAGCTGCGGCTTGCCCGCAACCTCGACATAATGCGGCAGGTCATCATCATAAGCGTCGCTGTCATAGAGAAAGCCGCCCTGCTCGGCCACCAGCCGGCGGGTGCGCGGGCTGATGCGCCCGGTGTACCAGCCCACCGGAGGGCGGCCGCAAAGCCGGGTGATGGTCTCCACACAGGCGGCGATATGCGCCCGCTCCAAATCCTCGGGCACGTCGTGATAATCGAACCAGCGCCAGCCATGGCTCGCCACCTCATGCCCCTGGGTGATGAAGGCGGCGGCCATCTCGGGGTGCAGCTCCAGCGCCCGGCCCACGCCATAGACGGTGAGCTTGAGGCCACGCTCGGCAAAAAGCCGCAGCACCCGCCACGCCCCGGCCCGCGCGCCATAATCGAACTGGCTTTCCACCGTCCGGTTCCGGTCGCCCAGCACCGGCGAGCCGCCCGGCACCTCATGCAGGTAAAGCTCGCTGCCAGCATCGCCGTTCAGGACCGTATTCTCGGCGCCTTCCTCGTAATTCAGCACGAAGCTGAGCGCGACACGCGCCCCCCCCGGCCAGCGCGGATCAGGCGGATTGGCGCCATAGCCAACCAGGTTGCGGGGATAGGGGTCTTGGGCGTCAAGGATCGTCATGGCGGCGATATTACACCGGAATGGAACGATCCGCCTCTCCCAAAGGCCGCTGCATGGTCACGATATCCACCCAGCGGCCAAATTTCAGCCCGACAGCCCGCATCACGCCAATCTGGCGAAAGCCCAGCGACAAATGCAGACCGACAGAGCCGACATTCTCGCTATCCCCAATCACCGCAATCATCTGCCGAAAGCCGCGCCGCGCCGCATGATCCAGCAGCGCCGCCACCAGGGCCTTGCCCACGCCCTGGCCGCGCACATCATCGCGGACATAAATGCTGTCCTCGACGGTGAAGCGATAGGCGCTGCGGTCACGAAACTGGGCGTAATAGCCATAGCCAGTGATCTGGTCCTCATGCTCGGTCACCAGCCAGGCGCAGCCGGCGGCCTGCACCTTGGCCATGCGCTGGGCCATCTCGTCCAGGCTGGGCGCGGCCTCCTCAAAAGTCCCCGCGCCATGCGCGACATGATGGGCATAGATCGCGGTGATGGCGGGCAGATCCGCCTCAGTCGCCTCGCGCGGGGTCACAGGCCCAGCTCTTCGGCAACCCGCGCAGCCAGGCTCAGCAGCATCCGGTCATGCCCAGCCGCGGCCACGAGGGAGAGGCCAATCGGCGCGCCATCCAGCCGCGCCGCCGGGATGCTGACCTCACACAGCCCGCCCAGCCCGGCGATGGCGGTGACACCCATGGTCTGTTCGCGCACCGCATTCTGCTCCGCCTGACTGGCAGCGAGCAACGGCGCCGCCATCGGCGATGTCGGATAGGCCAGCACCGCGCCGCCCTCCAGCAGGCTTTGCATGCGGTGCTGAAAACCCTTGCGGAAGGCGCGCCCAGCGGCGGCCTTCTCAGGCGCCATGGCGGCCGCCGCGGCAAAACGCTCGCCCACGCCCGGGCCGAAGGCCGGGTTGGTTTGCGTCACCCAGCGGCCCAGCGTGGCCCAGGCCTCCTGCGCCTGCATGCAGCGGAAATTTTCGTAAAGCTCGAACAGCCCCTCAGGCATCAGCGTCAGCCGCAGCGCCTGGGCCATCACCCTTTGCGTGGCCGCCAGCGCCGGCTGCAGCAGCGCGGCCACCTTCGGGTCGGCATTGGCCCAGACATCATCGGGCTGCAAGAGCGGGCCGGCATCCCCAGCCTTGCCCAGCGGCAGCAATGCGCTGCCCACCTGGGCCAGCACCGCGGCATTGCCAGCAAACCAGCCCGGCGTGTCAAAACTCGGCCCCAGCGCGCAACAGCCGGCCAGGCTGATCGCCCCCCAGCTCGGCCGGAAGCCAAAAACACCGCAATAACTCGCAGGAATCCGCACCGAGCCGCCGGTATCGCTGCCCATGGCGAAATCCACCTCACCCGCCGCCACAGCCACCGCACTGCCGCAGGAGGAACCGCCGGGGAAGCGATCCGGCGCATTGGGGTTGATCGGCGTGCCGTGCCAGACATTCTCGCCGGTCAGGCCAAAGGCCAGCTCCACCGTCTTGGTCTTGCCGACCAGGCTGGCGCCGGCCTCCAGCAGCGCCAACACCACCGGGGCGGTGCTGGCGGCCACGCCATGGCTGCGCGCCCAATCCGGATTGCCATAGGACGTCACCTCACCAGCAACGTCGTAAAGATCCTTCACCGCGAAGCGAAGGCCAGCCAGGGCACCGCCCGGCGCCCCCGCCAAAGCGACCCTGGGCCCTGGAATGAAAGCCCCATCCCGCTCCGCCTGAGTCAAAGCCATGCAAACCCCCACTACAAAAACCGGCTCACGCTAACGCAAGCCGGAAACCGGGGGAAGCAAGCCCCCCCGGGGAGAGGCTTCAGCGCGCCCGCAGCAATTCCGGCACATGCAGCAGCACCTGCTCGTTATTATCCGGCGCATTCGGGTGGCGGCCGGCCGAGAAGGGATAGTTGTTGTCATTGCCGACAATGATGTGCTCGGCATCGACCATCGCGACATTCTCGATGGTGAAGAAGGGGAAGGTGAAGCGGCCAGCCGGGGCATCGGCCGGCAGCGCACCGCGGTCACGCACCAGGCCCTGCGGGTCCTGCATCGCCATCAGGTCGATATGGCCGATCTTGCGGACATAGCCCTCGGCATCGGCTGCCCCCAGATCGATGAGATAGACGCGCTTGAAGCGCGCCGGCAGCGGGAAGCAGGGGGCGGCGGCGGTGGGCGCCACGCCTTGGGCGCAGGCCAGACCCGAGTCGCCCTCGCCATCATCGCGCTCGATCACCAGGGCGCGGCGGTCGTCGATCATGTTGAAATCGCCGATGGCCGTCGCACCCGCCTCCAGCCGGTAGCGCAGGCTGTTTCCGGTCCAGGCGCCGCGCGCGGTGCTGAACTCGATCAGGCGCAGGAACCGGCCCTCAGCCTGGTCGGAATTGGCGGCGAAGAGCGGCTGTTCCAAGAGGCCCCAAATGGTCTGGCCATCGGGCGTCATCGCCATGCCCTCATAACCGCCGGAGCGGCGCGAGCGGAAGGGCACCGTGGCGGTGGGCGTGGCAGGCAGTTGGAAGGCATGGTTGTCGGGGCTGCGCACCGGCTGGCCATCCAGCATGGTTTCGAAGAAGCGCGTCACCCGGCCTTCGCCGTCGGTCTGGAAGATATAGGGGCCGAATTCATCGCCGAACCAGAAGCTGCCATCTGGCGCGTTCTGGATGCTTTCAATGTCGAGATCAGCGCCGGTCAGATAGCGCTGGGCCGAGGTCTCGCTGGCGATGGGGAAGGGCAGCACGCGGTTCGGGTCGGACAGGAAGATGGTGCGTTCGACAATGGTCGCGCCGGTCTGGAAATTCGGCCGGATGCGGTGGAACATCAGCATCGCATCGGCGCTGTTGCGGCGGGCGCCGAAGCCATTATCGGTGGTGACCCAATAGGACCCATCGCCCACCGGCCGAATGCCGGAAAAGCCCTGGACCGGCTGGCCTTGCAGCGGCAGTGAGACGCCGGTCTGGCGCCGGCCATGCAGCGGGCCGGTATCGGCGGGAATGGTGCCCAGCGCCTCAACCCGGATATTGCCCGGGCCAGTGAAACGGCCGGAGATGGCGAAACCCGGGGGGGCGTCGGCCGGCGGCGCGATCAAGGTGGCGGCGGGCAGCAGGGCGTGGCCAACAACCCGGGCCTCGAAACGCTCATCGGCGCGGGCGGCGGTTGTCAAGGCGATGGCGGCGATGCCGGCCAGAAGCAAATTGCGCATGGGAATCCTCCGAAATGGAAACCCCATCTAGCCAATGCGTGTTGCATTGCTCTGACAGAAGCATGACCAGTTCGCGCCAATCAGCGGCGCAATTCCATGCTGATCGGCCCCTCACGCTCGCCGCGGGCGAATTGGTCCACCATGGCATTGCCGGTCTGGCCCAGGCTGGCGGCCGGCCCATCCCAGACAATCCGCCCCTGATAAATCATCGCCGCGCGCTGGCCGATGCGCCGCGCGCTTGCCATGTCATGGGTGATCGAAATGGCGGTCGCACCCAGCCTTTGCACGCAATCGACGATCAGCCCGTCGATCACAGCACCCATGATGGGGTCGAGCCCGGTGGTGGGTTCATCAAAGAACAATAAATCCGGCGCGGCGGCCACGGCGCGGGCCAGCGCCACCCGCTTTTGCATGCCGCCCGACAGCTCGGCCGGCGAGAGATCACCCACGCTGGCAGCCAGCCCCACCTGGGCCAGCACCTCGGCCGCCTTATCACGCGCGGCGCGGCGGGTGATGCGCTTCTGCGCCAAAAGCTTGAAGCAGACATTTTCCCAGACCGGCAGGCTGTCAAACAGCGCGCCATTCTGGAACAGCATGCCAATGCGATCCATCAGCGCCGCCCGCTCACGCCGCGACAGCGCCGCCACATCGCGGCCATCGATCAGGATGCGGCCGGCATCGGGGGTGATCAGCCCCAGGATGCATTTCAGCATCACCGATTTGCCGCTGCCCGAACCGCCCAGCACCACCAGCGAGGAGCTGGCCGCCACGGCGATATCCACCCCCTCCAGCACCGTCTTGCCGGCAAAACTCTTGCACACGCCTTCGAGGGTGACGGTGAGCGTCATTGGGCGAAAAACGCCTCGGTCACCACATAATCCAGCGCCAGAATAAGGATCGAGGCCAGCACCACCGCCGAGGTCGTCGCCATGCCAACCCCCTGCGCGCCACCACGGCTGCGATAGCCGCACCAGCAGCCCATCAGCGCGATGACAAAGCCAAACACCGCCGCCTTCACCAGGCCGCTGACCACATCCATGGTCTCCAGCACATCCCAGGTGGAATTGAGAAACAGCGCGGGGACAAAGCCCAGCTTCGCCGTCCCCACCAGATAGCCACCCATTACACCAATAATATCGGCCACCAGCACCAGCAGCGGCAGTGCCAGCGTGGCGGCAAGCAGGCGCGGCGCCACCAGATATTTCATCGGGTCGGTTGAGAGGGTGGTCAGCGCGTCGATCTGGTCGGTCACGCGCATGGTGCCCAATTCGGCGGCCATGGCGGCACCGATGCGCCCGGCCACCATCAGCCCGGCCAGCACCGGCCCCAATTCCCGCGTCACGCTCAGCGCCACCACCGAGGCCACGGCCGATTGCGCATTAAACCGGGCAAAGCCGGTATAGCTTTGCAGCGCCAACACCATGCCGGTGAACAGCGCCGTCAGCGCCACCACCGGCAGCGAGAAATAGGCGACCTCGATGAAATGGCGCAGGAATTGCCGGCCGTGAAAGGGCGGGCGAACCAGATGCGACAGCGCCTCCAGCGCAAACAGCGCCAGGCCACCCACCTCCTGGCAGGCGCGCAGCACAATGCGGCCCAGGCCTGCAAGAAAACCCAGCACCATCAGTGATAGATGCGCCGGTAACGCGAACCCAGGGCGGTCAGCAGCTCATACCCAATGGTGCCGGCCTTTTCGGCCAGCAGATCGGGGGAATTATCGGGGCCCATCAGCGTGAGCATATCGCCCAAAGCCGCCGGCACGCCCGTGACGTCGAATGCGGTCAGATCCATCGAGATGCGTCCTACCACAGGCACCACCTGCCCGGCCAGGATGCCAATGCCTCGGCCGGACAAGCCGCGCAGATAGCCATCGGCATAGCCGGCCGCGACGGTGGCAATCAGGCTGGCCCGCGGCGCCACCCAACTGGCACCATACCCCACCGGCACACCGGCGGCGATGCTGCGCAATTGCAGGATAGGCGCCTGCAGCCGCAGCACCGGCGCCATCGGGTTGGGCTGCCCCGGCTGCGGATTGATGCCGAACAACGCAGCCCCCGGCCGCGCCAGGGCCGAGGCAAAACCCGGCCCCAAAAAAATCCCCGAGGAATTGGCCAGGCTGGTGGGCACCCCGGGAAACCGCGCGGCCACCGCGGCAAAACGCTCAGCCTGCAACGCATTCATCGCATGGCCGGGCTCATCGGCGCAGGCGAGATGCGACATGACATAGCGGATATCCAACCCTGACGGCACGGCGGCGCATTCCGCCAGATCCAGCCCCAGCCGCGCCATGCCGGTATCCACATGCAGCAGCACCGGGCCATGGCCGGCATGCGCCCGCGCCATGTCCAGATGATTGACCACCGGCCAGATATCAGCCGGCGCCGCACCGGGCATAAAACCATTCAGCACCGCCACCATCGCGCTGCCCCCGCCCAAGGCGGCGCGCAGGGCAACCGCCTCGGCCAGATGCGCCACGAAAAAATGCCGGCAGCCGGCCTCCCACAAGGCCCGGGCCACCGGTGCCGCACCCAGGCCATAGGCATCGGCCTTCAGCACCGCCGCCACCGCGCCGCCGGCATGGCGCCGGCACAGCAGGCGCCAATTCGCGACAATGGCGCCCAAATTGATGTGCAGAAGGGCTTGGCCCTCCCCCGCCACATCCAGGCTAATCATACCCACGCTCATCATGGGTCACGTCCAAATCGCCGAAGCGGGTGAACTCCGCCTCGAAGAAGAGCGGGATGGTGCCGGTGGGGCCGTGGCGCTGCTTGGCGATGATCAGGTCGGCCTTGTTATGGGCGCGTTCCATATCGGTCTTCCAGCGATCCATCGCGGCCTGGTATTTTTCGCCACCATCGAAGGCCGCTTCCTTCGGCTCGCGCTGCTTGAGGTAGTAATCATCGCGATAGACGAACATTACCACATCGGCGTCCTGTTCGATCGAGCCGGATTCGCGCAGATCCGAGAGTTGCGGCCGCTTGTCTTCGCGCTGTTCAACGGCGCGGGAGAGCTGTGAGAGCGCGATGACCGGGACCGAAAGCTCCTTGGCGATGGCTTTGAGGCCCTGGGTGATCATGCTGATTTCCAGCACGCGATTATCCGGCTTGGTGCCGGCGGCGGGGCGCATCAGCTGCAGGTAATCCACCACCACCAGTTCCAGGCCACGGGTGCGCTTGATCCGCCGGCAGCGGGTGCGCAGCGCTGAGAGGGTGATGGCCGGCGTGTCGTCGATCATGATCGGCAGCAGGCCCAGCTCCCGGCTGGCGGCGTAGAATTTATCGAATTCCTGTTGGCTGATCTCGCCGCGGCGGATTCTGTCGCCCGAGATGCGGCTGCTTTCGGCCAGAAGGCGGTTGGCGAGCTGTTCGGCGCTCATTTCCAGCGAGAAAATGGCCACCGCGCCCTTCGCCACCTCGCCAGGCGGCACATCGCGCGCCAGGGCCTGGGCGGCGCCGAAGGCGATCTTGGTGGCCAAAGCGGTTTTGCCCATGCCGGGGCGTCCGGCCAGGATCAGCAAGTCCGAGCCATGCAACCCGCCCAGCCGGGCATCCAGGTCGCGCAGGCCGGAGGGCAGGCCGGAGACGCCGCCGCCATGCGCCTTGGCCTTGGCCGCGGCCTCCACCGCCAGCGCCAGGGCGCGGTCGAAGGTGATGGCGCCGCCCTCATTGGCGCCGCCGGTGGCCAGGTCGAAGAGCTGTTGTTCGGCGGCCTCGATCTGGCCGGAGCCTTCGAGTTCGGGCTCGGCGCCGAAGGCACGGTTGACCACCGTTTCGCCCACATCGATCAACTGGCGGCGAATCCAGCAATCATGGATCAGCCGGCCATATTCGCCAGCATTGATGATCCCCACTGTCGCGCTGACCAGTTGCACGAGATAGGTGGTGCCGCCCACCTCCTCCAGCACGCCGGAATGTTCGAACTCGCCCTTGAGTGTGACCACATCGGCCAGGGCGTTGTTCTCCACCCGCCGGCGAATCGCCGAGAAGATGCGGGCATGGATGGGGTCGACGAAATGGTCCGGGGCGAGGAATTCCGAGACGCGTTCAAAGGCCTTGTTGTTGGACAGCAGCGCGCCGAGAAGCGCTTGTTCCGCTTCAAGATTTTGCGGTGGTAAGCGGAGCGATTGGCCGAAAAGGCCGCTGCCTTCTGGCGGATTGATGCTGTTCATGCTGCCACCTTAGTCCTGCTGCGCGCCTCGCGTCCCATGTGCATGGCTGTGGATAACGGGTGTGGGTGCGGATTGCCAGAAACCATGGCGGCGGGGTGGGTCTTGCGAAACCGGTGGGTGGCGGGCCAGTGTTGGACAACCAGTGGTGGTGATGAATGTGGCGATGACACGCGTTTGCGTGATCGGCTTGGGGTATATCGGCCTGCCCACTGCGGTGCTGGCGGCGCGGCATGGCATGCGGGTGTTTGGCGTGGATGTGAATGACGCCGTGGTGGCGGGGGTGAATGCCGGGCGCAGCCACGTGCTGGAGCCGGAATTGGATGGGCTGGTGGGGCGGGTGGTGGCCGAGGGGAGGCTGACGGCCCATGCCGCGCCGCAGCCGGCGGATGTGTTCGTCATCGCCGTGCCCACGCCGCTGGGCGAGGGGCGGCGGCCGGTGTTGGCGCATGTGCATGATGCCTTGCGCGGCCTGGCGCCTGTGCTGGCGCCGGGCAATCTGGTGATTTTGGAGAGCACCTCGCCGGTTGGCACCACGGCGGGGCTGGGGCGGATGCTGGCCGGGTTGCGGCCGGATTTGCGGGTCCCTGGGGTGGCGGAGGAGGCGGATATTGCCCTGGCCTATTGTCCGGAGCGGGTTTTGCCGGGGCGTATTCTGGCTGAGTTGGTGGGCAATGACCGATGCGTTGGCGGCGTTACCCCGGCCTGTGCTGCTGCGGCGGCGGGGTTTTATGAGGCTTTTGTCCGGGGGGAGGTGCTGCGCAGTGATGCCGCCACGGCGGAATTGGTGAAGCTGACGGAGAATGCGTTTCGTGACGTCAATATCGCCTTTGCCAATGAGATGTCGCTGGTGGCGGCGCGGGCTGGGGTGGATGTTTGGGAGTTGATCCGGCTGGCCAATCGGCACCCGCGGGTGAATATTTTGCAGCCCGGGCCCGGGGTGGGTGGGCATTGTATTGCGGTGGACCCTTGGTTCATCGTCGATGCCGCGCCGGAGGAGGCGCGGCTGATCCGCACGGCCCGGGAGGTGAATGACCACAAGGCGGTGCATGTGCGGGCGCAGGTGGCTGAGGCGGCGCGGGCGATGCCGGGGGCGCCGATCACCTGCTTTGGGCTGGCCTTCAAGCCGGATGTGGCGGATTTGCGGGAGAGCCCGGCGCTGGAGATTGCGCTTGGGCTGGCGGCGGAGTTTCCGGGCCGGGTGGTGGCGGTGGAGCCGCATGTGGCGGCCGTGCCGGGGCTGGAGTTGCTGGGGCTGGCGGCGGGGTTGGAGCGGGCGGGGATTTTTGTCCTGCTGGTGGATCATGCCGCTTTTCGGGCGGTGGGGCGGGAGAGGCTGGTTGGGCGGTTTGTGGTAGATACTCGGGGGGTTTGGCGGGGCGGTGGGGTTTGAGCGGAAAGTGTAGTTTGCGGACAAATACCAGATGTGGTGTGCAGATGGGGTGATGACACAACCCATGGTTTGGGTCGGGCATCTGCACGGAAGGAAGGGGTCTGCGCACATCCTGTGGCCTGGGTGGGGCCTTTGCGGCCGAATGCCGGCGACTTGGTGACTGGGGGCGGTTTGGGCCGGGGCCTCAGTCGGGAGAGCCGTGCTTTGCGTGAAATGATCGAGGGCCGGTTGGAGCATGGCCGCTAGGCGCGGCCGGTGCCGCGCGCGAGATGTAATGGCCGGAAGCTGCCCCTTCGGGAGCAGCACCCGGCCTGCCGGTTGGGTAAAGCCATCTGTCTAGGCCGTGATGGCAAGCAAAGTCAAGGACAAAAAGCCTAAAATCGCCGTCGCTTAGCCCTGCCGTTCCACCATCAAAGTCTTGATCTTGCCGATCGCTTCCGCCGGGTTCAGCCCCTTCGGGCAGGCCCGGGTGCAGTTCATAATGGTGTGGCAGCGATAGAGGCGGAAGGGGTCTTCCAGATTGTCCAGGCGCTCGCCGGTGTATTCGTCGCGGCTATCGGCGATCCAGCGATAGGCGGCCAGTAGCACGGCCGGGCCGAGGTAGCGGTCACCATTCCACCAATAGGAGGGGCAGGAGGTGGAGCAGCAGAAGCACAGAATGCATTCCCACATGCCGTCCAGCTTGGCGCGCTCTTCCTTGGATTGGCGGCGCTCCTCATCCGGCGGCGCGGGGGTATCGGCCTTCAGCCAGGGCTCGATGCTGCGGTATTGCGCGTAGATCTGGCTGAGGTCGGGCACCAGATCCTTCATCACCGGCATATGCGGCAAGGGCGAGATGCGGACATCGCCCTTCACATCTTCGATCGGCTTGAGGCAGGCGAGGGTGTTCAGCCCGTCGATATTCATCGCGCAGGAGCCGCAAATGCCCTCACGGCAGGAGCGGCGGAAGGTGAGCGTGCTGTCCACCTCGTTTTTGATTTTGATCAGCGCGTCCAAGACCATGGGGCCGGTCTGGGCCAGGTCCAGCTCATAGGTATCGGTGCGGGGGTTGTCCCCGGTATCGGGGTCCCAGCGGTAGATTTTGAAGGCGCGCACATCCTTGGCGCCGGGCTCGGCCTTGAAGACCTGACCCTGGCCAATGGTGGAGTTCTTCGGAAGGGTAAACGTGGCCATGGTTTAGTACACCCGCGCCTTGGGCGGAAACACCTGAACCTCATTGGTCAGCGTCCGCATTTTGACATCCCGGTAGTCCAGCTTCACCTCGCCCTTGTCATTCATCCAGGCCAGGGTGTGCTTCATCCAGTTCGCGTCATCGCGGTCCGGGAAATCCTCATGGCTATGGGCGCCACGGCTCTCATGCCGGGCTTCGGCGCCGACCATGGTGGTCATCGCGTTGCCCACCAGATTGTCGAGTTCCAGCGCCTCCACCAGGTCGCTGTTCCAGACCAGGGAGCGGTCGGCGATCTTGATGTCGCTATAGCCGGCATGGACGGCCTTGATCTTGGCCACACCTTCGGTGAGCAGCGCCGAGGTGCGGAAGACGGCGGCGTGTTCCTGCATGGCGCGCTGCATGTTCTCGCGCAGATCGGCGACGCGGGTGGAACCCTTGGCGTTGCGGATGCGGTCGAAACGGTCGAGCGAGTTTTCGCCGGCGCGGGGCGGCAGCGGCGGCTGGGCGGCGCCGGGCTTGATGGTCTCGGCAGCGCGATGCGCGGCGGCGCGGCCGAAAACCACGAGGTCGAGCAGCGAATTGGTGCCGAGGCGGTTGGCGCCGTGTACCGAGACGCAGGCAGCCTCGCCCACCGCCATCAGGCCGGGGACGATGGCGTCCTGGTCGCGCGCCGTGGGGCGCAGCACCTCGGTGTGAATGTTGGTCGGGATGCCGCCCATATTGTAGTGGACGGTGGGCAGCATGGGGATGGGCTGCTTGGTCACATCAACGCCGGCGAAGATTTTCGCGGTTTCGGAGATGCCGGGCAGGCGCTCATGCAGCAGGTCCGCGCCCAGATGCTCCAAATGCAGGTTGATATGGTCCTTTTTCGGGCCAACGCCGCGGCCTTCGCGGATTTCCATGCTCATGGCGCGGGAGACGACATCGCGCGAGGCGAGGTCCTTCGCGGTGGGGGCGTAGCGCTCCATGAAGCGCTCACCCTCGGAGTTGGTGAGGTAGCCGCCTTCGCCGCGCGCGCCCTCGGTCACCAGGCAGCCGGCGCCGTAGATGCCGGTGGGGTGGAATTGGACGAATTCCTGGTCCTGCATCGGCAGGCCGGCGCGCAGCACCATGCCGCCGCCATCGCCGGTGCAGGTGTGGGCGGAGGTGCAGGAAAACCAGGCGCGGCCATAGCCGCCGGTGGCCAGCACCACGGTCTGGGCGCGGAAGCGGTGCATGGAGCCGTCTTCGAGGTTCCAGGCCATCACGCCGCGGCAGACGCCCTCATCATCCATGATCAGGTCGAGGGCGAAATATTCGACGAAGAACTCGCAATTGGCCTTCAGCGATTGCTGGTAGAGGGTGTGCAGGATGGCGTGGCCGGTGCGGTCGGCGGCGGCGCAGGCGCGCATGGCCGGGGTCTTGCCGTAATCCTGCATATGGCCGCCGAAGGGGCGCTGGTAGATGCGGCCATCTTCGGTGCGGGAGAAGGGCACGCCGTAATGTTCGAGCTCAATGATCGCGGGGATCGCCTCGCGGCACATATATTCGATGGCGTCCTGGTCGCCCAGCCAATCCGAGCCCTTGACGGTGTCATACATGTGCCAGCGCCAGTCATCCTCGCCCATATTGCCGAGTGCGGCGCCAACGCCGCCCTGGGCGGCCACCGTGTGGCTGCGCGTGGGGAAGACTTTGGTGATGCAGGCGGTTTTGAGGCCGGAGGCCCCCATGCCGAAGGTGGCGCGCAAACCGGCGCCGCCGGCGCCGACCACCACCACGTCATAGGTGTGGTCGACAATTCGATAGGCGCCCGCGCTGGGCTTGCTGATGGCGTTCATCTCAACCGCTCCGATGGTCAGAAAATGCCGACCTTTGGTTTAGAACTGGGGTGGAAAGCGCTTACGTAAAGGCGACGCGCAGCACGGCGAAGGCACAAACCAGCGCCATGAGCCAGCAGCCGCCCTTGATGACCAAGAGCGCCGCGATGCGCTGCATCTCCTTGCGCACGTAATCCTCGACGACGACCTGCAGGCCGGCGGCGATGTGGTGGAAGGTGAGGCCGATCAGCGCCAGCATCAGCACCGCATTGACCGGCCAGGCCAGAAAGGCGCGGGTCTGGGCATAGGAGGCGCCGGCGAGGGAGAGCATCGACACCACAAACCACAGGGTGAGCGGCAGCAGGGCGATGGAGGTGACGCGCTGCATCCACCAGTGATGGGTGCCGGATTTGGCCGAACCCAGGCCGCGGACACGGCCAAGCGGCGTGCGCATCACGGCGGGATTGGTCTTGGACATATCGTTCATCGCCATACCACCAGGGCCACAACCCATGTCAGCACCGTGAGAACCAATGTGGCCACCATGACCAATTGGCCGGTTTTCATCACCGTGGGCAGGGCGAAGCCGTGGCCGGCATCCCAGGCCAAATGGCGCAGGCCGGCCAGGGTGTGGAACCAGGCGGCGGCGGTGAGGCCGAAGAGCACCAGCAGCCCGAGGAAGGAGGACATGAACCACTGCACCTGGGCGAAGGCTCCGGGGCCGGTGGCGAGGGCTGCCAGCCACCAGACGAGCAACAGGACGCCGACCGACCAGGCAATGCCGGTGATGCGGCACATGATCGAGACGGCGCTCGTCATTTGCAGCATGTCATAGGCTTGCAGATGCGGTGACAGCGGGCGCTGCACCGGGGTTCCGTCCGAACGGCGACCGGCGAAGGCGGCCTGCCGCGGATCAGGCGGGTGAGACATGGGCTTTGAAGCTCCGGCTTTGCTGGCCGGTAAACCCGGCTCCTCAGGGAAGATTTATGGAACCCTGGCGGCACTGCGTCAACGGCATCAGGCCTGAATTTGCTGCATTGCGGCAGCGCGCGGTGCGGATCAGCGCGGTGCGGGGATTTCCACGCCGCCGCCGCCGGGCAGGCCGCGATCGCGCAGGCAGTTGCGAAAGGCGCGCTCGGTGGCGCGGGCGACGTCGCCCTGGATGATCTGGTCGTTATTGCCGGGGCTGAGGGAGCGCAGGGCATCGCGCACTGTGGAGTCGTTGCGGGCGACGCGGCGGCATTCCGCCTGCTCGGGGGTATCGGCGGGGCTGTTGCGCGCGTTGGTGCAGCCGAGCAGGGGGGCGGCGAGGGCGAGCAGGAGGAGGAATGGCTTCATGCGTTCAACCAATCCTCGATCAGGCGGCGGGCGATGCTGTCGGCGCGCGGCAGGCCGAAGCCCAGGGCCTCGTGGTTGCGCAGATCGGCGCGGGAGAACCAGCGCGCATCCTGCAATTCCTCGGGGTCGATGGTGATGGCCTCGCTCAGGCCTTCGGCATGGAAGCCGAGCATGATGGAGGCGGGGAAGGGCCAGGGCTGGCTGGAATGATAGATCACGCGGCCGACATCGACGCCGGATTCTTCCATCACCTCGCGCCGCACGGCCTCTTCCAGGCTCTCGCCCGGTTCGACGAAGCCGGCCAGGGTGGAGTACATTTTTTGCGGAAAGCGCACGGAGTGGCCGAGCAGGCAATGGTCGCCGCGAACCACCAGCATGATCACCGCGGGGTCGGTGCGGGGGAAATGCTGCGCCTTGCAGCCGGGGCAGGACATGGCGTTGCCGGCGCTGCGGGGTTCCATCGCCGTGCCGCAAATGCCGCAGAAGCGGTGTTTGACCCGCCAATGCATCATGCCGCGGGCATGGGCCAGGATGCTGGCCTCATTGGCGGGCAGCAGGCCGGCCACGGCGCGCAGATCGGTGAAGCTGCCGGCATCGGCGGGGACCGGCGGCGCGTCTTCATGGCTGACATCGATGGCGAAGACGGGTTTTTGCTCCCAGAGGCCGAGAAAGGCCCAGGGGCCACCGGCCTCACGCAGGCCCAGCGCCGCGTTGCCGCCGAGCAGCACGCCTTCGGGGCGGCCCTGTTCCACGCCGCGCATCAGGCTGCGGGCGCGCCAGACCGGGGCGAAGAGCGTCTCTGGCGAGGCCAGGGCGGCGGCGATCCAGTCGGCGTCTTCGCGGTGATGGCCGGCGCGGTCGAGCGGGCTGCCGGTATAGGCGTTGGTGCGGCTGGCGGGGAATGAGAGGGTCATCGGGGGGAAAACTGCCATGGGGGAGGTGCTTCGGCTACCCCTATGCGGGGGGCGGATCGGGCTGGTGTGGAAAATGCCCGGGGCTGGCGCTCTTGCCCCCGGCCCCCTGCCACGCGATATGGAGGGTGGAAGGTCGGCGGTGGACGGGCTCCTCGCCAACCCGGTCAGGTCCGGAAGGAAGCAGCCGCAACGGGTTCTTGCTCGGGTCATGCAGTCGGCCTTCCACCGCGCCAATTGTGCAGAGAGGGGGCTGAGCATGGTGAGCGACATGTTCGGCACCGATCCGGCGGCTGAGGAAGCGGGCATTCCTGACCCTCCGGCGCCTGAGGGGCCTGGGCTTTTTGGGCTGGATGAGCCGCCTGCGCCCAAGCCGGTTGCGCTGCCGCCGGCGGAAAAACCTGCTTATCGGGTGCTGGCGCGGAAGTATCGGCCCAGCAATTTCAATGAATTGATCGGCCAGGATGCGCTGGTGCGCACTTTGCGCAATGCTTTCGCCACCAATCGCGTGGCGCATGCCTTTATGCTCACCGGGGTGCGGGGCGTGGGCAAGACCACCACCGCGCGCATCATCGCCCGGGCGTTGAATTGCATTGGGGTGGATGGCCGGGGCGGGCCGACCGCCGAGCCTTGTGGGGTTTGCGCCAATTGCGTGGCCATTCTGGCGGACCGGCACCCGGATGTGATGGAACTGGACGCTGCCTCGAATAATGGCGTGGATGATGTGCGGGAATTGCGCGAGGCGGTGCGTTATCGCCCGGCCCAGGCGCGCTTCAAGATCTATATTCTTGACGAAGTGCATATGCTCTCCAACGCCGCCTTCAACGCGCTGCTGAAGACGCTGGAGGAGCCCCCGCCGGCGGTGAAATTCCTCTTTGCCACCACTGAGCTGCGCAAGGTGCCGCCGACCATTCTCTCGCGCTGCCAGACATTTCACCTCGCCCGCCTGCCGCAGGAGACGCTGCGGGCGCATTACGGCCGGATTTGCGGGCTGGAGGGGGTGACGGCTGAGGAGGAGGCGCTGGGGGTCATTGCCCGCGCCGCCGATGGCTCGGTGCGCGATGGGTTGTCGCTGCTGGATCAGGCGATTGCGCTGAGCGGTGAGCATGTGTCGGCCGCCACGGTGCAGGAGATGCTGGGGCTGGCGGACCGGACCCTGGTGCTGGATGCGCTGGAGGCGGCGCTGGAGGGCGATACCCCTGCCCTGCTTGGCCATCTTGATCGCGCGCATGAGCGCGGGGCTGAGCCTGGGGTCGTGCTCTCGGATATGCTGGAGCTGGTGCATACGCTGACGCGGCTGCATTCGGTGCCGGCGCTGGCGAAAAACCCGGCGCTGCCTGAGCATGAGCGCGGCCGGGGTGCGGCGCTGGCGCAGAAACTCTCGATTCCGATTTTGGGCCGGGCCTGGCAGATTCTGCTCAAGGGCGTGCCGGAATTGGCCGATGCGCCGGACCGGCGGGCGGCGCTGGATATGATTTTGATCCGGCTGGCGCATTTGTCCGACCTGCCGCCGCCGGGGGAATTGGTGCGGCGGTTGAGCCAGGCTGGCGCGGGCGCGGCGCCCGGCCCGGCGCCCGGCGGGGGTGGCGGGCCGGCGCTGCGGGCCATGGCTGGGGGTGGGGCTGCGGTCGCCATGGCTGCGCCGGCCCCGGCGGCGGCTGCCATGCCGACGACCTGGCAGGAGGTGGTGGCGCTGGCCGCCGCCACGGACCCGATGCTGCATGCGCAATTGCTGCATGATGTGCATCCGGTCAGCCTCGCGCCCGGCCGCATCGAGATTCGCCCCACCGCCCGGGCACCGCGCGACCTGGCGGGCAAGCTCTCGCTAATGCTGGAGAGGACCACGGCGGCGCGCTGGATGGTGGGCATTTCGCGCGAGGCGGGGGCGCCCACGCTGTCAGACCAGGGCCGCGCGGCGGCGGCGGATCGGCTGGCGGAGGCGCGCAACCACCCGCTGGTGCAGGCCATTTTGGAGGCCTTTCCAGGCGCGCAATTGCAGGAGGTGCGCGACGCGGCCGCCGATGATTATGGCCTTGCCGGGCCCGCGATGTTGGCGCCCGAGCCTTCTGCCATGCCGGAATTTGCCCCACCCGAGGCGGAGCCGGCCTTCTACCCCACTGATGACGATGAAGCCCCCTTGGAGGATTGATGAAAAATCTTGGCAATATGCTGAAATCAGCCCAGCAGATGCAGACCAAAATGGCGGAAATGCAGGCGCGCATGGAGGCCATGGAGGTTGATGGCCAGGCCGGCGCCGGCATGGTGCGGGTCAAGCTTTCGGGCAAGGGCGAACTCAAGCGGGTGGTCATCGACCCCAGCCTGATGCTGGCCGAGGAGCGTGAGGTGCTGGAGGATTTGCTGGTGGCCGCGCATGCCGATGCCAAGCAGAAGGTGGAGGCCGTGGCGGCGGAGGAAATGCAGAAGGCCACCGCTGGGCTGAATATTCCGGGCGGGCTGCCTGGTGGCTTTAAATTGCCGTTTTGAGCATGCGGGGCTTGGCTGAGCGGGCTGCAAGGTGAGGCACGACCCGGTTGAGCACCTGATCGGGCTGCTCGCCAAATTGCCGGGGCTGGGGCGGCGCAGCGCGCGGCGTGCGGTGCTGCGCATGCTGGGCGAGCCGCATAGCCGCATGCTGCCCCTGGCCGATGCGCTGCGCGCGGCGGCGGAGGCGGTGCGGCCCTGTGCGCGTTGCGGCAATCTGGACAGCCAATCGCCCTGCCGCATTTGCACTGATCCGGCGCGGGATCAGGCGAGTGTTTGCGTGGTGGAGGGCGTGGCGGAGCTTTGGGCGCTGGAGCGGGCGCATGCGCATCATGGGCTGTATCACGTGCTGGGCGGCACGCTTTCGGCGCTGGGGGGGGTGCGGCCGGAGGATCTTACCATTCAGCCGCTGATCGCCCGGGTGGCGGAGGGGGGCGTGGCGGAGGTGATTTTGGCCCTGCCGGCGACGGTGGATGGTGCAGCCACCGGGCATGTGCTGGCGGAGCGGTTGGCGGCCTCGGGCATTCGGGTGACGCGGCTGGCGCAGGGGGTGCCGATGGGGGGCGCGCTGGATGTGCTGGATGATGGCACGCTGGCGGCGGCGCTTAAGGCGCGACGGCTGGTGTAGGAAGCGGCTGGTTTGCGGGTGGGAAGAGCGAAAGGGCTTTGCCCTCGCGCGCTCTCCCACCAGGAAAATGATTTTCCTGGACCTTTGATGAATATTAAAATTAATAATTCATCGAAGGTGGAGGAAACTCAGTTTCCTCCTGGGGTGCTCGAGGGGCAAAGCCCCTCGATCTTTTCTTCCCTCGCTTTCCGCTTTTCAGCAGCCCGTTAGACCGCGAAGGGCACGCCGTCATCGGGCAGCGGCACCTGGGCGACATTGAGCGTCATCGCCACCGCCACGTAATAGCCGCAGGTGGCGGTGAGTTCGGTGACGCCGGCCTCGCCGAAAATGGCGCGCACAGCGGCGAAGCGTGGCTCGGTCACGCCGCGTTCGGCGTGCAATTCGGTGCAGAATTCCCAGATGGCGGTCTCGGCGGCATCCATGCCGGTGGGGCGCTGCCGGTCGGCCACGGCCTGGAGGATGGCGGTGGAAAGGCCCTCCTGTTTCGCCAGGATGGCATGGGCGTACCATTCATAGGCGGCGTTCCATTCCCGCGCGGTGATGCAGATGGCGAATTCCACCAGCTTTTGCGGCAGCGCCGCCTCATAGCGGATATAGGCGCCAACTTTTTGCATGCGGTCGGCCAAGTCGGGCACGCGCAGCCACATGTTGAAGGGGCCGCGGGCGCCATTGCCGCCGCGGGTGCCGGCGATGCTCTCGACCACGCGGGCCTGTTCGGGGGTCATGCTCTGGGGGGTGAGCATGGGGAAGCGTTCGGACATGGGGTGTTGTTTCCTCAGATGCTGGGCCGCCGGATGAAACCGGGCTCTTCCGGCGGTTCGCAGAAATTCTCCTCGATATCGCTCACCTGGGCCAGGGGTGGGCCGCGGCGGGCGAGCAAAAGCACGGCGGCGATGGCGGGTTCCTCGCCGGCCAGCACCGCTTCCACCCGGCCATCGGCGCGGTTGCGCACCCAGCCGGCGAGGTGATGCGCCCGCGCGGTCTCGACCAGCCATTCGCGGAAGCCCACGCCCTGCACCCGCCCGGCGATGAGCAGATGCCGTGCCTTCATGCCGCGCTGCGCGCCAGATGCAGCATGCGTTCGGCCAGGGTGATCTCGGCGGCCATTAGCCGGCGGCGCTTTTGCGCCTCCTCATCCACGCCCCAGAATTCCTCCTGGAAGGTTTCATCGACCAGCGAGATGCGGAAGGCCTCGGCGGCGTCGATCTCGCCGCGCACGAAGGCCAGGCCCAGCACCAGGCTGCCCAGGGGTGGCACGACATTGCCCAAGGCGGTGAGGGCGAAGGCATCGCATTCCGCCACCGCCTGGCGCAGGGCGAGGCGCGAGGCCTCGGGCTGGGTGATGTGGATGATGCCGTGGCTGAGCAGTAGGGGGGCGGCCAATTCGCGGGCGCTCCATTCCAGCCAGGGGTCCCATTCCAGCGCCTCGATGGCGGCGAGGCGCGGGTCCTCTGAGCGGTAGCAGAGGAGGTCTGAAGCGGCGTATTGGGCGATGCCCTCGACCATGGCGGCCGGGTCGGGTGCCACTTTTTCCTGGGCGGTGCCGACGAGGCGGGTGAGGGGGATGTCTTCGGGGCGGAAATCACGGCCTTTGGCGCCGCCTGCGGCCTGCCATTCGGCGGCGAGCGCCTGGGCCAGGGCATGGCCTTCCACCCGCAGCGCGCCGCCGCCGGGCAGCCGCACCGGGCGGCCATCCAGCAGCACGGCCAAACCGCCCTCGGCCGGTTCAACCCGGGCCTCGTCCCAAAAACGCTTCATCGTGTCAGCACTCCGCGCAGCACATCATTCAGGCTTGGCCGGGGCGCATTGCCCGGCTGATCGGGGGGGGCCAGCGAGGCGGGGACGGGGCCGGAGCGGCCGGCGCGCGCCATGCTCAGCGCCGGGCCGCATTCCTGGGTGATGGGGCCGGGGCCGCCATTGCCGATCACCTGGTTGAGGCCCTGGCCGAGCAGGCCCATGCCCTCAAAGCGCGGCGCGGCCAGCATGCCGGTCACCGGCACCGGGGCGCGCAGCCGCAGCCCTGCGGTGTTGGGGATGGCGATGCGCAGATCGGTGTTCAGGCGCAGGGCGAGGCTTTCATCGCGCAGGCTGATCTGGCCCTGGCCATTGATCCGGCCCAGGCTGCCATCGGCGTAGAGCGCCCTCACCTGGGCGATGCCGGCCACCACATCGAAGCGGGCGGCGAAGCAGGCGATGGCGATTTCGGTTGCTGGGCGCTGGCTGTCACGCGGCAGCAGGGTGGCGAGCAGGCGCTGCTGCATCCGGCCATCGGTCAGGGCGAAGCCGATATGGCCGACCGAGGAGGCCGCCCAGGCCTGGGTATCGGCGCCCTGGCCGCGCAGATCGAGGTCGATCTCACCCTGGCCGGCGAAGGGCGGCGTGATGCCGAAGAATGGTAGGAAGACAGCGCTGTCCAGCGCCTCACCGCGCAGGGAGAGCTGCATTTGCGGCATGGGCTGCGCGCCATCGGCGGCGGCGCGCAGGGTGACGCGGCCGCCGGGCAGGGTCAGCGTCAAGGGGTCGAGCCGGGCACGGCCATCGGCCAGCATGGCGTGGGTTTGGACGTCCAGCAGGTCCAGCCCGTTGAAGCGCAGCGTGGCGATGTTGAGGCGCAAATCCGCCGCGGCCAGGGCGAGCGAGGCGAAATTGAGCGGCAGTTTCGGGATAAGCCGGGTATCGGCGCGGGCCGGCGG
>Ga0214921_10003216_pt1 | contig 25276 bp, 29 predicted proteins | sample LL1505_MetaG_FD_177992 | JGI IMG/M metagenome (GOLD analysis project Ga0214921, IMG submission 177992) | Freshwater microbial communities from Lake Lanier, Atlanta, Georgia, United States - LL-1505 | ecosystem: Environmental > Aquatic > Freshwater > Lake | place: USA: Georgia | collected...
ATTTTTGTAAAACATGCACCTCCTTGAATACCTGATGGATGAGTTAAAGTTAATTTTGAAAAATCAAATGATTCATTTGGTTCAATAATATTTTCCATTATTTACAGCATATATAGATAACTTTAAATGTGTTAACATAGATAATATTTTTATTTATAATAAATATATGAAAGACACAATTGTACAACAATGTTTAGATATTTTAAAGAGAGAAGATATTAAAAATGACTTTATTAAACCTGTCATTAATTTTATTTTACACGAAGTAAATCCGTATTTATATTTTATAGTTGGGTGTATTTGTTTAATTTTTATAACAAATATAGCAATATTAATTATATTAATTATATTAATAAGAAACAATTGTTTTGTAAAAAAAATATAATTTAAATTTAGGAACTTTATTTTATTCTCATCAAAATATATAAATATGGGTAAAAATTATAAAGCAGGAAAAAAAAGAAAACACGGAGGTGCCGCGGCAAATCCTTCATCGTACAGTAGTGCTGCTACATATGCATTACAGACAGTAGGACCTGAACAAGTACAATATTCTAATGTATTTGATATAACTCCTGGTAGTAATAATTCTAATTCATCTAATGCAATTAGAGGTCTTCAAGGTCAAATTGCAGGATCTAGAAAAAGAAAACATAATAAAAGTAAAAAATCTAAAAAAGGTGGGTTATGGGGACAAGTATTAAATCAAGCAATTGTTCCATTTAGTCTTTTAGGACTACAAAATTTATATAAAAAAAAACAAATGACTAATAGATATAAAAATAAAAATAGTCGATTTACTAAAAAGAGACGTTATATTTAAGGAGAAATTTTTTTATATTTTCTGAATATTTTGTTTTAGGTTGTAAATTATCATTATTATTGTGCTGTGTATGTATACTTTTAATATTGTTTATATTAAATACTCTTTTATTTCCAGTATCATCTGCAGGAATTATTACTTTTCTATTAATATAAGTTTCTTCTGATTGTATACAATAGTGTGCAATATATGCAGGAGCGTCATAATATGGTATTGGATTTTCATTAAATGCTTTATTTCCTAATAAAATTTTATTATTTGTTCCATACATTTTTAAAGTATTTTTTATATTATAAAAATGTGGGTTTGTTGCATTTATTATTTCGGATGGTCTTACAAATGATTTTACATGCATATTTAAAAGTAAATCAGATTTTGTATAATTATCTAATATAAGACCATTAGGATCTTTTATTAAATTATTTGATCCAAACATTAACCAATTTATTCCAATTGAATGCGCATAATTGTAATTATTTAAAAAATCTTTAACGCCTATATATTTATTATTTAATATTAAAAATTCATCACAATCTAAATATATCATCCATTTTATGTTATATGTGTTTGCTATTGATGATGCAAGATTCATAAGTGGAATTTTAATTCCGTTTTTAAAATTAGAAGCATTTATTATTTTTACTCTTTTATCAAAATTTTTAAATTCTTTATTTAATGGTTTTATAGATTTATGATCAAATATAACAATTAATTCAAATCCTATTAATAAATGATGTGCGGCCCATTCTTTAATATGTTTTTCATTTCTTGCATTAGTAAATAGTGCAACATTTATATTAATTTGTTGTTTTTTCATATATTAAATATATATTATAATTATCAATGAATACTGCAGAACAATATACACAACAATGGATAATAATTGACAACAAATTAAAAGCATTAAATGAACAAATAAAAGAATTACGAGAAAAGCGTAATTCATTAAATGATAATTTAATAAAATATTCAATTAATAATAATAATAATAATAATAAATTAAAATTTGTAAATACTAAAGTATATGAACCATTAACTTTTAAGTATTTAGAAAAAAGTTTAGGAGAAATTATAAAAAATGATTTACAAGTCAAGTTAATTGTTGAGCAATTAAAAATAAGAAGGACCTATAAAAATGTTACAGAAATAAAGCGTATATTAGATACTTAATTTTTATATAATTATTTTATATGGATGAAAATGATTTAATTTTTAATTATGATGGTGGTATTCATAGTGGAGGATTTAGTTTAAATAAAATTATGATTAATAATCCCAATTCACACATCAGAACACTAAACACAAATATAAATAAACAAGATGGAGGTAATAAAGTATCAGATATATTTAATAATTTAGTTGTACCTGCATGGTTATATACTGATAAGCATAAAGTATCTGAAATATCTTCATCTAATCATTTAAATTTAGATGACGATGTTATAGATGATAGTTTATATGGTGAATTATTAAAGTTAGTTACACATAAAGATACAAAAGTTAAAAATGAAAATAAAAGTAAATATACAAAAAAACAGGTTAAAAATAAAAATAAAAAACATACTAAAAGAATAAGGAAACATGATAATTTTTAGAACTTTTGAACATTATCCTGATGATGAAACTAATATTGAACATGATTGTATTATATGTTTTGATTATTTAAAAAATGATAATATTACAATTGATCTAAATAATCAAAATAAATTCATAAAAAATTGCAATTGTATTTTATGGGTTCATGAAAATTGTTTACAAAATTGGCATAATATAAGTAATACAAATCAGTGTCCAATTTGTAGACAAAATATGTATATAAAACAAAATATTATAAATATGATATGTCTCAATTATAAATTTATAATAAATAAAATATTAGAAAATACATTTGTATTAAAAAATATATTAATAATTGTTATTGTTTATAATTTAACTTACATATATTTAGAAATAATACATCAAAAATATAATAAATTATAATTCTCCCCATGTATTATAATTAAATGGTGAAACTAATAATTCACTTATATTATTTTTCCAATAATCAACACGCTTTTGAAATGCAATATCTTTTTCTGTTTTAGGATATGGAGATTCTATTTTCATTAATTCTTCTTCATCACTTGTTATTTTTGGTTTATTTCCGTAACAATTGACTCCAAAATTTAATTGTGGGTTTGCCATATATCCTCCATTTATTCCTGGTCTTCCACAATCATGTTCATGCCCTTTTATTTTTTGTAAATTATTGTATGTTTTTTGCTGCGTAGGAAATAATGCCATTTGATCCGCAGACCAACCGTAATTGCACCATTCTGCACCACTATTGTATGCATCTTCAACTTGTTTATATGTTGCTAAATTTGCACCATATGCTTGACAAATAGCATTTGCATTTTCATAATTATAATAGTTACCAGGTATATTAAATACTTGTTTTCTAAATTTAATTTCGGGAACAGGTGTAGGATTGTAAGTGCTTTGATCTACTACTATGTCTACTTCTGCATTAGGTGTGAAAAATCCCTTAATATATGCTGTTACATTTACATTAAAAAAATATTGAAAAGCATTAACTAAAATTAATATAATTAAAACAATTATTATTATTGTAGTCATTATATTTTGACCAAAACTTATATTATCTTCAGACAATACAATATTATTATCTTCACTATTACCTAAAGAATAAAATAATATAATATATGCTATTATTATTATAAATATTATAATAAATACTGTTGGGTTTAAAATAAAATTATTTAAATTGTTATACATACTCATTGGATCAATCGTTGATGTTGTGTTTACTTCCATTATATATATATTTTGTTTTTATTTTTCAACAGGTCTTTTTCTATAAAATAAACAATATGCTTTGTCAGTATTTATTAAACTTTCTGATATTTCAGTTACATCTGTATCATTAAAATGATACCATTTATTGTTTTCATTTTTTATATATGATGTATAATGTCCGCCTAATACATTACCAATATGATTACATACACCGTATAGATCATAAATATAACTGTGTTTTTTATAACCAATTACATATTTTGATAAATTTAAATTTTCTAATGGAAATGAAATTAATATTTGATTTTTTTTATTTTGTGAATTAAATCTTTTAAAACTAATTACCAATATACTTGGAAAAGACCAAAATTGAATTTGTTTTTTTACATTTTCTTTTTGAGATGTCACTTCATTAAACCATGCACATTCATTTTCAAGTATTTCACCTTCAACATATAAATCAAAACAATTAATTAAAGACGGAAGTTTATTATTTGATGGAATAGGGAGATCTATCATAAAATAAGGCTCAGGAGTTATTGTATATGTTTCATCAGTATCTATTGATATTATTTTTGATATATGTACTGCATAAAAAATATTCCATATTTCAGAATATTCTTTAGAGTATCTTTGTTTTATCATTTCAAAACATTTAATTGCTATTTCATCTGTTTTATTTTCACAATTTCCTGTTATTGTCATATTAATTTCACGCAAAAATGCCATATGAAAACAATCTATTACAAATAATAAAAATTCAGGTAAATCGTTTTGTGAATATCCTGTAAATATTTCAATATTTTTTATTTTTGCTATTTTATGAATAATATTTAAAAATTTGCCTGGAGATATAACACAGTTAGTATTCCATAACATTTTTCTTAAATTATTCCATTCTAATAATAATATTGATTCAGGTATTTTATTTAATTTATTTACAATTTTATCGTCATTTAAAATATTATTTAATTCATATGTATGTGATAATATTTGCATACATGAATTTATAAAACATGTATTACCTAAATTTACTAATCCACTTAATCCGTTATTTTTAGTTTCCATATATTTTGTATATTAATTATATTGATATTCATTTAAACATATTTAATTTATATATATTATATGGATAATAATAATATTACAAGAGAACAACTTGAACTTATTAATCATATTTGCATAATTTATGATGATAATATTAGACAAATTAATAGATTACAAGAATCAAATAATATTATTCGTGATACTATTATTGATGTAATTTATTCTACACCAAACATAAGAAATCCAAATACTACACAAAGACAAAATAGTGCATCATTAAATCATACTAGGCTTTATTTTTTATTTCAAAGATTATTTGATCCTGTAGATACATCATTAAATACAATCCCTACACAATTGCAAATAGAACAAGCTACACAAAATGTAACATATGGTGATATTATATCTCCATTAAATACTTCATGTCCAATTTCTCTCGAAAATTTTAATGACAATTCACAAGTTACAAGGATAAGACATTGTGGGCATATTTTTAATCGTGCAGGATTAAATACATGGTTTACAAGAAATAGTTTATGTCCAAGTTGTCGTTATGATATTAGAAATTATAATACAAATATTGATACTAATACCAATACAAATATAAATACAAATATAAATACTAGTAGTAATACAAATACTAGTACTAATTCAAATGTAAATATTAACACTAATAATTTTAACAATAGTATTGATCAAGATTTAATAAATTTAATAATTGATCCTTCTAATAATTTATATGATGTAACTAATACACTTACATCTATGTTATTTAGATATAGATAGTCGAAAATGTTATATATTAATGATATAAAGATATATGTGTATTTTTACATATAATTATTACATCATGTTTGATAACAAATATATTAATAATATAATTAAATTAGCATTTATTTACTTATTATGGATATGTTTACATTTTATTGCATCTAATTTATATTCAGAATTATGTACACACATATCTATTATGGGGTTTATAACATCTCCATTTTTAACTTTATCACCACAATGTCAAGCATTAAGATGGGTTATTCAGACAGGTGCAAATACAATTAATAACATGTGGATTGTATTAGGAACTTTTATATGTACAAAATTAATTAGTTTAGAAACTATATAAAGATATATTTATACTATATTTATTATGACAACTCGGCATTATAATAAGTGGACAATAAATGAAACATTAAATCTTCAGAGAGAATATGAGTTATTGGAGTTAGATATTCATGATATTGCAGATAAACACAAAAGAAGTGTAAATTCTATATTATTTAAACTTGAACAAGAAGGATTTATTACTAATCGTGAATTTGCAAGAGGGTATGAAAATAGAAATACAACCGATATTGAAACAAGGATGATAAATTTAGAATCAAATATTCATAATATTACAAAAATGGTTAATTTTTTGTGTAATAAAATTAATGAAAAACCTTTAAAAAATAATAAACTATTTATTTAGGAAAACATATTCAATAAATAAATTTTATTTTCTCTATTTATTCTATAAATGAGCAAACATGGTTTTGAAATTAATGTTGGATCTCGTGCACAAGTATATCACGGAACTGCACATAAAACTAGTGGAGGACTTACAAAAAGTCATTTAATGAAAAATAAATCAGGTAGAATTGTTTCTAAGAAAAAGCATTTAACTGCTAAAAAAGAAAAAAGACTTATTAAACATGGATTTGGAACAAAAAAAGGTCATTTTGGTGCAGTTAAATTAGGCCGTGGTAAATCGCGTAAAATGAAAGGAGGTGCACCTTATGGAGGTCCATTAAGTCCTTCAGAAGTAAGTGGTATGGAAAATTATAGCGGAAATTCTTTAGATGTGCAAATTGCTGCTGGTATGTCTGGTGGAAAACATAAATGTCATAAAGGTTGTAAAAAACATCATCGTGGAGGAACAGGTAAAATGTTACCACTTAATCCTGCATCTCCTCTTAGTAGATCATTAAATGCTTAAATATTTTACAATTGTTTAATAACTTTATAAAAAAATAATTATTTATATATTAAATTAAATAATTATTTATTTTTTGTAATGTCTTCTTTTTGATTTTTTATTTTTTTTCAAATGCTTTCTTTTAGTTTTTCCTCCCCAAAATTTATACCAAGGTTTTGGATTGGCTATATCATTTTGTAGTTTTGAAATTTGTGCAGTATTTGGTACATTATTTATTTCAGATTCATCAATATCATTACTAAATTCTTTTGCATTATTTTCGTTTAAAGATGCGGATTTAAAATTTAAGTCTAATTGTTTACAATATGGTGAGGAATTTTTTGAACCCAAAAAAGTTTTAGGACAACATGTTTGATATTGTCCATGCATTTCATCAGAAGTTGTTAATTCGCTTAATTTATTGGGATCACATTGTTGAGGCATAACTTTAGGTGAAAACCATCCGCCACCTTTTTTATGTTTGTATGTTTTATTATATTTTTTTGATCTACTTTTCCTATTTAATTTTGTTTTCATATATATTTTATAAATATTATTTTTTTAAAAAGAATTTTGTTAAACTTTGATTTCCTTGTTTTTCATTATTAGTTACTCTTAAATATTCATCAAATAATAATATTTTTACTTCTTTATTTTTCATTTGTTCAAGTTTATCTTCAAATTTATCAGGTTCAACTGTTTTACGCAATAACTCAACTTCTTTTTTAAACTTCGATATTTTGGGTATTTTACAATTTTGTTCCCATATTTTTTCTAATACTAATGCAAACAGTTGTTGCACTGGTTTCATAATTTGATTTGTAATGTAAAATGAATAATCAATTTTTAATTTGTTTTCTAAAATGAATGTAGGCGTTTCAATTTTTTCACCCTGTAATGCTTTTTTATTCAATGTATTAATATATACAAATGGTATTCTATCACCTGATACGGGTTTATTACCTGGATCTCTTGCAGTAATTCTATCTGCAAGTACTTTATGAGCTATTGATTGGGGATTTTTATAACCTGAACGCAAAGATTTTGTTATAATTAATTTTTCCATCGGATATTTTTCATCTACTATATTTTGTAAACATGATTTCAAAAAATCAATTGCTTTTTGTATATTTTGTTCTTTCATTAAAATATCTATAATTCCACCATATATATCTTTTACTATTGGGGCATTATCTCTCCGTTTTAACACTATACCCATTTCTTTTCTTTTACATTTATTAGGATCGGTTTCATAAAGCATACCAACATATCTTTTTTTAGATAATAAACAAAATGGCATAAATGTTTTTTCATATTCTAAATCATGTGGCTTTTTTAGAAAACTAGATGCTAAATGACCTGCTTCTTGAGCAATTTCAATAGTAATATCTAATGCTTCTTTTCCTCTAATTGGTGTTCCATCGGGTCTTTGTAAATTAAATGTGAAGAATACTGAATCAGTGTCGCCGTATATATATTCAGCTTTTGTCAAAACAGGTCCATATTTTTTGGTTTGACACAATTTATTTCCATAGCAAGTTTCAATTATTTGTTTAGCATAAGTTAATAACATTCTACCAGTTGCAGTTGTACATGCAGCAATATCTTTTTCATAAAAGGTACTTGTTTTAGCACCACATTGTCCATAAAGAGAGTTCGCGGTTAATTTATAACCAAGTTGTCTTTGTTCTAAAACTTGTTTCATAAATTCATCTTTTTGTTCTGGAATAAGTTTTCTAGTTGTTTTTCTTGCTATTAATAATTCTTCTAAAATTGAAGGCATAATTGCCTTACTTGCACCATTATCTGATGGTTGTACAAATCTACAAATTTTATAACCCGACTTTACTTTTTCTGCTGCAGAAGAAGGTGTTTTTCGTACATATTTATATGTATCATATGTTACATTTACATATTCATGATTAACCAAATTATCATAAATAAAGTTTCCATTAATATCTTTCTCTCCAAACTCTTCTATTAAATTACCATCTAAATTATATTCTCGTGTCCAAACTTTACTATCATGAGATAAATTTTCACTTATCATTGAACTCGGATATAAAGATGCATAATCTACACATGCAACAGGATTATCTAAATATAAATTACATTTTGGTTCTAATACAATAGCACCTTCATAACCTTCATCTAATTCACCTTTTTCTATTACTGGCATTAATGTTCGTTTTTCACGACATTTTTTGGCTATATAACTTGTTAATTTTATACCTTGACCTCTCATAACTAAGAAATTTATAGGAACACTACAAATTTTTGCCATTTCAATATATCCTGTTAAAATATCTGATTTATTAAATAAATAATGAACTAGGTTACAATCTTGAATACAATATTTAGCAATTACAGATCTATCATCTGCTGTTCCATTTGTCATTCTAAAAATATCTTTAGGTGTTACATCATCTTTTGCTAAACACCATCTTACTTTTTTATTTAGATCAGGATAAATTATTTCTGAGATTTTAAATTTATTTTCGCTTTTATTTACATAAGTAACTAAATATTTTGATCCATCTGCATAATAATCAACCGAATGACTTATTTCTTCAATATGAATAAAACTTCCAACTAATAATCCTGTCATATTAGAAGTAATAATTTCTGTCTCTCCTTTACTTGTATCATATTCTATTTTTTTAACAAAATCTCCGATAAAATGACCTACAACATAATCTAACTTATAACTAGTTAAATTAGATTCACGCCTATAAAAGTTATATAAATCTACTTGAAGTCTACCATTCATTTTTATAAATCTTAAATCATGTTGTCCACTTGCAATTTGGATACTACTTTCTTCTATTTTATATCTTCCAGTATCTTTATCTTTTGTTGCACAAATTTCATCTATATTTCTCGATAATTTCATGAACTCTTCTATACAATTATTTTCTTCAGCACGACGAAACATAAACTCATAATCAAACCCAAATATATTATATCCAATAATTATATCAGGATTTTCTCTCTGAATTAATTTTTGCCAAGCCAATAACACAGCCTTTTCTGAAGAATATGTTTCTACGATACTATTTTCTAGAGGTAATTTACTGCAAGAATTTAATACAATACAATGATTCATACATGGTTCTTTTTCTCCATAATTCATGAATGTTGAACCAATAAAAGTTACTTTATCACCTTCTAATGATGGAAATATTTTACATAATGTATCATTTAATTCTTTTAACTTACCTTCTCTCTCAAATTTACTGTCACATAATATATCAATAATTGTTGCATTTTTATTTATATATGGTTTAATATTATGTTTATATTCATTGTGTTCATCTTCATCTTCCATTGTCATTTTTTCAAATAGATGCTCTATTGTGCATATATCTTCTATATTATTATTTTTTTCAAAATATCTTACTTCTAAATTAATCCATTTTTCATATAATATATGTACTTCTTCTTGTGTTACCATTTTTTTTGGATAAACTATATCAATTTGATCCATGTTTTCATAACCAAATGCAGATAATATAATCCTGTTTAAAATATTTTTACAGAGTTCTTTTGTGATACTCATATTTAAATTTTCAAAATATTCTATAATATTTGTAGCTAATTTTTTATAACTTTTTTTAGGCACAGGAAAGTCGCCATGACTACTACTAGCTTCTATATCAAAACTACATATTTTATATGGAACTCTTTTTTCCATATCATTTAAAGCTATTACATTTTTATAACCTGTTATAAATTCAAAATCACATGTCGTTTTTTTAGACGATTCATGAACTTCATATGTTTTTTTCTTAGGAAGTGCAATCCATCCTGATGGACTTATATCTCTAATGTGAAAGAATCGTAATAATGGAGGTATATTTGCTTCATATAATTTTGTGTAAGTATTGTTATATTTATAACCATTTTTTAATAATTTTCTACTTTTATCTTGACATTCTATTCCATATTCATTTTTTCCATATTCTGTATACCATATATTTTTTACTTTATTAAATGCAGCCATAGTTGTAAATTCAAATTTAATAAATTTATGTTCTTTACCTCCATCAAATCCATATAATTTTTTACGCTTTACAATAATGCAATCAGTTATTGAATTTTTATAATAATCGCCAATTTTATCTTTAATGTGACTAAGAAATTGTTCTTTTATTCCAATTGTCCAATTTTCATCAACCATAACATAAAAGAATGGTTTAAAATCATCAATCATAATTGAACATGTTTTTCCAATTTCATTAACGCCAAACATTTGAATCATAAAAGATGATGACTCTTCATCTGATACGCTATTGTATACATTAAAATCAAATATTCTAAAAATATGCTCCATGTTATAATAATATGTAATTTATGTTTATTTAGTTTATTTATTCAATTTTATTATAAAAATTAATATTTCAAATATTATATTATGTATCTAATATTTGAATATAGCATTATAACGATCTTTTTTATCTAATTTTGTTCTATTTCCTAAAAATTTAAAATATTTGGTTGCTATATTATATTGTTTTGGTTTTGTATTTTTCAATACTTCTAATCGTACTTTCATAATCATTCCTACTTGCCATATGCGTTTATGAGTATATTTTTTATGTTTATACAATTTTTCAAGTTTATCAATAGTATTTTTAACATCCTCTACTGTTGTATATTTACACCTTTTCTCATTTAAAACGCCCATTTTAAATGAGAAAAGGTGTAATATGAATTGTATCTTTCGGATTTTTATCTATGTATACATCAAATGATTTTTTTGGATCATTAGGATTATATAAAATTTTTTTTGTTTTTGAATTATTTGATATTTTTTTGTGTATTCGTTTTATTGACTTCATAACATAATTAAAGAAATAAAAATAAATAAAAATGTAGTATTTGAAATATTATTTTTTATAATAAAATTGAATAAATAAAAAAATAAATTAATATATTTATTATTAATAATTTTAATTTAATATAAATGAAAAGTAATAAAAATATGCTTTCAAAAATAAAACATAATTTAGTAATTCAATATCAAAAAATAAATGTAGAATTAATTACAGAAATTAAAGATTATCCTGATGAATTTATAGATTATTGTAAAGTAAACAATCTACATCCTCCAGCAATCGAAACTAAAAATGGCAAAGCACTATCTGCTATGTTAAATAATAAATTTTATTATTGGGATAGAGAGAGTTGTGATAAATTTGTAAAAAAGTTTAATATTGAAACAAAAGATAGTATACAATTATTTAATAAACATGAACAATGGGGTATTAAAACAAGTAATGAAAGAGGAAAAAACTATATAGTATATCCATATAGTTTATCTAATAAACACAAAATGAGAAAAAATTTTAAATTTAATGGCACAGATGAAGAAAAGTATTTGGAAATTGATAAAATAAAATCCACAATAAAAAATGATTATATTGATATACCTGCAGATGAGTGGCAATTAGGACATAAAAATCCTGAATCAGATGATAATACTGAAAATAATCTTGTTCTTCAACCACCAATACAAGCAAAATATCGTGATAAATATATATTTATTGATACATTAACTAAAATTCCTACACCATCTACATTAATTCAACAACACAAATCAGGAAATTGTCCATATACAACTAAACAGTTACACGAATTTAAAGAATATTTAAATACATTAAATCTATAAATTACACCTTTTTAAACAAATATTATAATATTCTTCATTTATTTCAATTCCAATACATTTCCTATCTGTGTTTTTACACGCAATTGCAGTTGTACCACTGCCTAAAAATGGATCAACTACTAATGCATTTTTTTTACTAAATAATTTTAATAAATGTTCAATTAATGTAACTGGTTTTACAGTTATATGGGTATTATTTTCACCTTTTTCTAATTTTGTAGGTTTACTTATTAAAAAGTTTTTATCATATATTTCATTAATTTCTTCTGTTGTAATTATATTTGCTGGTACTTTATCATTATTAATACCAACCTTTTGAGAGAAATCTATTAAACCTGTTTTGAAATTTAGTTCATTTTGAATAAATGTTAATTTTCCAATTGGTTTCATAGCAACACAAATTGGTTCAAAACACGATTTAATTTGTGGCGTTTTAAAATCTTTATATTCTTCTATTAATTTTTGTTTTTCTTCTTCACTAATATTCATTTTTTGTATTACATGTGTTATAGACATACCTTTTGGCATACTTTGTGTATATGTCCAATTTATCATATCTCGTATTTCAAATCCTGCAATTTCACAACTCATTGCAATAGCATGATATAATCTAGGTGACGAAAATGATAGAAAATACGCACCTGGTTTCATTTTATTGAATAAAATTTTAGATAATTCTAAATAAAACTCATATAATTTAGTTACCTGAGATTTATCAAATTTCATACCTTTTGGTAAATGTGTAATATGACTATTTTTTATGTCATTATCAATATTAGATGAAGACCAATTATTATCTAATTTATCTATAAAATAAGGCGGATCAGTTATAACACAATCTATGCTATTATCAGGTAATTTTTGTAATTCTAATAAGCAATCATTATTAATTATTTTAATATTTTCAAATTCTATTTCTTTTTTTATTTGTTCTACATTTATTGGTTGTACATTTATTGGTTGTACATTTATTGGGTTTACATTTATTGGTTGTACATTTATTGGGTTTACATTTATTGGTTGTACATTTATTTGTTCTTCACTAATATGTTTTTCTAAATTAGTAGTTAAATTATAATTTTCAGATATAATTAATGATTTAGGTTTTCTATTTTTTGTTACTTTTAATTTTGGAGTTGTCATTTTCAGTATATTAATAATGTGTATGGTTTAATTTTTATATTCAATTTTTTATTTATTTATTTTCTAGTTCTTTTTGATTTTCTTGAATATTTAGATTTTTTTGTTTTATTTATTTTTTTTGTTTTTCTTGATTTTCTTGATTTTTTTCTTTTACCACCATTAAATTTACTGTGTTTTGCATGTTTAAGTTCATGACCAATCCATTCCATAAATGATTCTAATGTTCTCGAATCAGTTGTAGATGTAGTTGTATAATTATCATAATCTTTTATTTTATTGTTATTTATATATTTTATTGTAGGATAACTATTTGGTGTAGGTTTTAATATATCATCAGTTAATAATTCATAAACAATATCTGCTATAACAATATCTTTATTTTTGTTTGGTAATATATTATTAAAATTTTGATTTGGTAAATTTTGCCATATTGGACGCACATGTTCACATGCACCACATTCTTTCATGTATACTAACATAAATACAGGAGTACCCATATTCATATGTTGTTTTAAAAGTGATAAATTATCATCATAATAATTAGCATCATCATCTTTATTAATAGGAATAGGTATAATTTTCATTATATATAAATAAAGATAAAATAAAATGTCCTTATAAGTATATATGTCAACATTAACATTTTTATTTATAATAGTATTTTTTATAGGACTATATTTTTACATAAAATGTAGTGATTCTAAATATGTAGAAGGTTTAACAAATAATACGCAATACAGATGTCCAAATTTATTAATTCAAAAGGATTCTAAATTTTATTTATATAATTCTAAAATAGCAAAAGTACCAGGTGTTAATCCAATTGAATTTGATAATTTAGAAGATTATACAGAGTTTTTAGATTGGCAAAGAAGTCAAGGTATTCGATGCCCGGTATTATATTTACAACAAAGTTATGATGCACAGGGGCAACCAGTTTATAAAGTAAGACCTAGCGTGTCAGAACCACAAGGAGGATTACCACCAAGTATAAGTATTCCAAGTTCTTCAGGAAATATGATACCTGAAATTTCAACTTCAAAAGAATTACTTAATCCTAATCCAACTTTACTTGTAGATGCGACTCGTAATGATCCTCCGTATAATACAAATTCTTATCCTGCATATGATGAGTCATCTTATTATGTCGGAACCACTACACCACTAGATGCAATGAATATGAAAGCAAATGCATTACCTGTTAGCCCAAATCCAATGGATGATAATTGGGGTGGGGCTACTTATACACAAACATTAGTTGATAAAGGATATTATAAAGATGATGAGGTTTCAATATATATACCATAATACATAAATTATATAAAATATCATAATTTATATAAAAATATAAAAATATCATAATTTATATAAAAATATAAAAATATCATAATTTATATAAAAATATCATAATTTATATAAAAATATCATAATTTATATAAAAATATAATAATTTATATAAAATATTAACTACTTTGATCAACAAATTTCATAACTTCATTTAATGCTGATTTTGATTGACTTAAATTAACAAGTTGTGCTAATCCTTGTTGAGGCGATGATTTATCAATATTTAATACAGTTTTTAACATCATATTATTTATTAAATCTTCTAAATTTAATATTGCATTTTCATAATCAGTTCTATATTTACTTACTAAAAGCATATCTTGAATTTGTATAGAACTAGCTTTAATATTTGCAGCGTAAGTTGCAGCATTACCTGCTATTCCATTAGTAGTTGAATTTCCTGATGAATCCGTTGTCATACCTTCTTTAAAATTTAAATTTAAATTTCTAAATATTGTAAATGTTATATATCCTAATATTATAAATATTAAAAAACTAATAATTTCTTTATTCATTATATATAAATTATTATAATTTTATTTTTTAATTAAAAACTTTATAATATTTGTAATAGATGTTTTACTAATTTTTCTTATTTGAGATTTACTATTTGTATAACTAATATCTTTCAAACAATCATTATTTTGTTCTATTTCTTTAATCAATATGGGTAAGGTTTGAAATTTATTCATTATAGCAATAGCTGTAATACTACTTACTCCTGGTATTTGACATAACATTATCTCTCCAATATTATCAGGAGTAATATTTTCTTTCTTTACTTTTTTAATTACACTTATATAATCTTTATCCGACTGTTCTTTTTTATCTTCTAAATCAATTTCTGAATCCAGGTTTTCTAAACTTTGTACTATATTTGCATTTATTTCTGCATTATTACTTTTATCTTTTTCTTCTAAATTATTATTGTAAAATGCAGTTCTATTATTTGGTTTGTTTATTTTATTAAAACATGTGCAAATAAATATAGCAGTTTCTTCTATTGTAAAAGTTCTAATTACTGAAAACCCCTTATAGTAATTTAAAGAAAAAATAGCTGAATATACTGTCATTTTGTCTGTTTTGTTGTGTTTAAAAAATGTCATTTTATTTACATCACCTTCAATCAAATATATTACATTATGATTATGAATATTTAATCCATTTAATCTATAAGATTGTTCTTCATATCTTCCATCTTTAATACTAGATAATAAATCATTTATTGACTTTCTCTCTATTATTATATTTACCTCTTGTTTAATTGAATCAAAAATAATAATATCACCAATTTCTAAATTTTTTGTTTCTATTTTAATATCTTTAAATGAAGGTATTAATCCAATAAGTCTTTCAATATGTGAATATAATTCTTGTTCTCTATAATCTATTTGAATTATCATATTATTTTTTATTATAATATGATACATGTTATTAAATTGTTTTTTATATAACTTAACCCATATTTCCACCAATAGTTGCACGATATCCTGTTTTTTGTGTTTGAACTGTACGATTAGGAACACACACTTTAGGAATTGTTTGAGGCGCACGTCTTAATGTAGGATTAGATGACATAAACCATCCAATCGATGGTGCAAGTCCTGCTTTTTTAACTCCACCACATACATTTGTTCTATTCACAATTGACGCTTGATTGCGTGCTGATTTACTACCACTCATATATACCATTTTATATTATACTCAAATATTTTATTTTTATCCTAAATATAATTTTTTATTTTTTATAATAATATTTATAAGTCTACAAAGTATACTTACAATATTTTATTTTTTATAAACATGTTTTGAATATAGTTATTGTTCTATCATCATCATTAACGAATTTTAATTTAGCAGAATATTTAGAACTATTCCAATATAAATATCTTTTAGATCCACAATTAACAGGACAAATTTCAGTAGTACCTGTAATTCCTTTACCTAATATAGTTTGTCGTTGAAATGCGGTTATTCTAATAGTACCATTTGGTAACCAACATGTATATATAGTAGTAGTATGACTAGTAATAGTATTTTGTATTTGTTCTATTACAACTGTAGCTATTTGATTAGTGAATTTGTTATCACTAAATAATGGACCTGTATAAATTATCGAAAGTATATTATCTTTATTAGTTATTACTTTGTTGAGTAAAGAATATTTATAAAATACTTTTATTTTTGGTACAAAATTTGTCATTATATACTTTGTAATTATATTATTTTGTAGAAAAAATTAAACGCTAAAATTTGCTAAATAAAATATAAATATATACATGTTTAAAGTGATATAAAGTTATATTTATAATATTATAAATACATAACTAATGACAGATTTAATTTCTAAAATAATTAATGATGACGACATTATTAAGTCTGATGAAGGTTTAATATTTAATCCATTTAATCCATTAAATATTAAAGTTTCTAAACAAGATATACAACATATTCTTTCACTTTATAATATTCCGCCGATTGTTTATAATATTAATTTATACGAAAGAGCTTTTGTACATAGATCATATACTAAAAGACCCAACTTTGAAAATATACAACAAAATATAACAATTGTTGAAAAACCTGCAGATTGTTTACCTTTAAGTAGTAAATCAAATGAACGACTTGAATTTTTAGGAGATGGTATTTTAGAGGCAATAGTCAAATATTATTTATATAGACGATTTCCAAAAGAAAATGAAGGATTTATGACTGAAAAAAAAATAGCAATTGTAAAAAATGAATCTATTGGAAAAATTGCATATGAAATGGGTTTACATAAATGGTTAATTTTATCTAAACATGCTGAAGAAAAAAAAATACGAACTAATTTAAAAAAATTAGGTTGTTTATTTGAAGCTTTTATTGGTGCACTTTTTTTAGATTTTAATAAAATTAAAGTAAATGACGAAGACGGGTGGTTTAATAACATGTTTGTTACTGGTCCAGGATTTCAAATGGCACAAAAATTTATAGAAAATATACTTGAAAAACATATTGATTGGGTTGCTTTATTACAAAATGATGATAATTATAAAAATATATTACAGGTTAAAATTCAAAAAGAATTCAAAGTAACTCCTCATTATTTAGAAATTGAACATGATCCTGATTTGGGATATAAGATGGGTGTTTATTTATGTTTAGGTCAACATATATATAATTTATCTCATAATGATTCTGTACATATTTCTTATTTTAAATCATTTAAAACTATTCAAGATTATGTTTCTGAAAATGGAAAAATATTTTTGTTTATGGGTGAAGGACAACATAAAATTAAAAGAAAAGCTGAACAAATAGCATGTAATGAAGCGTTAACTTATATTAATGCAAATAACGAGACAACCAATGATACAAACGAAATATAAAATCTAAATATAAAATTAAAATATAAAATTTATATATTGAAATTATATAAGCAATAATGAGTAAAAATCCTTTAGAAGCATTAAAATTAAAACTAATGATTAAACCAACAGTTAAGGAAAGAATACCTGTAGAAGTTGTTATTAAAGGCGAAAAAAAAATAAAACAAAAAACTACACAAAAAAATAAAATACAAATACAAGAACCAAAAGAAGAAGGCGAAGAAGAAGAATTTGATGAAGGAGAAGAAGAAAAAGAAGAGTTTGAAGAATTAGAACCTAGTACAAAAGTAATTAAACAAACTGCACCACTAATTGTAGATGAAACATATAAAGGGTTTGATCGTGCAACTTTAATGGATAAATTAGTAAAAAATAAACTTACTAAAGTAACAATGAAACCTGATACACAAATACAGCCGATAATTTATAATGAACCTGTGCCTATTTTGATTGAACCAAAGAAAAGAATTAAAAAACCCAAACAAATGGTAAAATTAATTATTCAAGGCGATGAAGAAGCAGTTAATCTTCCAAAAGTAACAATAGTTGAACCAATTAAAGAAATAGAACCAATTAAAGAAACAGAACCTGTTAAAGAAGCTGAACAACAAGTTGAAAAACCTAAAAAAGATAAGCCTAAAAAAGAAAAAGGTGTTGCAGTGTTAGGCGCAGAAACGGTTGCTGTTATTGGTGATACAGATTTAACTAAGCGCCTTCCAAAAAGAAGTGAACCTATTATTATTAAAGTTTCAAGTTATTATATGAATAATAGAGAGAAATTTGTTAATTTTATTAATTCAGTATTTGAGCCATATCGTTTAGAACTACAAGAAAATAAAGAATCTATTAGCTGTAAAGATATTGGTAAAACAAATAAAAATTTCTCTCTATTAACTCATCAAAAGATAGTTAGAGATTATTTAAATTTATATACTCCATATCGTGGATTGTTATTGTATCATGGGTTAGGTAGTGGTAAAACATGTACTTCAATTGCAATTGCTGAGGGTATGAAAAGTTCTAAAAAAATTATTATTATGTTACCTGCATCTTTACGATCAAATTATATTAAACAACTTAAAGAATGTGGTGATCTTTTGTATAAAAAAGATCAATTTTGGGAATGGATTTCTACAGATACACAACCTGAAGTAGCCGAACCTATGTCTGCAATATTAAATTTACCTTTAGAATATATTCGTAGACAAAAAGGTGCATGGTTTGTTAATATTAAAAAAAAAACAAATTATAAATCACTATCAGATACAGAGAGAAAATCATTAGATTTACAATTAAATGAAATGATAAACCAAAAATATTTATTTATAAATTATAATGGATTACGAAGTCAGCGTTTATCTGAAATGACTTCAGGATTTACCAAAAATATTTTTGACAATTCTGTAGTTATAATTGATGAAGCACATAATTTAATTAGTAGAATTGTAAACAAAATTAAAAAAGAAAAAAGTATACCTGAAGATAAAAGAGGAATAAAAGAATCTTTACCTTCAAATTTATCTTTAAAATTATATGAATTACTTTTAAGTGCTACAAATGCACGGATTATTCTATTATCAGGTACACCTGTTATTAATTATCCAAATGAATTTGGAATACTTTTTAATATTTTAAGAGGATATATTAAGACATGGAATATACCGCTAGAAGTACAAACAAGTAAAAAAATTGATAGAAATTCGCTTAAAGAAATGTTAATTGGAGAGAAATCATTAGATTATTTAGATTATTCACCTTCAAGTAAAATTTTAACAATTACAAGAAATCCATTTGGATTTAAAAATAAAATTAAGGTTGAAACTGGATATCAAGGTGTAACAAATGTTAAAAAAGATGCAAAAAATGAAAATGTTATCGATACTGATTTTATAAGTGATGATGACTTTGAAAAAAAAATAATTAATATTTTAAAAAGAAATGATATTAATGTTATTTCATCAAATATTGAAATACAAAATAAAAAAGCATTACCTGATAAATTAGATTTATTTGAAGGACAGTATATTGATAGTAATACTAAACAACTTAAAAATACGGATGCATTAAAAAGACGAATTATAGGATTAACCTCTTATTTTAAAAGTGCACAGGAAAATTTATTGCCCAAATATAATAAAGAAAAAGATGTTGATTATCATGTGATTGAAATACCTATGAGCAATCTTCAATTTAATATTTATGAAAGTGCTAGAATTGAAGAGAGAAAAATGGAAAAACAAAAAAAAAGACCATCTATGGCCGATGATCTTTATAAAGAACCCTCATCTACATATAGAATTTTTTCACGGTTGTATTGTAATTTTGTTATGAATGATAGACCTTTACCTATTTTATTAAAAAAAAAAGTAGGTGAAGATAAAGAGACAAATAATATTGAAAATCTACTTAAAGAAGCAAACGCCGAAGAAACAAGACAAGATATAGATAACGAGAGAGAAGGAGAAATTGAAGGTGACGAGATATTAGATAAAATTGGTGGGTTACCTTATAAAGAAAGACTTGATGCAGCAATTAAATATATTAAAGATAATTCTAATGATTTTTTAACAGTTGAGGCATTAGAAACATACAGTCCTAAATACTTACAAATTCTTAAAAATATTACAAACAATCAATATTTAGGATTACATCTTGTTTATAGTCAATTTAGAACTATGGAAGGTATAGGTATTTTTACTTTAGTATTAGATAAAAACGGATTTACTAGATTTAAAATTAAAAAAAATAGCCTTAATTTATGGGAAATTGACATTGATGAAGAAGATAAAGGTAAACCTACATATGCATTATATACAGGTACAGAAACCGCCGAAGAAAAAGAGATTATTAGATTAATTTATAATAGTGAATGGGATCAAGTTCCTGAAAGTATTTCAAAAGAGTTGAAAAAAATTGCACATAATAATAATATGGGTGAAATTATTAAAGTATTAATGATTACATCTTCAGGGTCAGAAGGTATTAACTTAAGAAATACAAGATATGTACACATTATGGAGCCTTATTGGCATCCTGTTCGTTTAGAACAAGTTATTGGTCGTGCTCGTCGTATATGCAGTCATGAAAATTTGCCAAAACCATTACAAACTGTTGAAGTATTTGTTTATTTAATGAAATTTTCAAATGAACAATTGGCATCTGATTTAGCGGTTGAATTAAAAAGAAAAGATTTAAGTAAATCAATACCTAAAATACCTTTTACAAGTGATCAATATCTTTATGAAATTTCTGAAATAAAATCAAATTTAACTGCACAATTAACTGATGCTATTAAAGAATCTGCATTTGATTGTTATATTTATTCAAATGGTAAATGCGTTAATTTTGGAGATACTACAAATGATAAATTTTCTTATGTACCTAATTATTCTGAACAACAAAATGATACCACAGTTCAAGCTAATAAAATTGCTATAGAATGGTCAGGTAAACCAATCACCATTAATGGGGTTGAATATGTTTATAGAAGAATGAATAATGCATTATTGTATATTTATGATAAAAAAAGTTATATTGAAGCTACAAAAAATCCTGAAATTATACCTTTACAAATAGGTACCGTTGAAATAAACAATAAAGGAGAAGAAATATTCAAACAATTAGTAAATTAAACTAGTAACATAATGCAATTATAGTATTAAATAATATTTTTTCTTCATTTGATAAACTATAATAATACTCATTTATTTTATAATATGTAGATAATCCTTTATTATATATTTTATTGCAATAATTTTTAATTTGTAATACATCTTGAGATAGTGATAGTCTTAAAAAAGTATTTCTTAATCTTGAAATAGAATAGTTAATCGAATAATCTTTTGCATATAATTGTATTACACAGCTTAAAAATAAAATTATATTTAATTTCATATTATATTATATTATATATTTAATTTTATAACAACTTTTAATTCATTTTTATTTTATATTTTATTTTATTTTATTTTATATTTCATAATAATTTATAATATCATTGTTAAATCTATTTTGTGGTATTAAATTAATTTATCATAAATACTTAATGTTTTATTACACATGTTATTACAATAATATTTATATTTTAATATATCTTTTGCTAAAGCAACTCTCACAAATGTATTTTTTAAACTTAAAATAGAATTATAAATTTTATGATTGTTTGGATTTATAGAATTTAACTGTATTACACTAACTAAAAATAATAAAATATTAATTTTCATAATATATAATATATACTATATACTATTATATATTTTTTATACATTTTTATTTTATATTTTATTTTACACCCTTGAAGATTTAAAACCGCACCTTTCGGTATAAAATGAAAGGAAACTTCAAGGTTTGCCTATTTCAAGGCATGTAAATTTTGATTTTGGGAATTCTTCTAAAAACCCTGAAAAATTATTGCTTCTTGATAAATAATTTGGTCTTTCTTTATTATTTATCGCATTATAAGCAATTTTATAAATATTTGTTGCTCCATTAACATCTCTATTCCAATAACCGCATCCGTTCTTACAACAAATCAGTCCATGGACGAGAATGTTTCCTGTTTTGTATGGTCTTGGATTTTCCATTACCATATTCTTAGCACAAATACCTATTTCACATTTGGAACATCTGCAACTGGTTCTAAATTCATCAACCAAATATGTTTGAAAACCTGCTTTTCTAAATAAAGTTCTCATACCTTTTCCTTTGGTTGCCTCCTTGTATTTCATTTGTTGTTTCTGTTCGTAATCTCCAAAACAAACTACTACTTCTTTTTCATTACCAAAAATTCGTTTGAAATTATTTAACATTTTTTGTTCGCTTTTCTTTGTATTTCTATAACTCTGTAATCGTAATTTTCTAAAAATGTGTTTTTCATAAAACTTGAATAACATACCATTTATTTCACTCTTCTTTTGTATATATTCCTTAAATTTTGTTATGTTAAGTGATTTACGATTTAATTTTGATAATTCAGTTTCCCATTCTATTATTGTTTTTCCATTTATTTTTTCCTTTTTCATTTGTAATTGTATCTTGGAAAACTTCTTTTTCTTGGTTTCTTTTCTTCGTTGGTCTTGTGAATATCTAAACTTATTTGCTTCTTTATTATCAGCATCTACACAAAAAATTAAATCACATTTTCCTGGGTCTATGGATACAATCTTTTTATTTTGTAGTTGTGAATAATCTTTTACTTCATCAATATATTCTTCATTATTTATTCCTTTTTTCATCATCGGTAGTTTTTTACCAATTAAATCTTTACGCAATAATAACAAAGAACAACTAATTCCATCTGTTTCTATCATATGGTGAAATTCATAATGCTTTTTATGAAAACATTTGCGTTCAGTTCTAAAAAAGAATTCCCAAATTTTATTTTCATTTCGTTTCAAATTTCCTTCCGTTAAATAATCACTTTTATTTCCTTGTTTTTTTGTCATAAGAAGATGCACTAATGTAGTTGTATCTAATCTTATATGTTTTGGTATAATTTCATTACGCATAGGAAATACATTACAAATTGTTTGTTCTTCTTTTTCTACTTGTTTCATCATTTTAATCATACACGGGAAATAATCCATAGGACTACACATCAAATCATAATATAAATTTTTCTTGAATAATTTTACAGGTATAATATGTTGTTTTTGTTGATTAATCCATGTATGATAAGAATTATGAGATTTGTATTGTGTTGTTTCAATATTCAGTAAATCATTTTTGATTTTTCTTAATTGATTACATAATTTGTTTATTTTTGCATCTTTTTCTTTTTTGGTAATATTCAGTTTCCTTATTTTACTTACAATAAACTTCTTTTTCCAAACCACATTTACATATCGTTCTACATATTCTACAAAATGATTTTTAATGTTATTCTCATACATAGTAAGAATATCAATTGTTAAATAATCCAAAATGGTATTCATATGTGTATATTCAAGTATATCTTTTTGAATAAGCGGTTCAAAATCACTTTTGTAAAAGGCAGTTAAATTGTCTTTGAGTTCTTTAATTTCTTTCTTTGCTGGTCTGCCTTGTGGTTTTTCATTACACATAATTTTCATACACGAATTTACAAATACCTTATCTATGACAGGTAAAGTGTTATTTGTTTCATAGTAATTAAATAAGTATAGTTTCATAAAAAGTAAAACATTAATTACTATTTTATTACAAAGAATAACAGCATTAGTTATTTTGGGCGTGTTTATATCAGGATGTTTCAATACACTTTTCAAGGAAATTTTAATTCCTTTGAAAAAGTCGTCGGGCGGTTTTTCTTTTATAGACATCCCTATAATATTCCTAAATATTTTATTTTTAAGTAATTTAACGAATAATATATAAAATTGAAACAAACTAATATAAAATCTATTTAACATAAAATACAAGATGTCCGAACTCATAAGATTAGGTGCAATTAATAAAAAAACGAATCAATATACAAACCCATCACACGCAAATAAACAGGATGAGTTTATATGTATTGATTGTGGAAACGATGTTATTATTCGTCAAGGAAAAATAAGGATTCATCATTTCGCACATTGTAAAGAAGATGTAAAATGCAATTTTTATAGTAGTCCAAATGAATCACAAATTCATAAAAACGCAAAACTATTATTAAAATATATTCTTGAAAATAAAATACAATTAACAATTAAAAGTAAATGTAATAAATGTAATAAGATAGACGAATATGATATTCCAGAAATTTCAGAAACTTCGTCAATTATAGTTGAATATAGATTTGATTATAATGGTGTAAAAATAGCAGATATAGCATACATAGAAGATAATGAAATATTGTGTATATTTGAAATATATAATACACATAAAACACAAACAGAAAATAGACCTGAACCATGGTTTGAATTAGATGCTAAAAATATAATAGAATCATTTAATAATTATGATTTACAAAAAATACAATTACAATGTATTCGTAATAAAACGTGTGATGATTGTATCAATCAAGTAATTACTCTTGAAAAACAATTAGAAAAAGGGATAATCTATTTTAATCAAAGAGGTGCAGGTTGTGGAAAAACATATGAAAGCATACAACTTATACAAACTGATAAAAGATTTATTGAAAAAGAAACTTATATTTA
>Ga0214921_10003217_pt1 | contig 25269 bp, 22 predicted proteins | sample LL1505_MetaG_FD_177992 | JGI IMG/M metagenome (GOLD analysis project Ga0214921, IMG submission 177992) | Freshwater microbial communities from Lake Lanier, Atlanta, Georgia, United States - LL-1505 | ecosystem: Environmental > Aquatic > Freshwater > Lake | place: USA: Georgia | collected...
TGGTCCGGTTGCTTATTGATTCCTTGCAAAATCTTGATTTTCTAAGGGGCGAAAAACCAAAGGCCGGTTGGTGGTGGCACCCTTCTGCCTGGGTTTATCGATGGCACAGGCAAAGAAGCCGCAAATTTCTGCTCCAATGTCTCCAAAGAAACTGAGCTACTAATTCTGATCCGGATCTTTAGAATCTGACAAACCTTGTAATGGCTCATCACCCTAGAGTTCCACATTCTGCTTTTGACATAATGTGCCCAAGCAAAGTTTTGCTCATGGAAAATTCTCCTCATTTGAGAATTGCTCTGTCCACAAGAAATCACATGACGTTCATGCCTGGATGTCTTCAAGGATCTGTATCGCAAACATATACAGGTTTTGAATTTCATATCGCAGAGTACGGCCCTATGGATCCCATTTATGAGGCCTGTCATTGCCTGAGTTAATTGCCGTGTCATCCAACTCTACTTGCTCTTCTTCCTTAAAGATTCCGAAATTATCTATTTTGTTGGCAACAAAGGATCAGGCCGCCACTTTGGAAAGATGTTTGCAGGGGATCCTTTCACAGACATTTGAAGATTATGAGCTCATTATTTTAAATGATACCTCGACTGATTCCACCCCTCAGATTTTAGAGCGTTTCAAACGCCTCGACCCCAGAATCCAGCTTTTCAGCCATGGCACTGCCCAAGGGGTGATCCCCACCTACAAAAAACTCAAGGAGCGCGCTAGGGGAGAATTTATCTGGCACGCAGCCAGTGATGACTTCTGCATCGATAAAGACTTTCTTGCAAACGGGTTCAAGCTTCTCGCAACCGCCCCGCAAGCAGCCGGTTTTTTTTGCAATACCTTGAGAATCATGTTGCCCGCAGTAAAGCCCCACGGAATTTGGGGTACCACCGGCACAGCCAGATATATAGCCCCTAAGACTTTTCTTTCACAATTCTTACGCGGAAAGATCGTAATTCCAGGATGCGCCACGGTGATCCGAAAAGATCTTTTTATAAAACAGGGGGGCTTTCAGGAGGAAGCGGGCGCGCTGTGCGACCTGCTGATCAATTCCAAACTGGGATCGTCTTTTGGCATGTTATTTACGGGACATATTTCTATGCACTCTACCGTTTATCCTTCAGGAAGAAGCTTTGGCTCAAGTTTTGACCCATGGGACCAGTTGCAGCACCTCGCCTACCTTGAGGCTGAACTTCGTAAAGGCACGGCAAAGCAAAACTTTTATGGCAACGAAAAGTGGAAAGATTTCCGCTATTTATATCTAGGAAAGTTTTTTGGCCTGGAACATCAATACCGTTCTGCACGGAACAACCCGCCTCTTGAGAGGAACCTTAGGGAGCTTTCCGAAAGAATTCTGACACAATACAATTTATATTTGAACCAATTCGGAATTCATTCAACAGACAATATGTCGAGTCGCGATTTTCTGTTTTTTCCGTTACGAAACCCGTTTCGCCGTTTCTTTGCCAGAATCAGAAATAAGCTTTTTCAGCGCTTGGATATTTCTCTGTAAATGGGGCGCAAATTTCCTGCAAAAGGGGATTACCTCTGCCCTTGAGCAGTTTCAGGAAAAAGGAAGGACGGCTATCTTCTGCTTTTTGGATTGAACATCATTTTAGACTGTCGACTCGTAATGAGCTCTGACATGTCCAAGTTCTCTTTGTCAAAGCCTCCCAACCAATGTTTCGTATAATTGACGTTGCTGATTTTCAATAAATCACTGTTGGCTTTTGCCCAAGAGGGCGCGAGTCGTGTCGGACGATGGCCAAGTTTCTTGCATGCCCGCAAATGCAATTTTGAAAACTGCTTGTGCAAGGATCTCGCCTTCTGATTCGGAAACATTTTTTTCGTTTGCAGAAATTCCTGCATGTCTTTGACGGCGGCTAGAATTTCATCCGACGAGCAAGCCTTGCATTCGTACCCTCTTTTCGCAAAATGACTCCAGTCATTGTCGGGCGGCGGCCCTAACTGCACCCATTTTTTCATTTGTATCTCAGTACAAGAGTCCTTCATTTTCTCAGAATTTGAATGGCTCCGTTGTATGATTTTTTTGGGCAAAACCAGATCCTGCCTACCCCCAACCGGGGCACCGCGCCAAAACGCATCCGACCATAATACAGGGCGGCCAAACAAGGATGCATAGAGGGTGGTTCCAGTCATCATCCCCACGGTAAATAAGCACTCGCGGAATAGGTAGGCTTCGATCCATGGACGAAACTCCGAGAAAGTTGCCGGGCAGAGAAACACATCCGGAATCTTTTCTGTGGAAAAACCCATCAGAACGGGAGTGACTCCTTTTTTCTTTAAATATTTTGCCGCCTCTACGTAGTTCATTAATTTTGCGTTGCGAAATTCAAAATCTTTGGCTGGCCCAGAATGCAAATCAGGCTTGAACTCCTTATAGTAGCTTTCATCCCGAACACAGAAACAGACGTATTTGCCTTTCGCTAGTCTATTCGAGCTGAGAAAGTCTTCTGCCTCATCGATCTCTCTTTGCGTGAAGGAAATCTGAGGTAGACGCGTAGGAAGGCAATTAAAGCCGAGATTCATCAGAAAATATTGATTGTAAAACTTTTCCGTTTTTATTTTTGCAGCAGTAGCCAAATTCGACTCCGTAGATTTAGTTTTTTTGTAGAACCATTTTTGCAGAGACGGGAATCTAGCCCCGTCGCTTAGCTTTTTTACCAGCCAACGGTTGGCCATAGGCTCTCTCCATAAAATCAGAAGAGGCCGATGCTGCAGAAGGTTGGCAGATTCAAATATTGTATGGCCCAAGTGAACGCTCCAAATCTCAACGATAGGGAAACGGCTCCAAGCCCTACCAAGAGAGTGAAGAAGCTCGCCCAAAATCTTTACCCATCTTTTCCGTATTGAGGCTTTTAATCCCATGATTCTTCTTTTTCTAGGGCCGCATTCCACATGGGAACAGCTAAACCTAGCTGGGATGCAGCTTTCTTAGATGTTAGTGCGGCATTGCGAGGAATCTGGGGTAGTAGCTTCTCCAAGTCTGGGAGTTTCTGTCTTACGATCAATGACACAGGGTAACCATACATCTCGGCCACTTTTATTGCCATTTCATAATAATTAGTATCGTCCTTGGGTGAGAGATGAAAAATCCCGCTCTCTTCGAAATTTAAGCATCGGTTAATCGCCTCCACAGCCCAGTGGAGAGAGAGCGGTGCAACGGGCAGGTCAGGTGAAGCTTCTACCTGCTGACCTTGAGCCAAGGCCCGCATGAGGCCCGCTAAGTAACCGTCAGACAGCGATAGTACCTTGGTGAGGCGCAAAATCATAAATTTTGCCCCCGACGTCTGAATCAATCTTTCTGCCTCGGCCTTGTTACGGCCGTACTCCGTCACGGGGCAAGGAACGTCCGTCTCGCTGGGAAAAGCCTTTTCACCGTCAAAAACCGCGCTGCTGGACAAAAAGATCAACTTCGCTCCTTTACGGGCACAAAGACCGGCCACTTCCGCCGGCGCCTCCACATTCACTCGATGGGCCAGTTGCCGATTTTTTTCACAAGCCTCCAAAGAAGTCAGGGCAGCTGCCATCACCACCACGTCCCCAGATTGCAGGTCGAATTGGGGAGCGGGTTCCGCCAAGTCCCAGTTTATGGCTTCTGAAGTCTTTGTTTTGCCTCTCCGGCTGGCACAGATAACTTTTCTACGATTCCAACGACGCAACATGGCGCGACTTAAAAAACCATCCGCACCGATTAAGAATATTTTATATTTCTTAGTTGAGTCACTTAGATGTTTAAACATTTTGTGGTTATATTGTTTTTTTGCTGGCATATGCTTTTTTAGAATAATCTTGTCAGATCAGACTTTTTTTTAGGATTTCATCGCGGACAACCTTAGGTGGTAGCCACATTAATACGTCGACGATTGACAAAAGAGGCTCCCAAACGTAAGGCCAACATTCGTATCGCAGATCAGGAATTGTGGTAAAGGAAAGTTTTATCCCGGCTGCATCCCACTCAGAAGGCACAAACAACTCTCTACCACCGATTGGATTCAGGTAAGCATCTGCTCCAAGGATCTTTGAAATACGAAGAGCCCATTCACCGGCATGCTCAACATTTGCCGCGTCGAGACCAAGATCAGAGGCTCGCAGCCAAGAAAAATAAATCCCTATATAATCACATACTGACTCTATTGCAGCGATATTTAAAGTGGATATTCTTTTATCAGCGGCACGAGTGAAAGCATTCTGAACTACTTTGATAACTTGATGATAATATGGTGCGTGACCACGATAATGTCCTAATTGCGCGAGAATTCGGTTTTGTGCTTTATCTATGTCCTGCACAAAGACTTTTTCTATTAGTGTACCGCGCGGCGCATGATGCACAGGGGCATTAATATACTGCCAACCATTATTTGGATGCAAAATACGATTGCGATTCATCCAGCTTTTTCGGTTATACTGTACTGTGTCTAAAACCACCCACCGGTCAGTTCGCGCAATTAATTCAAAATATCCTAAATAAGGGAAAAAATATGGCTGCATAATCCCAAGGCGCACTATATTTATTCCTCTTTTGCAAGGCGTATCTGAGGACCCAAAGAAATGATTTCGCGAATTAGGTCACAGATAATGGCAACATCTTCAACGCTAACATTCTGGCTATTTGGCAGTTGCAGAATACGGCGGCATAGCCAATCGGTGCTCTTGAACATACTTTTATGATTTTGAAGAGAATTGTTATACGGTGGGGTATTGTGCATGCCAGGCATAAAATGTCGTCGACAAAATATGTTTTCAGCTGCGAGCAGATCAAATACTTTATCTCGGCTCAGTCCAGCTTTAGCCTCATCAATAAAGACATTAACATATTGATGGTTGTTTAGCGCAGAGTTGTAGTCATCTAAAGTAACACCTGGGATTCCGACAAGTGCCTGGCGATACGCTTTATAACGGATTCGATTCGCTTCAAGATTAAGGGGTAAATCTTCCAAACTTAGCAAGGCAAGAGCAGCTTGAGCCTCGCTCATTTTCCCATTTAAACGCAAGATCCCTTCAGGATCTTGAGCGCATGAATGAAAACTTCGGGAAGCTCTTAGTTTAACTGCCAATCCATCATCGTTGGTAACCACGCAGCCGCCTTCGGCCGCATTGATGATTTTTGTTGCGTGAAAAGAAAAGGCTTCAGCCATTCCGAAATTTCCAATTTTTTGGCCATTGTGAATACACCCAATTCCGTGGCAGGCATCATAGGCAAGTTTAAGGCCATGCTTTTTTGCGAACGTCTCAATTTGTGGCGAGTGAGCGGATCTACCCCATGTATGCGTCAAGACGATCGCGCTGGTTTGTGGCGTCAGACAAGTTTCAATATGAAGGATTGAGGGGATTTGCGTTTTCGGATCTACGTCACAAAGAACCGGTTTCAGACCCGCCCAAGACAGCGCCTGAACAGTTGCCGGAAAAGTATAAGCTGGCACAATTACCTCATCTTTTAAATCCAAAGCCTTGTACATTATCATCAAGGCGAACGTTCCGTTAGCAACGCACACTGCGTGACGGACATTTAGGTAAGCAGCAAACTCTTGTTCAAATTGCTGCACTAACGGGCCGTTGTTAGTAAAGTATTCTCGTTCAAATATTTTTTCCATCGCCTTTTCAATTTTTTCCCAGGATGGCAAATTGATCTGTCCAGCATGCAGCTCACGTGCAATTCGTGGCGAAGCACCAAACCACGCGAGTCGATTTAAATTATTCATAGTATGTGCTCCAACTGTTTTTTCACAGCTTTCGCATTTTCCAGCAAAAAGGAACAAAGCCCTGCAAACTTTTTGATATCATCTTCACTCATGCTTTTCCCGCTAGGTAATTGCAAGAAGTGCTCAGCCAGTTTTTCGCTCACAGGCAGTTGGCATGGCGAAACATCACTTGGATTCATTTGTATACGACTTAACGGGGGACTATAATATGGGGTTACACCCAAACCCTCGGCAGACAATAATTTCCACATTTGGTTTCGACTCAAGGGCCATTCGGCCTCTATATTCAGAACATTGAGAACATGACTAGAAGATTCAATAGCGGGTTGTGGGCTTTCAAGCATTCGCAGATGGGGAATAGGTTCCAATGCCGAAAGATAATTTTGAAATCGTATACGGTTGGCAGCAACGATATTATTCAAGTACGGCAATGATGCTAATGCCATAGCTGCATGTACTTCATTTAGTTTTCCATTGGTCCCAATAATATTTTCGAACAGATGGCTAGGCGCACCCAGACCAAAGTTGCGATATCGCTGAAGGCGTTCAACAAGTACTCCATCGTTAGTTGTAATGTACCCTCCCTCAAAGCCGTTAATTAATTTAGTTGCATGCAAACTAAAAACCTCTGCAAGACCTGCACCTCCCGCTGGAGATCCTCGATATTTCGCGCCAAGGGCATAGACGGAGTCAAAGATGAGCGGTATCTCAAGGCCATCCGCTAACGCACAGAGACCTTCTCGGTCACCAAAGCTATGGCTCTTAGAAACAGCTAAGATGGCGATAGTGTTTTTGTTAATAGCATTTTTTACTGCACTTAGATCTAACGCATGAGAGTCCTTGTCAACATCAACAAAGCGCGGCGTCAAGCCAGCCCAACGGATAAAATGTGGAAGGCCTCGAAAGGAAAATCCAGGTAAGATTACTTCACCCTTCCGGTCTCTTGCTATGTCTCTTAATAAGATCGATATTCCAATACCCGCATTGGTGACAGCAAGACAGTGGAGTACGCCGTGTAATTTAGCACATATTTTTTCAACCCGCTGCACCAATCGGCCACCATTGGTCAGCCACCGGGCATCATAAGCCTCACGCAAGCCAGACAAAAAATCCTTCAGAGGTGGTTTGTCCAACTGCCCAATAGGGCGTTGTTTCTCAAAAAGGGGGTTCCCGCCAAAGATTGCTAAACTATTGAATGTCTTTTTTTTCACTTTGAGTACTCAGGACCACATCAAAACGATAATTTGATGCAAAGAAATTCTTTGGCATAAAGCTAATTTTGGCATTCCATCCGCTTTTTCCTGCAAGAAAATGGATTTCGGCCTGACTTCGCCAAATACCCATAGCCGTGTCATCACGCTTTTCGACTCCAGGTTTTCCCGAGGAGCTCCCAGAAAAATTTTTAATCCGGTCTAGATCTGGCAGATTTCCAAGAAACATAGCACTTACCTTCGGATACCGTTGACGAACTAATTGCAGTAACTCAATTGCTTCATTATCTTTAAAAAACATAAATGCGCCATAACAGACAACCTTGTTAAACTGCAAATAAGCTGCAGATCTCATGTAAGTTAACACATCGGAGACTACGTACGTTTCGCGAGGCGGTTTTGCAAAATCGCTTTGCGCAACATTAATTAGAAATTTCGAAAAATCGACGCCAACTCCCCCAGAACAGCGTGCAAAGACTCGATGAGTCAATGCTCCGTTGCCGCAACAAAGATCTAAGACGCGATCTTGAGATTGGAGCGATATTCCGTCACAGATCGAATCTACAATTAGATCTATCTGTTCCTCGTTGACCGATTTGCCATTAATGGTGCGCTTTACCTGACCCCAGTAGTCGTAACGTTGACAATTTGCGGGATGATCTTTGTAGTAGTAATTATTTGAGTCAACCATTTTTGTTTTTTCCTGCGTGACTATCGGAAACAGCCGACAAGATGTCTTGATGAGCTTTGGTAAGGCTACATCTTTTTTCCAACCAAGCCAAGATTAGACTAGTTTTCTCAGGGGTAAGCTTGCTGTATGAAGGCCCGGCTGGATCTGTAGCCTTACAAATGTTTTCTTCGAACAAAGTCTTACATTCCGGAAAACGATGCATAATTTGTTTATTGCCGATTTCATACCTAGCCATCAGCGCTACCTTATCCGAATGATCCAGTAATGGCGGGTCATCGAAACATCCATTGCTTTCAGATATTGCACTCAAGGCAACCAACTCGCGATGGAAACTACGCTTTTGTGATATTGATAATGCTAATTTGTTGATGCGCAGTTGGAACTGCATTATATCATAATTTAGTCGTGTGTTGTGCTTCTCGGTTGAAAACATAAATCCCTTGCTCTCAACGCCCAGTCGATCGAGAAAATCACTGCGTACATCCCCTTTTTTTAGCTGATCGATTCGATAGGGCCTCACAATCAAACATTCTTCCCCAAATGCTTCTGTCCAAGAAGAAAGCCGCGTAAAGTAATCCCAAAGATCCAGGCTTTCGGAAATACTCTGCTTTACTGTGCCGAAATACCCCTGTGCCTTGACCTTTTGGTTGTACCAAGATAAGTGTGCATCATCCTGCCTCCGAAGATAAATAATTATTGCGACTTCACTTTTTGCAAATCCAAGGCTCTTCATTGCCAATGCAAGTTTTTTAGGCGGGCATAGCAAGTAAAAGTTTTCACTGCTTAAAAGAAGTCGCGGAGAATGATGGACAGAAATCTCTTTGCGCAGTTTTTGAATTTGCTCATCAAGACTAAATGGTTGCGTCGAGGCCCATTCTGGATAGGCACCAGATAGTAAAAAGGCTAAATCATGCTGCCCAAAACCACGTGTGATACTGGTTGGATAGAGCCATCTTTGACCTAACAACGACTGCCGATTGTCTTCAAGAAACTTTTGTAGTGTAGTCGATCCAGTTTTTGGGGCACCGATATGAATAATAACTTTCTTTTCATTTGTCATTTGTTTTAGGCATTTCTAGGCGACTGATATCTGCATTGTAATAAAGGTGTTCGCGGACCTTAGCTTGGCGATGTGCCATCAACCATGTTTGGTGTTCTAGCATTGGCAATAAACGATTGTATAATTCTGTATAGCGTGCTGGTGCAATCGCGACCACCTCCTTTAGCGCCTCGCGCATCAAAAGAGCATGCGCGAGATGGCCCCACCACATCTTTTCCTCGAGGACTTGTTTTTCAACCTTTTCAGCACGACTATGAGCCACGGAAAGTGAAAATTGAGCGCCATGGATCCGATATTTCATCAATGGTTCGGATATCCCCACACAGCCATTGAGGAGGCAGGCATAAAACGGCCAAATAATGTCCTGTGTACCGAGATGCCGAGGAGGCGCTCCAAGACAGTTGGGAAAGACCTCAAACATCTGGGTATCGTAAGCAGTTCCGGCACCAAACACGCTATCGTTAACGCCGTCGCGCACTAAACGCTCGATCGAACTATCGGGCGGTCGGTCTTTTGGGAGACGCAAACCACGCGGTCGGGAATCACCGTCAATGTATTCCGCATTTACGGCAAGCAGTGAAGCCCCTGTCTTCTGCCACGCTCTAACCAAGTGTGCTACCATATCAGGATTCATAACATCATCACCACTGAATTGCAGAACCAAGCGCCCGCGCGATCTCCGGCATGCATTAAGCCAGTTAGCCCGTCCTTTGTAGCCCAGATTCTTTGTGTGCCCGAGAATTTCGATGCGGTGCGGTCCAAGGTATGAGGCCACACGTTCAGCGATGATTTGCGGGGTCTTATCTTGGGAACCATCATCGCCAATGAGAATTTCCAATGGTGACCAGGTTTGGGCAAAAACGGAATCCAGGCAATCGCGGATGTATTTTTCTTGGTTGAAACTGCAGATCGTTACGGTTACCAGCGGTCGCTTCGGAATGGGTAGTGGCCGGTAATTGCACAGCGCGGCGGGCAAAATCGTTGGCGTAGCTTTGTTTGCTGTAAGAGCATCAAGCAATTCCAGTGCTGGCATATACTGCGGCACGTCTTGCAGGACTTCCAATAAAGTTTGTAGGGCCTCATCTAGTTTGGCTTTTGCCCGAAGAACGGCAACCTCCATCAAACGTGCGTCAGGGTGGTCCCTAACGTGCTGGCGTGACGATTTTGAACAATTCCAAGCCGATTCAAGATCGCCTGCTTCCAACGAAACCCTGCCGGTTTTCAGATCAGCTTCGGCAGCCACGAATTCTCGGGATATTCCATCGAGACTGTTTTGTGCTGATTTTAGGTTCGGCATAATCGCTAGCGATTTACAAAAAGCTTCTCGGGCTTGCCATAACATGCGTTGGCGCAAGAACAACATTCCGAGATCTTTGTGATAAAGCGCGTTATCGTTATCGAGTGCCAAGGCTTCACGTAAGCATCGAAAAGTCTCCGCAGAGTCATCTTTGCTGGGCTTGGCAGTTCCTGCAAACGGATATTGCACTGCTGAAGCTCTAGCACCTGTATAGCGCCAAGTCACATTATGTATTTTGGCTTTTAAGATTTCGAAAAAAATGGCCAGCCCCTCCTTCAAGAGCTTATTTTTCCCTTCAAGGGGCAGACAATAAGTTTAATATATCCAGCGTTGCCGCAGCGTGACCCTTGGCAACCTCACTGGCTTCCTTCATCCAGCGCGGATAACCAAAACCCGTTAAGAGTAAAGTGCCGCCTGTAACTGCCTCCTTCAGCTTGGCCATCGGCCAAATCGGAACCTTACTGCCTTGAAGGGGCAGCCATAAGCCTGCCTTACTTGGATCATCATCTATTGCGCAATCCACCCAGGATGATATGCCGGAAAAGTTTAGGAGATTGCTTTGCGGATGTGAGGCACCCATAAACACCAAGGGCCTTGGGCTTCCCCGAACGAGTTCGAGCATTTGGAGACGCACGTTCTGCCATCGTGTTGAAAAATCCCTACAGGCTTTCACCTCCCGGCGCATATTCGGCAGTTCAGTGCTGCAATCTACACCCGCACGCGCCAAAACGACGATATTCTCCATTTTGAGATGCGGTTTGACTGAGACCCTCTCAATGAGGAATCCAGCCTTAATTAGTAAAGAGACAAGATTATCCGGAAGAAAATAGCTCACATGCTCGTCCCACATTTCGTGAACGTGCATCTGGTCAATGATGGGTCTCAGACTAGGAACCTCGAGCATAAGCAATCCGCCTTTATCAAGCAGAAGGCGGACAGCTCGCAAAAAATCGAGGGGATGCGGAACATGCTCAAGCGTGTGGCGGCAAACTACACTTTGTGCCTTGCCGTATTTACGAACAATTTCTCTCGATGATTCCTCTTCAAGCAGGGAAGAAAACACTTCATGGCCTTGCTGCCTCACTTGAGCAGCAAGCTTCCGCGAAGGCTCAACCCCCAAAAGGCGAAAGAAGCCTTCTTGGCGTAGGAGGTTAAGAAATGTTCCATCATTGCAACCGACTTCCACGAGCAGACCACTTGAGCTATTTGCAATCAAATCGCCGATAATCTTTTTTGTATACCCAGGGATTTGGCGTGCCGTTGATCGTGCTACATTTGAGTAGTTTATACTAATATTCGATAGCCTTTGACTAACAAATGCGCACTGCGGACAATAATCAAAAACAAGATCTCTCTCGGGTACTTTTTCTTGGATCGTCCTACAAAAATGACCACTTATAGGGACGTTTGAGAATCTGGCAAAAGGCTGCATGGCCGTGCTTTTACAAATCACGCAGTCGTTAGGATGATTATTTATAAACACAACATGTCTGGCCGTCATCGGCAATGATCTCGGCCTTTCGGAAACAAAAAGGCGTTTTCGACAAGGTCGAAAAACATAGATTAATTTCAAAAGTATTATGACAATTTAAATGCTGCAATTTTAAAGGAGGATCATATGAAATCCTGATCTCTCCCATTTTTTCACCTATTCTTACCTCGCCATCACTAAAGTGTTCAATAGGAAGCGACCCATCCGGAAATTCTCTCCAGATGGTTTGCCAGAAAAGGGTTCCCTGCGACGCGAGAGCCTCGCTCTGTTCATTGTCGAAGACAACGTCAGTTATAGCCTTACACCCCCTTAATACAACCTGACCAGTACTGAATGCTCCTGAAAAAACCGCCGTCATGGACGGAGCTTTTAGAATTAAAAGGCTAGTCCCAACTAATGAGGAACGATCCGTAATGTTTCGAAAGGGGTTGCCAAGTTCGCCTTCCAATAGCCGTTTTCTCCCCAGAACTTGCCAAAAGGGGTTGTTACGAAGAAACTCAAGTGCGGCGAATAACGGACCCGCCTGCTCAATATTGTCCATTATAATGATTCCGCCAGAATGGAGATTGCGAGCTGCCATCATTAAGTCGAAATAAGCAAACTCATAGTCATGATTCCCGTCAACGAAAGCTATATCGATACGCTCTTTACGGTTTTCCAATTCAAGGAAGAAGTCCATTGAGCCCAGCGCGTAGAAACGTATGTACTGTTGCAAATTATTCGGCAAACGCGCAATGATTGCGGGGCATCGCTCGGCCCCAAAGGGATCCGTAGTATGCAGTGTCCCTTGTCCATTTTCCCATAGGGCCCGAGCAATCACTTCTGCTGTGCCGACCTTATAGGTACCAATTTCTGCAACAACGTTTGGTCGCATGGATCGAACGACATGATAAATGAACGCGCGAGATTCATTACTCAAAAGAGAATGTGCAGGGTAGCCCTTGAAATAGGCTAACTCCTTTTCAAGCTCAGATGAATTAAGCCAGGCCTCAAGAAATGTGTCGTTTATATCCGAATCAATGTTCTTTTCTCCAAGCACACAGCTCGCGACACGGACCTCATTGTCCAGACCTCCACCAGACAGATAATTCGCCATGGAGCTTCGTAATTCTGGAGAAAGGCGCGCCGTCGCCTCAACGCCCAAATCGAGAATCTGTGTGTAGACCCTTGAACACTCTTCCACCTTATTAGCACGAAAATAAATTATGCAGGCTTCCAAAAGCTCCTCGATACCAATCGTGCTGGGACCAGATGAGCTCGCACGCGATCGCTTAAATACCGCGAATAACCTTGATGGAGAAATAATTTTCGATGGCAACGTTAAAAGATAATCGACGAAACCTTTCGCTTTCAAGCTGGCGACCCCATGTTCAAATAGTTTTTAATACGATTCAGTAATACTCGATTTACCGTGTATAGATTATTTGTTTTTACACAGCTCATATCATAAATCATTTCAATTCTATTAGGCTTTGCATAGCTTTAACAGTTTTTTTTCGATCAAGTAGTGCAAAAGGATGCTCGTTATAATTGTGCTTAACAAAAAAATTGCTTGGCCCTGCCAACCTCTGCTGCAAACGGCACTTTTAGGGATTAGTGGATTCAAGCCAAGAAAGAGTAACGATAAAACTATAATGTGGCTTAAATACATCGGATAGCTCAGGTTGCCAAGAAAGTTTATCCATCCACTCCCTTTCGTTTTTTCAAAAAGCACCGGTAGCCCGAGAAAGATACAGGTTAAATATCCATAGAAATATAAGTTGTCGAAGGGAGTTTTAGGAACTCCTAACCATGTCAGGACAAAAAAAGTGGGGATCAAGCAATAGTAGAAGCCATCATTAAGTTTTCTTTTTTTAAAGAGCTCCCAAGAATAATGACCTGCAAGAAAAAAACATAAACTTGCAGGGAACCAATGGTAAGACAATAAACCTGCATCGAACCGTAAGCACAGCCAACGAGCAAGTACTGAGAAGATGAAGACGAGTAAGCATGCTTTTTTAGCACGCAAAAGAAATGGGGCAATTAAGTAAAAAGCGGCTTCCACAGAAAGAGACCATGCGGGATTAAGTTGTGGGGGATAATGAGACCAGAAGTCCTTCGGATAATTTTTAAAAACCAAGACCCAGTCACCCCCTAATAATCCCAAGCCAAAAGGCCATAAGTTCTTTAAGTCGAAATAGCTTAAGTTTATCTTCGTTATAAATATTGTTACTGCCGCTAGGCACAAGTAGAGCGGATAAAGTCTTTTTATTCTTGCCCCATAAAATCTTAATGTCTTGTTTTTATATTTTTTTTCCAGGGCGTAGCTAATTAAAAATCCGCTCACCATGTAAAATATAAACACTGCATGACCTGCATCGAGACCTAGAGTTGAATAAATTGCAAATGGCGCATCACGCTCGCTTGAGCCGTACTGTCCTAATACGATCACTCTATAGTGGCTCGTCGCCACACATAACGCCAAAAATAACCTTAATATACCCATTTTCTAGTACGTTTCATTTTAATAAAACTTCAGCTGTCTTATTATGCTGTTTTTTTATAGTTATCTTTAGCTGTTCTCGAAGAGTTGAATTTTAATCACAATATCAACTTAGTTTTGCGCCAAAGAAATAAGCCGTTTTTCTGCATTTTAATCTTGATGAAGTTTTCCACGAAGCAAGCTTACGAACCGAACCGAATTAAAACTCTCCCCACCTCTGATCTTCGAATCGAATCAATCGCTTGGTTGATTTCCTTCAGCGGAAAAGTGTGAGTGAATAATCCGGTCAGATTCATTTTACCCGCCTGAACCAACCGAATCAGACGAGGAATTAGAATGTCCGGTTCTACGCTGCCGCCGTGCGAACCTTTGAGGATTTTTTTGAAGTGTAGCGGTAGAGTGTAAATGGAAACGTTATCCCCCTTGGTGGGCACGCCCACCAAGATCGTTCGCCCGTCCGGGTGGGTTAAAGCATACGCAGTCTCAATCACCCGGGCGTTTCCGGTGGTGTCAATGACGACATCCGCACCTCCCGACCCCACTAAGGCGTGAATCTTCTCCAAAAACCCTGGGTCGGTTTTGGAATTAAAGGCTTGGGTAGCCCCCCACTTTTTAGCCATGGCCACTTTTTCTTCGGTAATATCCACCCCTATAATCGGATCCGCCGAAACCAACGCCGCTGCCTGACAAATATTCAGGCCCACCCCCCCCACCCCAAACACCACTACGGATTGGCCGATTTTAAGGTGGGCATCGTTGTTCACCACCCCAACAGCTGTAGTAACAGAACAGCCGAAGAGCGGAGCCAAGTTCATGGGAAAATCCTTGGGGATGGGGGTGAGCCGATTTTCCGAAATCACCGCATGGGAGTTGAAGGTGGTCACCCAACCAGAATTCACCTTCCGGCCCTTCCAGTTGTAGGACGGCGTGGGACTCTGGATCCCCGCGGCTTGCCGCCAATGCAGCACCACATGATCCCCGGGTTTTACCCGGGTCACCCCCTCCCCCACTTCTAACACCTCCCCTGATCCCTCATGTCCCAACAGATGCGGAAGGAACTTATCCGGCCCCTTGGCTCCCTCGATCTCGTTGATCTGGGCTCCGCAGATTCCGCTGAAGTGCAACTGCACCAAGACCTGGCCGAAACGGAGGGGGCCATCCCATGTGATTTCTTCCACGGCCAGTGGCTGTTTGGTCTCAACCAGGATGGCGGCCTGAATTTTCATTCGAAGTAAATGAACTCAAAATCCCCGGTGTAGCCAAAATGACGGTAGAGCCACACCCACTCCTGCTCGTCAAAGAAGGATTCACAGGTCAGGGCCCAACACTGGAGGTTAAAAAGCTCCTGCTCGTTCCGGTAGCTTTCCACCATCACGTATCCTTGCCGCGCCACCCGTTCCATCTCCGGCAGGGTCTTGGCCAACTCAAAAAGGCGGAGGTTGTGGATGCATCCCAAGGAAATCACCAGATCGAACGCTTTGTCAGGAAAGGGATAAGGATCCTGCGCTCGGTGTAGGGACAACCTGTCTTTTACCTCGGGGTGAGCGTGCGCCAATCCGTGCATTGAAACATCAAATCCCGTGACCTCAAGCTTCGGTTCCAGTTGCAACATTTCATAAAGCAGAAAGCCCTTTCCACACCCCACATCCAGAACCTTAGAACCAGCCTTGAGCCCATAGGTTTTGATCAACCCCTCTGCCACAGGCTTCCAGCGACCGGGCAAAAATTTGTACCCACCGTATCCATAACGTCGGTCCCCGTCCCAATAGTCTCCCTCATACTCCTTGGCCTTTTTCATGCAGAACACCTTCTCGTCCATCATTCTCGCGACAACATCCCGCGGACTGGAGCGATGCAAGGGGGTGACAAACTGGCGTAATTGGCCCATTTATGATTAGAGCATTTTGCGAATTGCCCCACAAATAGATTCAGAGGAAAGACCGTGTTTTCGCATGATTTCACCCTGTGAACCCAGATCCTCAGCAAAGGCGTCGGGCAAGGCGAAGCGTCGGAAGGATTTTCCACGCCATCCGGATTCTAGGAGAACCTCCGCCACAGCACTGCCCAACCCCCCTACCAAGCTGTGCTCCTCAACAGTGAAGACCCCGGTCTTGCCCCGTGCTTGTACCTGGAGCAGCTCGCGGTCCAAAGGTTTGAGGGTGGGGAGATGCAACACAGCCGCCGAAACGCCTTGGGCAGCCAAATCTTTGTGGACCTGCAGGATGACCTGCGCCGTGATTCCCGTACTGACAAGAAGGACGTCCCGGCCCTCTTCCAAGACGATCCCAGCACCAATTCGAAAAGGAAGATCCGGCCGGGAAACGATAGGTTCCCCGCCTTTGGCGATTCGGATGTACATGGGGCCCGGCCAAGAAAGAGTTAGTGGCATAAGACGGGCCATCTCCTCGGCATCACAGGGCGCAACCACGGCCATATTGGGAACCGCCCGCATCAGGGCAAGGTCATCTGTGGCCAGATGGGTCGGGCCCAAGGGGGCATAGACCGTGCCGCCCCCACTCGCAAGAAGCCGAACTGGCAGATTGTGCAGACCCAAATCAATCACCACCTGTTCGTAGCAACGGCGGCTGAGAAAGGTGGCAATCGTGTTGAGGTAAGGAATTTTTCCCGACAGGGCCATGCCCGCCGCCATGCCAATGAGATTGGCCTCATACACTCCCTCCATGAAGAACCTGTCTGGAAACTGCTGGATGAATTCCCCTAGGTTTGCCCTCGAAGTATCGGAGCCGATGAAAACCACCCGGGGATCTTGGCGGGCGAGATCAGTGAGGGACGCTAGGCAGGTGCGTCTCATCTCGTATTCTCCAGCTCCTTCCGGAGACGCTCCACTTCTTCAGGGGAAATCTTGGCCTTGTGGTGCCAATCTGGATTTCCCTCCGCACATGCGAAGCCACGCCCCTTGATCGTATGACAGATCAGGACGGAGGGTTTGCCGGGTACAAACGGCACCCGCTGTAGAATAGATTCCAGCTGGGCGGGATCGTGCCCGTCGACCTCCTCCACGCCAAAGTTGAAGCTTCTCCATTTATCCGCCAAGGGCTCCAGATCCTGAACTTCTTTGGTAGTGCCGTACGACTGCATCCGATTGTAGTCGAGCAGGACGACGAGATTTTCCAAGTGGTGCTTCCCCGCACAAAGGGCGGCTTCCCAGACGCTACCCTCGTTGGATTCCCCGTCCCCGATCAGCACAAAAACACGATGAGACTGGTGATCGATCCGAGCTGCCAGCGCCATGCCCAGCCCGATGGGAAGTCCGTGGCCGAGGGATCCGGTACTGGCTTCCACTCCCGGGATTTTGCGTGACTCGGGATGACCCCCGAGCATTGCGCCGAAGTGGCAAACCCGATCCAATTCGGCTACGGGGAAGAAGCCCTTTTCTGCCAGCACAACGTACAGGGCCAGACATCCGTGCCCCTTGCTAAAGATGAATCGGTCGCGGTCTGGCCAGAGGGGCTTTCGGGAGTCGTAACGGAGAATCTTGTCGTACAGCACCCGGACAATCTCCATGACGGAAAGGGCAGCCCCGAAGTGGCCACGCTGGCTTTTCTCCATGATATGAAGAATTTGCCGCCGTTGGGCGATCGCTTTGCTATCGAGAGGAGTCAGTTTCATATTCAAACTGTGTAGGCCCCAGAGCCTGAATAAGGTAGCCAATATTCCGGCTCCAATGCTCGCCGGGCTAATCTCACATGAAGCCTCACATGGAAAATAATCTTATCCCGAGAAAAGCGTGCGCTTCTCCCTCCTGCAAACTTGCGGCGAGCCTGACCCACAGAAAGAAGCGGATTTAAAAGAATCAGAGCCCACTTCAGGGCCTGAAGAGGATAAATTAATCGCAGCCTGAGCCACTCTTCCCGTCCGGCTCCGATGCCCCTCATCACGGATCGGACGAATTCTGCCTGATATTTCCGCGGCATAGGAATCCCGGGGTGCAGACAAGCATTCGAGATCACGGTGGTCGGGTCATCCCAACCCGCATATTCGAAATCGATAAATGCCACCCGCTTGCCGGCCCGCAAGCAGTTTTGAAAACCGTGATCGGCTGGACTGAGGGTCCGGCGGGCAAGGGGCAACGTTCGTGACAATCTCTTTGTGCCGGCGAGCGCCCTTGCATGGTCAAGACATGCACTCAAGGTGGGTTGGACTTCCCTGAGAACTAGACTTCGAAGAGCCTTGTCCCCCGCGCGCGCCGCATGGCGGATTCTTCCTTTCAAGATTCCCTCAAATTCCCTGATCGAAAAACAAGCTTCGGAGGCGGAGGGAAATGAGGATGGAGAAAGTCGCCGGCTGCTTTTCCAGCAAAAAACAAGGAAGCGAGCCAAGGCGCCGATTTCCATCGGGCCAATCCCGCCCCGGCCTGGTTTTTTTCCCGGAAGAAGACAGAAAAGGGAGGCCGAACGCCTATGGCAGCTGGCCACGGGACGCGGGATTTGCCGAAAGCCTTTTTTCCAAAGAAAGGACACAAACTGAAATTCCGCTTTGCGCCGGTTACGGCAGTCGCCCGGATGCCGGAAATAAACTTTGAGGACAAAGGCACCTTTCGGCGAATCGAGCTGGTAGACGCGGTTGTTTCTTCCTCCAGATAACCGGGAGCCTTGTAAAATCCGTGTGGATAAAATGCCCTCTGCCCAACAGACAGCCTTCTCGAAGTTATGATCTGTCATGGTTTTCAACGGCCGAGGAAGCTGGCGGCGTCCCACCAGGAGCGGAACGCCACCACGGATTTTGCGGAAGGTACCCCCCGTGGAATGTAGTGCCAACGCTTTACTCGCTGGGGAAAGAGGGGGTGCTCCAATATCTCGGGAAGGTCGTCGACAAACAGGCACAAGCCCAAATTCCGAATCGACCTGATTTTTTCCTCCCGTGAGGAGGCAAAGTGAACGGAGCCAGCGGCAAAGGCGTGAGATCCGACGAGCCCGACGGATCGCAGCCAATTCCAAGCCGACCGCCGGAGGGGAAATTTTCGGGCGCAGGCAGAAAGCTCCCCCTTGTGACTCACCAGATGCAGTTCCCATCCCCGGTTGCGACAGCCAGCCAAGAAAGTCCTCAATCCTGGAGCCTCCTCCGCTGATCGGATTTCTGAGCCGTAGGCCAGCCCCTGAAGGGTCACCCATTTTTCCTCTCCATTAGTTTGAGAGCGCATCCAAGTGCGGATGCTGTTTTTCTCGACAGGAACCTTGGCGGGTAGGCCGAAACTTTCCCGCGCTATCCGATGGAACAGCCGGTCGTAATGAACCACCGTGCCGTCCATATCGATGCCCACTCGAATCAAGGTGTAGGTGCTTTTTGATAGAATTCCCGGACACAACGGATAGTGAATTCAATTTCCTCTTCCGTGAGATGTTGATGGGCAGGCAGCGTAATGATTTCGCGGCAATCCTGCTCCGCCTTCGGGAACCGTCCTAGAGGGTATCCAAGCACACTTGCAGCCGGTTGGAGGTGGATGGGCTTCGGATAATGGATTTTGGCCTGCACGCCCCGGGCCTGCAAATGCCGGAGCAGGTCATCCCGCCGCTTCGCTCGGACCATGTAGAGATGATAAACATGCCGCACCCCAGGGCGCCGGCGGGGAGGCTGGAGGCAGTCCGCCATATCTTCCCATGCCTGGTCGTAACGAAGGGCGATCTCGATCCGACGGTTGGTGATGAACTCCAATTGAGGGAGGAGGCGGTTGCCGACTACCGCCTGGATGGTGTCTAGCCGACAATTGATGCCGAACATCTCGATCTCGTCGCGGTTGACCAATCCGTGGTTGCGGTACAAGCGCAGTTGCCGGGCCAAGTCATCCTCGCGGGTGACCACGACGCCTCCGTCCGCCCAGACATTCAGGTTCTTCAGGGGATGAAGGCTATAACCGGCTGCCCGGCCCCACGACCCCATCGGCTTTCCGTCCAGCAGGCCGCCGATGGATTGGCAGGTGTCCTCAAAAATCATCAGATTATGTTTCCTAGCGATCTTAGCTACCGCCTCCATATCGGGAATGTTTCCTGAAAAAGTGACGGTGAGGATGGCCTTGGTCTTGGGAGTGATAGCCTCTTGAATTTTGGAAGAATCGATCATGAACCCATCCTCGCTGTCGACCAGGACCGGCCGGGCTCCAGTGGCCACAATAGCACCCACCGTGGCATAAAACGTCATGGTGGTGGTAATCACCTCGTCCCCCGGGCCAATTCCGCAAAGTTTCATGGGCATGATAAGAGCGTCGGTTCCAGTGCCCACTCCAACGGCATGAGGCATGCCGACTTTTTTTGCAAAACTGCCCTCAAATTCGGTCAGAGGCTTGCCGAGCGTGAAATCTCCAGAAAGAACCAGCTGGCGGATGTCCGCCAAGTAGGCATCCACATCCTGGAATTGGCGGTCCAGATAGGAAAAAGGAACTTTCATGATGCGGTAGGATACTTGTAAAAACGCAGAATTTCTAGTGCAACGGCGCGGATTTGCCTCTCCGACAAATTCTGGTGAATCGGCAGACTAAGAATCCTCTTCGTGAGGTGCTCGGTTTCGGGAAATGCCCCCTTCTTAAAGCCGAGCTTTTTCCCAACCTTCATGAGGTGGATGGGTACTGGATAATGCACGGCCGTGCCGATTCCTTTTCTGGCCAGATGCTTCCGCAGGTGATCACGCTTTTCACACTGAATGACAAAGGTGTGGTACACAGATTCCATGCCCGGCTCGTCTTGTGGGCAGTCCACTTGCGGACACCCCGCAAGGAGGGATTGGTACAAGGCCGCGTTCCTTTTTCGCCGGCGAGTGACCGCCCCCAAGCCACGAAGCTTGATCCTCAGAATTTCCGCCTGAAGTCCGTCCAGCCGTGAATTTAGGCTGAATTCCAGACAATCGTCTCGATGGGGATGACCATGGTTGCGGAGAATCTTTAATTTTTTTGCCCAGGAAGCATTGGATGTAACCACCGCCCCGGCGTCCCCACAGGCGTTGAGATTCTTGAGCGGATGAAAACTGAAGCAGCCCAGATCCCCCCACGAGCCGACCGGCTTGCCACGATAGTTTGCGCCGGCCGCTTGGGCCGCATCTTCAATCACACGCAGTCCATGCCGCCGGGCAATCCTAAGGATTTCCGCCATCCGCGCGGGGCGGCCTGTCAGATGAACCGGTATGATGGCCCGAGTTTTCGACGTGATGGCGCGGGAAAGCGCCTTGGGATCCATGTTCATGTCGGAAGCGACATCCACAAATCGAACGGTACCCCCCGCTAATGCGATGGCGCTTGCGCTTGCCAGGTAGGAATTGGGTACGGTGATCACCTCGTCCCCGGGTTGGATTCCGACTACCTTGAGGGCCAGCACCAGCGCATCAGTTCCGGAATTGACGCCCACCGCATGCCGGGTTCCACAAAATCGTGCAAACTCCGACTCGAAATCATCGAGAACTTCCGAGAGTACAAACTTTCCCTTGCTCAGCACTCGGCGAAAGGCCGCCAAAAGCTGGGGCACCTGTCGGCGGTGTTGCCGACCAAGGTCCGTATACGGGATGGAAGAACGAAAACTCAACTCAGATTCAACTCCTGCATTCTTTTGATGTTGTGGTAAAGAGGGTTCTTCAAACCATCCTTAATCGTTCCGGCGCGATAGGCCTCGACCAGGGATCGGATCGCAACATCCAGACCGTTTTTCGCCCGAAAACCTAGAATTCGCGCAATCTTATCAGAATTGACCTGATAGGAGCGCGGGTCGTTGGTTGGTTCGTGGCGAATTTCCATTTTTTCATCTCCAATGGTTTTTTTCACCAGAGCCGCGATCTCATCCAAAGAGAAGTTGTGGTAGCCGGCATTGAAAGCCTCGCCATGAATTTTTTCCCGAGGTGCCTCCAGCAGCGTTTGGTAGGCCCGGACCATATCCCCAATTTCCAGATTCGGTCGGAGTTGAGGTCCGCCGAACACCCGGATCACTCCGTTGATCAGAGCATTGATCGTCAGGATGTTGACGACAAGATCCAGCCTCAGTCGGCGTGCGTATCCGCAGACCGTGGCAGGACGAATGATCGTCCAACAAGTTTCGGCGGGAAGATTCGCCTTCGCAAGACGATGTTCGCACTCTAGCTTGAATCTCGAGTAGTCGGTCAAAGGCTCCGGCGGAGTATCCTCCACAACATTTGGTTCCGACTTTACTCCATAGATGCTGGATGAACTGGCATAAATGAACCTCTCTGCCTTAGCCAGCCTTACCGCCTCGAGCACGTGATCAAACGCATCCAGATTAATGCTCTTTCCCAAGGAGGGATTAAGCTCAAAGGAGGGATCGTTGGAAATACAGGCCAAATGGATGACGGTGTCACAGCCCCCCGCCCCCTCAACCATGGCTTTCCGGTCGCGCAGATCTCCTTTGATTTTTTGTAAATTAGGATGAGCATCCAAGACATCTTCCCCGTAAAGGAAGAGGTCGTACGCCCGAACCTGATGACCTTGGGCAAGCAAGGCCGGGACAAGAGCAGAGCCCACGTAACCTCCCGCCCCAGTGATGAGAATCTTTTTAGATTTTTTGATCATGAATTAAGAGAGGTATTTAAACCAGTCGCGCGTCGCTTCAGCAATGGTATTCGGCTCCCATAGGGGAGCGTCTCGCCAGTCATCGATCACTGCAAGCATCCTGCGAACCCCCTCCTCCAAGGGTATTTTGGGGTTCCACCCGACTTCTCGTTGAATCCGAGTGATATCCGCAAAAGTGGAATCGGGCTCCCCTGGTCGTTTGGGCACGTAAACCACCGGACCCCCCAACAATTCCACCAACCGGTTGACGCTGTAGGTATGACCTGAACCAATGTTGAGAATCTCGCCCGATACCCTGCTAGCAGCCGCGGCCACAAAGGCATCCGCAACGTCACTCACAAATGTGAAGTCCCTGGTTTGTTTGCCATCCCCCACCACGGTGAAGGGCTTTCCCGCCAATTTCTGCTTAAGGAAAACCCCGAATACAGCACCGTAGGCTCCAGTGGTACGGCTACGGGGCCCATAGACATTAAAAAGCCGAAGGGATAAAGCGGGCATTTTGTAGACTTGGGCCCAATGCATCGTGAGCTCTTCCCCCATCATTTTCGTCAAACCATAAGGATGGCGAACGGCACAAGGCGCAGTTTCGGGAGTCGGACAAGTCTCCGGAATTCCGTAGCAAGTGGAGCTAGCGGTGTAGATAAATCTCTTCACAGATAAAGCCCGGGCGCATTCCAATGCATCAAAAGTCCCGTCCACATTTACCTCAAAATACTCCCGAGGATTGACGATAGAGGGCACCAAATCGGCCCGACCTGCCAGATGGAAAAACCAGTCCAGCCCCCCCGGAGGCAAATCCGCTGGCTTGAGGCCTACAACACTTTTTTCAAGAAAGGAAAAGTTTGTATTTTTTTGAGCCAAATCGAGATTTTTGAGCCGCCCAGTGGAAAGGTCGTCCACTCCGATCACGGAATGTCCCGCCGCCAAAAGCGCATCGGTCAGATGACTTCCAATAAAGCCAGCTGCGCCGGTAACCAGACATCTCATAATTTAGTTTAGAAGAGACATCGCACCCTTAAGAACGCTCGTTTTGGAAATCGGCTTTTCGTTGCCAACAATACCCACAGCCTCCGCTCCGGCCAGCTGTCCGAGAAGCGTCGCCAAATCCAGCGGCAACCGTTTTGCCACAGCCAAAGTTGCTACAGAAATAAACGCATCCCCGGCTCCCACGGTATCGACTACCGCCTTCGCCAAAGGTTCGCACCGAACAAACCCTTCTCGCGGGCTCCACCCCAGTGTCTCCACGCTCCCCTGAGTCAGCCAAGCAGCTTTTGAGCGCAGAGTGCTCGCAAGCTTCTTGAGTTCTTTTTCAAAAATAATTTTTTTCTTACCCGCAGCGAGATGCATCTCTGTCGCGTCGAGTGCAAACGCATCCGCCCGGCGATACTTTCGATTGAGTAGGTTGAAAGCAAAGTTATTGCTGTTGGTCTGGCAATTGACCACCAGCATTCGTGCCTCCTTTTGAAGGTAGTTACGAACCGAGGGGGTCATAAGGCCGTGACCGAAATCCATGATTAGAACCACATCTGTCTTTGGCACTACTTTGCGCAGACGCCGCAACACTTCTTTTTCCATGGCAGGGGTAATGCCATCTTCACGAAGATAATTTACCGAAAATAGTTTGGATAACTCCTTCCCCTCCATTCGAGGATCCACAAATCTTTGCTTTACGATTGAAACGTAATCCGGATTTCGAACGCTTAGATTTCCCCCTTTCTTGATTGTCCGAGCCATGAGCTGGGAGACCCAAGATTCGGTCCCCACTGCTCCAAGAAGTTGGGTCTGAGGCGCAAACCCCTGTAGATGGCGGTAAACTGCCAAAGCACCTCCACACTGGTTTTCCTCCGTCATGAATCGGCAGGAGACGATTCGGTTTTTCGAAGTTAACCCTTGGATAGCCACCGTGGAGTAGCGATCAAAAATAATGTCCCCCACCACGAGAATTCGGAGATCTCTGAATCCCTCCACCATCTGCCGAAGTTTTTCCCCGGAGGTGTGCTTGGATATTCTTTTGCAAAACTGGATTAGGGCCTTGGACCGCGTCTCTAAACCATCCCTCAAAAGCTTGGAAGAGCTAAAAACCACCGATCCCACATACTCCACTTTCCCCCCACATCGCCGCACAGAACGAATATCTTCCGAAAGTTTGCCGGACACATCCCCGGTCTTGTCTTTATATTCCATGCCTTTGCAGTAAATGTCGGGGCGAACTGCCTCAATAGCTTCTTTGGCAGCCGGAAAGGGAACTACGGCAACCAAGTCCACACAAGAAAGGCCGGCCAAAAATTTGGCCCGAAGTCGGTCATTAAAAAAAGGCCGACCCGGCCCTTTCTTGACGAATTGCGCCGCAGTCACTGTAACCACAAGGATGTCCCCCTTGGATTTGGACTCTTCAAAATGGAAAAGGTGCCCTGGATGAATCAAATCGAACGTGCCATGGCAATGGACAATCTGTTTCCCCCGACGGCGCAGTTCCTCCACCCGTCCATGAAGCTTGTGAAAAGGAACAATCTTAGAAGATTCGTTCATTGAAGACTTTTTAATAAAAGATGGCCGGCAATCATGTGGAGATCCTCCGCCACCTGCATGTCATGGACAGGAAAATGCAGGGCCAGATCGCTAAGGGCCTTGGCCTGCCCGCCGTCGAATCCCAAAAAAGATACGGAGAAAACATTGAGCCGCCGAGCTACCTCCAGTGCCCGCAGAATGTTGGGGGAGTTGCCACTGCCGGAAAAAACGAGCAACAAATCCCCAGAACCCGCCAAAGCCTCCAGTTGCTGTGCAAAGATATT
>Ga0214921_10003218_pt1 | contig 25268 bp, 22 predicted proteins | sample LL1505_MetaG_FD_177992 | JGI IMG/M metagenome (GOLD analysis project Ga0214921, IMG submission 177992) | Freshwater microbial communities from Lake Lanier, Atlanta, Georgia, United States - LL-1505 | ecosystem: Environmental > Aquatic > Freshwater > Lake | place: USA: Georgia | collected...
CTCTAATACATGCTGCCATGGTCTAGTAGAGTAAGGACTTCTAATCAGAACCCCCTTTTTTTTTGACCAAGATTTTACACAATCGGGTATTAATCTATTAGAAGACCAATCTCCTCCGCCAATAACATTTCCTGCCCTTGCCGTAGCAATAAAAACATTATTATTTTTATGTGAAAAGAAAGATTTGACATAAGATCTAATGGCAATGTCTGCTGATGCCTTTGAGGCGCTATACGGGTCTTTACCACCGAGCTTATCTTGTTCATGGTAACCTCTTTTAATTTCTAAATTTTCATAACATTTATCACTAGTTATAATTACGGCTATACATTTTTTATTTAATTGTCTTAATGACTCCAAAATATTAATCGTGCCAAAAGTATTGGTAGACCAAGTTTTTAAAGGATTTTTATAAGATTCTTTTACTATAGATTGTGCGGCCAAATGAAAAACGAAATCGGGTTGAAACTTTTTAATAATTCTTTTTAATTTAGTCAAATCTCTTACATCAATATTTTTATTTATAATTTTTTTATTTAAATTTAATAATTTATAATGAGAGGGATTAGATACGTATCCATTTGAAATTCCTAAAATCTTTCCTCCTAAAAGATTAAGCCAAACTACAAGCCATGACCCTTTAAAGCCTGTATGCCCAGTAATTATTATTTTTTTATTTTTAAAAATACTATTCATATTAAATATTTAAACTAATCATATGATACACAATATTAACTTTATATTTAGAATTTATTTATTAATTCATCTACAAATATTCTATAGTTTGGTTTTTTATCAAATCTTGAACTGAGATAATTTAATTTATATAAATTATATTTAGTTTTGTTTATTTTAAAGTTAATAATACTTTTATTGAAGCAAAAATGAGCATCACTAATATTGACTAAATTTGAATCAAAAAATTTAGCAAAATACTTGTCATATTCATGAAGACTATACGATTTTATTCGTTGATCAAAAGTCAAAAATAGAAGTGGTTTTTTATATAATACCGCAAAAGATGCAGCCGTTGTTGCGCCATTTGAAATAACGAATTTAGCATTTTTTATTAATTTATCGGTTTTATTATAAAAAACATCTCTACTATAATAGTTATAAGAACCTGAACGTAAAACTTCAGATTTTGGATGAAGTGCTATGACTATTTTTATTTGAAAATATTCTTCTATTTTTTTAAAAAAATTATTCAAAATTGGATAGAAATCTTCGGCTGTCCATAATAATTCTGATTTAATCACTGATGAATCGGTAAATGAGCCTGGTGGTGGATTAGCAACAAAGACAGCATAGTTATAATTAACTATTTTTTTTTCTAATTTATTTGTAATTAAATAATTTGAATAATCTGGAGCATTGCAAGATATAATTTTTATATTTTTTTTAAAAAATAATTTCTTATAATAATCTTCATATAATTTTCCAGCTACTAATAATCTTGAAGGAATTAAATTAAAATAATCTTCCAACTTGATTAAAAATAAATTAACAAGAGTTGCCAAAAAATGTCTTGGCTTAATAAGTGTGTTTTTAAATTGAATTAAAATTTTTTTTAAATACCTTTTTTCTAGTAAATTAGTATTATAAGAAGGTAAGCTAGGAATAATAAAATTAATAAAATAAATTTTATTCTTTTTTAAGAAAAGTGATATTTTAATATCAGAAAAAATACTTATTGGCTCCTTTATTACTAAAATTTTAATTTTTTTTTCTTTTAACTCTTGAACAAGTTTTAAAAAATATTTTTTCCATTCATTATATGATGTAAAATTTTTAACATACTTATCTTCTTTATATGAATTTCTTTTAAATTTCTGAATATGTGGATACTGAAATTTATATAATTCATGAACTTCTACATAAAAATATTTTTTTAAATAATTAAACTCGTATCTATCCCAATGGTATTTTCTAAAAAAAAAAGGATAAAGATAAATTATATATGTATTTCTTTTCAATTTTATAAAAATTTTTATGTTATTAGTTTAGCAAAATAGAAAATAGAATTTATACAGTCTATAACTAATTTTTCTTTACTAAGCAATTATTTGATAACTCGTATATTTCAGCGTACTTTTGTAAAGTCTTAATTCTATGTGAGACAAAAATTATTGTCTTCTTATTTTTCAATAAATTTATTTCTTTAATAAAATTTTCTTCCGTTTCATGATCTAAAGCATTGGTGGCTTCATCAAATATTATTAATTCTGGCTGATTATATAAAGCTCTTGCTATACCAATTCTTTGACGCTGCCCTCCTGAAATTTTATCTCCAAGCTCTCCAACTTCGGTATTAATTCCTTTCGGTAACATTTCAACAAATGTATTAAGTTGCGATAAAGCAATTACTTCGTCAATTAAATCAAAATTGATTTCTTCTTCAGGAACTTCAAATGCAATATTTTTATACAATAAGTCATCATTTAAGTAGATGTCTTGGGGCACATATCCAATAATATTACGCCATGATTTTAAATTACTTTTAATATCTACTCCATCCACTTCAATTGCTCCTTTATCTGGGTTTATTAGTCCTAATATAATATTTATTAGAGTTGTTTTGCCTACACCGCTTTTACCAACAATACCAATAAATGAATTTTTATTAATATTAAAATTTAAATTATCTAATATTAAATTTTGATTTTCTTTATAAGAAAAAGATATATTTTTTATTTTTATATTTGTATTAAAAATTAATTTTTTATTAACATTAATTTTGTTAGTAATAAAATTTTTATCGTTAAACAACTGATCATGAATATTGTCTATTATAGGTTTAAAAAACGTTATTTGCTGAATGGCGTTCATTATTCTCGTGATGGAAGGCATTAATCTATATAAAATAACTACAAACAATCCTATCGTTGAAATAAATATCGAGACATCTTGATTGGTATAAATTATAAAAATTAAAATTATATTAATTCCTATAATACCAAAGAGTTCAAGCCAAATGCGCGGCAACGAAATGATGAAACCCTGTTTAAAATCAGCGTCAGCGCTTCTTTTGCTATAATTAAAAAATTTATTAATTGAATAATTAATTCTACCTAAAATAATTAATTCTTTAATTGCTCCAAAACTTTGTTTAATTTGATTAAATATAAGAATATTATTTTTTTGTTTAACACCTCCCCAGATTTTGCTTTTTGCCTGTACATTTTTATAAAAAAATATACAACAAAATCCAAAGAAAATTATAGCAGCGAATGTTAAAACTGGGTTAAAAATAAATAAAAAAAAAAACAAACCAAAAAAAATTAAAGACTCATTAATTAAAATTATTCCGGAATTTGTTACGGCAACAAAAGAGTTAACATCATTAATATGACTTGATAATTTTGACGAATTATTTTCTACATGAAAATTATATGATTGATTTAAATATGAGCTAAATAATCTTTTTGATAAATTCAATTTGACTTCAGTTAAAAATTTCTGATTTATATAAGAAATATAAGTTAAAAATAATGCTTTAAAAGTATAGACTGACAACAAGAAAGCTATGAATGCCAATAAAAATTCACTCTTAGATAAAAAGCTAAAATTAAAAATTTTTAAATAATTAATTATCTCTAAATAAAAATCATTGCTAACAATAACCTGCAAAAATGGGACTATTAATCCTATGCCTAATAATTCTAAAATTAAATTGAAAAAATATAATAATATAAAATATAAATATTTATTGCCATAGATAGATGTGATTAACTTAAAAAATTTTTTAATAGTATTATTATTAATCATGAAAAATATTTATTATAATTTTTAAAAAAATTATTTATTAAAATAAATTGGCCCTTTAATTTCTGATTTAATTTTTTTTAATTTAAAATATTTCATCATTTTACCAAACATTTTTATGTCTTTCTTATGTTTAAAAAAAGAGTAAGTTTTCCACATTTGTGACTCCGGCCAAGAACCAGCAAAGTGTAAAAAAAAACAGTTAGTTAAACTTGCATAAACACACTCTACTATATTGCTTGCTTTGATATTTTTCTTATAAAGAAATGGGTAATTATGAGCCATTTCATAAATCCATATTGATTGAAACTTATAATCTAACCACAATACTTTTTTTGAATTTTGAATATGAAAATTTAGATGAGTTTGATCACCTCCATTTGTTATAGATTTAACAGACTTATCGTATAGATGAAACCACTTAAACATCATTGCTGAATGATTACGAACATTGAACAAGAATACACCTCCACAAAATTCGTCTTTTTGAACTTGTAAATTATTATTTTTATACAAATCTTTTAAAGATAAAAACAGAGAAGAATTTAAAGGATATTTTTTTGAATAATACTTGTTTCTATTGTACGCTATTTTTTTTAATACCTCAAAATATTTATAAGGCAGTTTATTTCTTAAAGAAATAACTCCAAAATAATTCTTTTTTTTGTAAAAATTAAATATATTTGGACTAAATGGGTTGATAATAATATCAGAATCTAAATAACAAATATTTTTAGCACTTTTAAAATTTTCTTTTAATTTATTTCCAATCAACAATTTTTGCCAAGTAGGTTTTTTATAATTTGGATGATCTTCAGAAATAAGATTTTTATCAAAAATAATTAAACCAATATTATTTCTTTTGCAGTAAAGTTTCCATGATGGAAATGAATATTTTTTCCAATTTCTAAACGTTTCTAATCCTATGCAAATAGTTGCTAGATAACTATTATTTTTTGATTTAATAAAGATTTTCATAATTAATCAAAATGTTGTTTAACGTTTTATATTTACTCATAACTAATTTTTTTGAATAAAGAATTTAATTTTATAGTATTTTTTTTAAAATAAAGGTAATTTTATTATTTAATATGAAAACTCTTTATAACTTACCCGTAAAAGTAATCTTTTGCAAAAATTGCGTAATGTCCAATCAAAGACCGTCTTCAATGATTGAATTTAAACATGACATAAATAGAAAAAATGCAAAATATTTAAATATTGATGCCAAAACTAGAATATGTGACGCTTGTAAAGTTAATGAGGTTAAAAAAAATATTAATTGGAAGTTAAGAGAAAAAGAACTTTTAAAACTCTTAGAAAAACATAGGGGCAAACATGGCGAATATGACTGCATAGTTCCTGGAAGTGGAGGAAAAGATAGTGCATACGCTGCTCATATTCTTAAATACAAATATAAGATGAATCCACTAACTATTACCTGGCCTCCTATTATGTATACAGATTATGGTTATGAAAATTTTAAGAAGTGGATTGAAGTTGGTGGTTTTGACAACATTACTTTAAGACCTAATGGAAAAATCATGAATTTATTAACAAGTTTATCTATAAAAAATATTTTACATCCATTCCAGACTTTCATTTTAGGACAAAAAAATTTAGCGCCTAAATTAGCTAAAAAGTTTAATATACCCTTAGTATTTTATGGAGAATCTGAATCCGAGTATGGAAACCCTATAGCTGAAAGTCATAAATCTTTAAGAAAAAAAGAATATTATTCTGAAAATAAAATAAGCAACATAATACTTGGTGGGGTTCCGATAAAAAACTTAATTAAAGATTATAAAATTTCCTATAAAGATTTATACCCATTTTTGCCTATACAAAACTCTGAATTAAATAATTTTAATTTAGAAATTCATTACTTAGGCTATTATTTGAAGTGGAAGCCACAAGAAGTATATTATTATGCCGTTGAAAATACCGGGTTTAAGGCCAGGCCATTTAGAACTCAAGGCACTTACAGTAAATATAACAGTATTGATGATAAAATTGATGATCTTCATTACTATACAACCTATATAAAATTCGGCCTTGGTAGAGCTTCTTATGATGCCTCACAAGAAATTAGAAATGAGGATATTACTCGAGACGAAGGCATAAATTTAGTAAAAAAATTTGATGGCGAATTTCCTAATTTATATATTGACGAAATTCTTAATCATTTAAATATCAAAAAGGATGACTTTTTAAAATCATTAGATAAATTTAGACCGATGCACTTATGGAAAAAAACTAAACAAGGATGGAAATTAAGACATACTGCAAATCTTGATGGGTGCAATGATTAGAATAATAAAATAAATTAAATCTTTAAAAAGTTTTTTAAAAAATTTAATCCATCTTCACCGCTTCTTTCAGGATGAAATTGACAGCCAATAACATTATCTTTTTTTATTAATGATGTAATCTTGTTGCCTTTATAAGAATAGTATCCCGACAAATTTTTATTATTTTTTAATTGAACCATAAAAGAATGAAGAAAATAATATCTGTTATTAAAATGATTTAATTTAAATTCAAAATTCTTTAAAAAAAAAACCTTTTGCCAACCAATATAGGGCGTTTTTATTAATTCTTTCTTTTTTGATAATTTTGGCACAGAAATTACTTTTCCTGGAATAAGACTTAAACCTTTATTCAATCCAAATTCCTCGCTTTGGTCCATTAGTAGTTGCATTCCAACGCAAATACCAAGAATAGGTGTGCCTGAATTAGATATTTCTTTAATCACATTAAATAAATCATATTTTTTTAATTTTTTTACAGCCTCACCAAAGGCACCAACACCTGGCAATATAATTTTAGAGGACGATGTGATCTGTTTTTTTTTTCTAGATATAAAAACTTTTGCCCCGCAATATTCTAGCGCCCTAGCAACACTTAATAAATTTCCAACACCATAGTCAATTATAGTTACTGAATTATTTTTCATTCATTATCTTAAAAATTAACTCTTAAAAAATTCTTAATATTTTTAATAGTAGATCTTTTGTAGTGCAAGATATCAGCAATGGCTATTGCATCTACATCTGCTACTTTTATTACATCCAATATATGCTCCTCTTTACCAACTCCGCCACTTACTATTAAGGGTATCTTGCATAGTTTAGAGGCAGCTTTAATTAATTCTAGGTCAAGACCTTTTCTAGTCCCTTCATTGTCTATTGATGTTAATAAAATTTCTCCTGCTCCATAATTACATCCTATTTTAATCCAATCAAACACATCAATGCCTGTTTTCTCCCTGCCATTATTAATATAAACTTCCCATTTATTATTATCTATTTTTTTTGCCTCGATAGACAAAACAAAACATTGACTACCAAATTTATTCGCAATTTTTTTAATTAATTCAGGATTTTTTACTGCCGCAGAGTTTATGGCTACTTTGTCTGCCCCAGAGTTTAATATTAAACTTACATCATTAACAGAACGAATGCCTCCTCCTACAGTTATTGGAATAAATATATTTTTAACTACATTTTTAATAATATCATTTAAAGAATTTCTTCCATATAAACTTGCAACACAGTCCATAAATAAAATTTCATCAGCACCCTGATTATAATAATCAATTGCAAATTTGTTTGGATCGCCCATAACTCTCAGACCCTCAAGATTTATTCCTTTTATCAAATTTTTATTTTTAATATCAAGCCTAGGTATAATTCTGATATTATTATACATTCAGCTTATACATAAAATAATTAAATTTAAAGACTCCAGCCATCATCAATAATAAGATTTTTTCCATTTATAGCTTTGGACTCTTCAGATAATAAAAAAGAAATAGTTGGAACAATGTTATTTGGTTGAAGTAATCCTATATTATTACATGAGTTTCTATATTTCTTTTTAAAAACTTTAGGCTGATTATCCTCAATCCCTCCTGGGCTTACACAATTAATCCTTAAATTTTTATTTCTAAAATATTTAGATAAATAACTTGTAATTGAGATAACGGCAGATTTAGATACAGTATATTCAATTGGGCTTGTCATTTTAGTATTTTTATAATGCTCAAATTTTGGTGAGCTTAAGCCTTGAATTGAAGAAATTAATATTAAATTACCTTTTTTAAATTTTAAAAAAAATTTAATTATTTTTTGACAAAATAATATTAATGAAGCAAGTTGATGACTTAAATCTTGTTTAAGATAATATTCTTTTACATCTTCAAATTTTTTTCCATAACCTTTTGATCTAGGATAAGAACAATAAACAGCTCCATCTATCTTTTTATACTTCTTGATAGCAAAAAATAATAATTTATTTATATTTGTTAAAAGATTTAAGTCTCCGACGAATATTTCGATCCTAGTTAAATGTGAATATTTTTTTTTTAACTTAAATAATCCCGCTTTTTTTATATCAGTTATCAATAAATTATAACCTTGCTTCGCTAAATGAGATACCAATTCACTTCCAATTCTTCCAGAGGCTCCAGTTATAATTATTACATCTTTCATTATTATGAATTTAATATTTAAATTCTAATATATCGAATATAAGGAAATTTAAAATAAATTTTATATTAATCAATGACTTGTTATATTGAACTAAAATGAAAATCTGAAAAAAAAGATTCTATTTCTTAACCAACCGAGCGAAATTAATCTATTGATTATCTCCTTTTCTACAAAATAAGTTCTTGCGGTAATAACAATACAAGCTTTATCGTTTCTAATTTTTTCTAAAAATTTATCACTTGCAAAGTAAACATTTAGATTTTTATTAGTTATTTTTTTTTTAGAAATAATCTCATCAGAGTCCAGTACTCCTCTTATATTAATTTTTTTTTCTAATAATAATGAAGCCAATATTCTTCCTTGAGTAGAATTGCAATATATAAAAATATTTTGATAATTTTTAATTTTTTTTAATAATTTAAGCAAAGAAAGAGAAATGTTAACTTTATAACTTGAAATAAAATTATTTCTATAATTAGCTAATTTACAAATTAATAAATTTTTATCTGAAAAGTTTATCTTTTTTTTATTCTTGTTAATTAAAATAAATAATTGTAAAAAAAATTTTTTAAGCTTTTTTAAAGAAGAAATGTTTAAATTTTTAGATAAGTAGGGAATAATTATACCAATCAATTTGTTGCTAGATTGGATTAACAATCTTCTTATTCCCTTTTTATTTGGAGAATTTTTAAAGTACATCTTTAAACATTCCATAGATGCAGCAACAGCCTCTATTAAATTTTTGTTTGAATAATCAAAATGTGAAGATAAAGAAAATGCTCTTTTTATATATAAATATATATATTTATTTAAAATTGAAATGTAATTGGCCTTAAAAAATATTTCCGCAACAAAAGTGATATCCTCAAAAAGTCTTCTTTTGGAAAAGACTATGCCGTTTTTGTTTAAAAAGTCTCTTTTTATAATATATCTCCAACAAGCGCCTCGAAATTGTAATAATTGGTCATAGTTTAACTTTTTTAAGAATTCATCTGGAGTCAGTTTATCTTTTTTAGAATAAAAATTATTTAAAAACTTACTAGCCTCATTATGATTATTATATATTTTATAATTACCAATAAAAAAATCTACGTCATTCAAAGTCTGAATTTTATTTATTATTAAATTTAATTGAGAAGGAATTATCTGATCGTCACTATCAACAAACCAAACATATTTTCCTTTTGCAATTTTTAATCCTAAATTTCTACAATTGCCCACTCCTTCATTTTTTTTGTTTTTAATAATAACAATTCTTTTATTGAATAATAAAAATTTATTTAATAATTTAGATGTGTTATCTTCAGAACAATCATCAACTATAATCAGTTCAATTTTATATGATCTAATTTTTTTAATCTCATATAAGCAATTTTTAATAAATTTTTGGGAATTATAGGTTGGTATTATTATTGATAGTGCAATATCTCTGTTGTTATTATCTAACATTCTATTAGGTTAATAATTTAAAATAATTATCTTAATTTTTTAAATATTAATTGAAGAAAAATTTGCTTTACGTTTACCTTTCATTTGCAAAGCAGGATCTGCTCTATCAAAAATATACCCTCTGCCTCTACAATAATTGCAAGAATTTAAAGGTATATTCCCATTAATAAAAAATTTTATTTGTTCATGCGTTAAATCATCTGTTATCTTCAGTCTATCTTGATCTGAAAAGTTAATAATCTTTAATGCATCAAGACTTGCTGAAAAAGGGCATCTATATAAATATCCATGCAGCAAAGTAGTAATATAAGTTGAGCAACAATTTTTAAATACAAAATTTAATTCTTCCTCTGTTCTATTAAGTTTTTCAATATCTGCACTTTTGTCCCATGAATCTGGAAGTTCTTTTATAAAAAAATTAATATTTTCTTTGCTAAATAATTCGATCATATCCGGTAGTTTTTTTGACAAAGATTTATAGTTAGTTATCTCAAGGAAAACTTTAGAGTTTTTTAAAGACAATAATTGTTCTGGCCTAGGAAGAATTGTTGCATTTGTATAAATTATAATTTTTTTAGCATTTAAATAAGAATTGCATTTCTCTATAATTTTATGAACTTCTTTGTTCATAAAAGGTTCGCCTCCTATTACTCTGAGCTCATTTACTGACTCCACAAGACTCATTATTTTATCTAGAGAAAAAAAAAGATTATCGGTCTCTGCATTAATTGGGCGCTCAAAATAAGGCATCAAATTAGCACAATCAGTACAATTAAGCGAACATCTTTCTGTAACCACCACATCAATAGACGTGATGATTAATTTCTTATTAATATTTAATTCTAAAAAGCTATTAATTTTTTCATCTAAAGCAAAAAACATTCGCTCTGCTAATACTTTGTCATCTGCTTTTGGGAAACAATTTTCTTTAATTGCATGATCAATAATTAATGCACAATCATAAATGTTATAAAAGCCCTCTTCTTCTAATTTCTTAGATACAGAATTAAAATATGAACAAGTGATTAAAAATAAACTATCTTTAGATATTGATTTAAGAATTGTTGGGTTAAAAATTGGAACACCCATTAAGTCTTTGGGTTTGAGATCAGAATTCTTATCAATAACACCTGTGACTAATTTGCCTGAAACTTTCAATCCTTGAATAGTAGCTTCAGCAATTTCAGTGCAACCATACAAATAAATTATAGAATTTTTATCTAAAATTTTTTCATTAAATATATTTTTAGTAATTTTTTTCATTTTTTAAGATCAAATCTAATAGTTTTAAAAAGTAATTAACATATTTATAAAATATTTTATTTATATTTTTTTATTTTATCAATTAATAACATTAATTCTTTTCCCTGCTCATAGCTACATAATTTTGAAAAGCTTTCTTTTAAAATTGATTTATGAACCTCATAATATGTATTTATTTTCTTAAATCTAATTTTTTTTGATTGAGAATATTTTTTATTAAAAATAATAAGTTCATTTTTTAATAAATCTCCTTGAATACTTAATAAATTACTTTCTAGAAATATTTTTCTATAGTTTAGTTTACTAAAAAAATTTAGAGCAATGGTAATATTTAATTTTTTAATTCTACCTACTATATGAGCATAATCCTCCACATCTAAATTTAAGTTAGAAATTTTTAAAATTTTTACATATTCTAAATTATTAATTTTCCCGAAAATCCATTGAATATAGTCAATCTCATGACTTAAATCTAATAACACTCCTCCTCCCATTTCTTTTTTTGCAGAATATGTCTGAGTATAATTTCTATTTTTTCTCCAATCAGGTAAATAAGATGAGCACGAAAGATTTGCCGAATAGAATTTATTTTTATTTTTAATTTTTTTTAAAAAAGAAATAATAGGATTAAAACGAAGATTGTAACTAATAAATATTTTATTATTTTTTACTGAAAGATTTTTATATTTATGAAACAATGGCTTCTCAACAAGAATAATTTTGTTTGAAAAATATTTTTCAATATATCTAATATGTTTTAAGTGATCAGCTGTTCTTGAGCAAATTATTATATAGTCAGGATTAATTTTTTGAATTTGATGAGAATGATTTAACTTTTCAAATCCATAACATATTTGCTTCGTTAAAATATATATCTTTGAGATATTAGAAAATTTTTTTAAAATGCCTGCGTGTCTCCTGCCGATTGAGCCATATCCTATGATCAAAACTTTTTTTTTCATTAATTAAAATAATAAATTATTATAATTATAATGCTTTTAAATTTTCTACGTTCTGTCCAAAGTCTTGCCAATTTTCATAAATTGGATAAACAGAAATTTTATGTGATTTTTTTTGCAAAATATTAATTAACTCAATTATGTTAGTAATTTTATAATTTTTGATTATTTTAATTACCGCCGGTTTAAAAACATAAATTCCACAGTTAATATTAAAATTAGTTGAAGGTTTTTCTTCAAAAGAAATAAATTTATGATTTAAAGATTTTACAACTCCGTAAGGATTATTGTATTTAAAATTTTTGATGACTATTGTCATAATAGAATTATATTTATTATGGTATCTAATTAAATCTTTTAAATTTATTTGCACTATAGAATCGCAATTAAAAACAAAAAAACTTTTATGAATTCTTTTTAACAAACTAATTGCCCCGATTGTTCCCAGTGGTTGCTTTTCTTCAAGATACGAAATCTTAATACCTAAATGACTTCCATTTTTAAAATAATTTTTAATTATTTTTTTTTTATAAAAAATTGACAAAACAAAATTATTTACACCGTTTTTTTTTCCATTGTTGATAATGTATTCTGTTAAGGGCCTACCTTTATATTTAAGCATCGCTTTTGGTGTGTTATTGGTTAACGGTTTAAGTCTTTTTCCAAGTCCTCCGGCCATTACAACTAAAACATTATCTATTTTTTTTAAACTATTTTTAAATATATTCTCTTTCTTTATATAAATTCCAATAATTTTTTTTTTTATAATAATCGGTAAGTGATCTAGATCTTCTTTTTCTATTTTTTTTTTAATATCTAAAAGATTAATTTTATCTTTATAAATTATAGGAGAATAATTAATTATTTTTTTTACATTAGAATTTAGGTTATATCTCTTTAAAATTGCCCTTCGAATATCTCCATCTGTAATAATGCCTATAAAAAAATTTTTTTTATCGACTATACAAACAATTTTTAGACCACTCTTATTAAGATTATTAATTGCATCATATAATGTATGGTTATCATTCAATAAAATAGTAGATAATTTATTTTTTACCAGCAGCATAATTTTAATTATTATATTTTTTTACATCAAAAAAAATTTTATTATTAACTTTTTTTAAGTTAATTTTTTTTAATATAGAAACAATTTTTTCAACAGATTTTCCTTCGCCATGTGGGTTTTTACTATCTTTCAATATTTTTTTAAATTTTAATGAATAAATTCGTTCTATTGCCTTCACTATTAATTTTTTTTTCGGATTTACATTAATAATACTTTTGGATTCTAATCTTCCCAATTGTCTTTTACCAATATTGATTGTGGCTTTTTTAAAGGATGGCATTTCAAGTAATCCGCTCGATGAATTACCAAGCATGCCGTCAACATGTTTTAAGCAAGATAAAAAATTCTTACTACCCAATGATTTAAAAAAATAGCAATTATTATTTTTTTTTACAAAATTTTTTATATATCGAAAAATAATATTTTTATATAAATCTGATCCTGGCATAGTGAAGATTAAAGTTTTTTCTTTTTGTGTTTTTAAAGCATTTAAAGTTTCAGATAAAAGATTTTTTGTTAATTTTTCACTATGCTCAGGTTGAAAATTAATAATTAAACTTTTTTTTTTAAATGTTATATTTAAATTTTTTTGAAGTTCTTTTTTACTCAAAAACTGCATTCGATGTATGTTGTCCGCACCCAGGCCTCCTACATTAAAAATGTATTTTGGATTTTCCCCAAGCTGAATTACTCTTCTTTTATATTGCTCATTTGCTACAAAATGAATATTTGATATCTTTGTAAGACAATGTCTAAGTCCGTCATCTAATGAGCCAGTAGTGAGCTCTCCTCCGTGTATATGAGCTATTGGAATCTTATAAAAATAAAATGGTATTGCTGAAGCGAATATTTCATATCTATCTCCTAAAATAATTAATAAATCTGGCCTGTTTTTAGATAAAAAATTTCCCATTTTATTTAAAACCACAGACATATCTCTGATAATATCGAAAGGATCTAATGTTTTATTTTTAATAATTATTTTTTTAAAAATTTTTATTTCCTCTTGAATTATCTCCTTGTACGTAGATCCGTGTTTTTTTGAAAAATGACTTCCAGTTGCTATGACTTTTAATTTAAATTTATTAAATTTATTTATTTCTAAAATTAAATTTTTTAAAAGTCCAAAATCAGCTCTTGAGCTAGTAATTAAAAATATTTTCATTTTACATAATTATTAAATCGTCAATCTTATAATCCTTCTTTGCTCTTTTTCCCAAAATACTTTTCCAGTAATAAGGCGAGAGACCTAAGGCCGGTCTTTTACAAGATAAATTTTCCTCAGAAAATATATCTCCTTTTTTAATATTTAAGTTAGCGACGATTGATTTTTTAACTAATTTCATATTTTTTTTTTCTGAAATAGTTGGCATTTTTTTACCGCTGCCTAATAATAAAGAAGTGTTTCTAATTAATTTTACATAATTTTTAAAAACTAAAGGCTCCATGCTAGCTATATGATCTGGTCCTTTTAATTTCTTATCAGTCGTGATATGTTTTTCAATAGTTTTTGCCCCTAAAGCAACGGCAGCAATTGCAACTTCGAAACCCTCTGTATGATCTGAATAACCTATTTGAATTTTAAATTTTGCGCCCATCGTAACCATAGCTGATAAATTTACCTCATTAATCTTGGTGGGATAATCAGTATTGCAATGCATAATGATAATATTATTTTTTTTTAAACCATACCTACGTAAAATTTTTAATGATTTTTTTACATCACTTAATGAGCACATACCTGTTGAAATAAAAACTCTTTTCATTTTCTCAGCTGCTAATTTTAGCAGTGGATAATTATCTACCTCACCGGATGGAATTTTTATTTCTTTAACACCTAAACTCAATAAAATGTTAAAACTTTTTATATCAAAAACACTAAATAAACATTTAATTTCTTTTTTTTTACAATAATTAATGATGTTAACGTAATCATTTTTTTTTAATTCCAATTTTTTTAAAAGATCAAATTGTCTAAGTTTTTCCCTTAAATTATTTTGTTGATATTTTGCAAGTTTAGATTTTAAAGTTACTAATTCTTTTGCGAAAAAAGCTTGAAATTTAATATAATCAGCTCCTGAATTTTTTGCGACATCAACCAATTTTTTAGCTAATCTAATATCTCCATTATGATTAACTCCTGCCTCAGCTATAACTATAACTTTATTTTTTTCCAAGTTTTATAAATGAGTTATCTTTTAAATTTTTATTAATATACAAATGCGCTCCTACAACAGAGCCTTCGCCTATGCTTATATTATTCTTAATTATAGAGCGACTACCAATAAATGTTCCTTTTTTAATTAATACTCCTCCATTAATAGTAGTCTCTGTAGATACATGACAATGGTCGCCTATAGTAACGTCGTGCTCAATTAATGACTTAGTGTTTATAATACAATTTTTGCCTATATAAGCTCCCGCATTTATTATAGCTCCATGCATAATTATAGAGCCTTCATCAATTAATGCATGTTTAGAAACATAAGACATTGGAGAAACTACTGTTGCAAAATTAAATTTTATTTTTTTTATTTTTTTAAACAACTTTTCTCGTACTTGAAAATTTTTAATTTGACCTACTGTAATTAAAATATAACTTTTCTTTTTATAATATTTTTTTAAGCAATCATCTTTTCCTAATATTTTGTATTTTAAAAAATAGCCTTTTTTTTTATTATCTATTATACCAATAATTTTAAACTTTTTTTGTTTTTCAATAACATCAATGCATGATTTGCAATGTCCTCCAGCTCCCACCAAAATGATTTCTTTCATAATTATTATAAGATCAAATCTTGTCCACTAGGAATATTTATAACTCTTTTATAAATGTCTTTTGCCCCGGAAAGGTCCATTTTTTGTTTTTTTTTATATGGTTTTAGATCTGATATCATTTTCCATGCTGGGCGTATAAATATAGATTCTTTATGTGCTAATTTTAAAATTTTATTTTTAAATTTAATATTTTTTTTATCCAATATTAAAGTTTGCAACCAATAATTGCTTTTAGCATTTATTGGTTCTTTAAATAAAGTAACTCCCTCAACGTTATCAAATATTTTTTTATATCGTCTATATAAAATTCTTTTTGCTTTGATAAATTTACTTAAATTTTCTATTTGTGCCAGTCCTAAAGCAGCATTCAAATTTGGCATCCGAAGATTATAGCCAACTTCATCATGTATAAATTCCCATTGATGATATAATTTTGCAGTAGTGGTAAGATGCCTTATGCGCTTAGCAAGCTTACTATTGTTCGTGATAACTGCTCCTCCGCCACCAGTTGTGATTATTTTGTTTCCGTTGAAACTTAAACAACCAGCAACTCCGAAAGTTCCTAAATGCTTATTCATATAAAAACTTCCTAATGTTTCAGCGGCATCTTCTATTACTATTAGATTAAATTTTTTTGCCAATTTATTTATTTCATTAATTTTGCATGGATGTCCAAAAATATGCACTGGAACTATTCCTCTTATTATTTTTTTTGTGAATTTATTAATAGTTAAGCCATTTGAAAAAATAGCTATTTTATTTAAATAATTATTTAATTTTAAAAAATCTATTCCTAAAGTTTCAATATTACTATCAATGAAATGAGGCTCTCCACCACTATGTACAATTGCATTAACCGTTCCTACAAAAGTTAAAGCCGGAACAAGAATTTCATCTCCATTTTTTATACCACAAACTTTAAGGGTGATATGTAACGCTTCTGTTCCATTGACTACAGCAATTGCAAATTTAGCCTTGGTAATTTTCTCAAGATACCTTTCAAATTTCTTAACATATTCACCTGAAGTCGAAACAAAATTTTTTTTTATGGTTTTTTTGAGATAATTAATTTCATTACCAATAAACAAAGGCTCATGTAATTGGTGTGAACCTTTACCAATTACTTTTTTAATTGATTTAATAATTGTGCTTGGAAAATAATTTCTCATTTAAAAATTCTAAAAAAAATAATATAATTAATATTATTAAATATTATAAATATTTGATTTATATAATTTTATATTCTCTATATCACTAAACCAATTTAATGTTTTTTCTAAACCCTTCTTAAATCCTAATAATCCTTTATATTTGGGCTTCCATCCTAATAATTTTTTAGCCTTAATATCTGATGAAAATAATCTTTGAACTTCACTTTTTTTTGGCCTTAAACGTTGCTTGTCGATCATTATTTCAAAATTATAGCCAAAATCTTTTTTAAAAATATTTAAAATATCTTTAATAGAAATTTCAAATTTACTTCCCACATTAATAATTTCTCCAAGATTTTTGCCTTTTATAGCAGATATAAAAGCATCTACTGTGTCTTCAATATAAGTAAAATCTCTCGTTGGAGACAAATTTCCAATTTTTAATATTTTATTTTTATTTAATAATTGAGAAATAATTGTTGGTATTACAGCTCTAGCGGATTGCCTTGGTCCAAATGTATTAAAAGGTCTTAATATTGTTAAAGGCAAATTATATGACTTATAAAATGAAAGAGCCAATTGATCAGCTGCAATTTTTGTAGCGGCATAAGGTGATTGGGCGCTTAATTGATGATCTTCTGTGATAGGAATTTTTTGTGCCGTACCATAAACTTCACTAGTCGATGTAATAATTGTTTTTGAAATATTATTTTTCTGAGAACATCTTAAAATGTTATAAGTTCCCATAATATTTGTATCGATATAACTTTTTGGAGATTGATAAGAATATGGAATAGCTATTAATGCTGCTAAATGAAACACAATATCAATATTTTTAGATTGCTGTTCCAAAAAATGATAATCTCTTATATCGCCAGATATCACCTCTATTTGCTTTGATAATTTTTTATCTAAATTATCAATCCAGCCATTAGAGCCTCTTGAATTATAAAAAGTAAAAGCTTTAACATCATGACCTTTGTTTACTAGCGTTTCAACTAAATGAGATCCAATGAAACCGCAAGCCCCAGTTACCAATACTTTCATTTTATTCCTAATTTTTTAAAAAATTCTTCTGCAATAATAAAGTCAGACATACTATCTATATCAATAGATCTTTCCTGTGGAATTTCAATACCTTTTACATTTCCATCAAACATATTTTTTTTAATCAAAACATAATTAGGTTTAGTAACATAAATGGAATTTGTTAAATTAAAAATTGGTTTAGTATCTTGCCTCCTAAAAAAGTTTTTTTTAGTTTTAGCGTAAATATCAATATAGTTTTTTTTAGTCTTACCAACCATATTAAAAGAGGGATGATGATTAGATCTTGTAATTGTTGTTGCGACATCAACTTTAGATCGCATTGCAGTTATACATTTTTGCAAATCTTTTTTTATTCTTAATGGAGATGTACATGGCAATACTACCATTAAATCAAAAAAATTATAGCTTTTGTGCATGAATTTTATTGCATGTTTCCAAGAAAGCCATTCAGGAGAGTTGTCCAAGGCTAATTTTTTAGGTCGCTTTATTAAGAATAAGTTATTCTTTTTTCCTAGTGAAAGAATTTTATTACTGTCGGATGATAAAATTATCTTATCAAAAAAATTTGATTTTTTAGCAAAAGTAATAGTATTTATTAAAAGAGGTCTGCCCAAAAAATTTTTAATGTTTTTATTTTTAATACCTTTGGAATTTCCTCTTGCAAAAATAAAAGCATATATTCTCATGACAAATACTAAAAAGTTAAATATTTTCTTTTTAAAGGAACTTTAATTTTTTTCATAAAGCTTAAAAATATTCTATTATTAAAATTAAAAATTCCTATATCGTCCATTACTTTATTTGATATATCTTTCCATGAATTCAAAGAAATATCTTTTATTAAAAATAACCTTTTTATTTCATTCATATTAGACTCATTTGTCCAAAAACTACCTTTTAATTTTTTAACTGCAGGCCAACAAAATTTTCTAAACTTTAAAGATTTTTTAGTAAAATCTCTTACATTAAAAAAAAGGGTCCTGTTGCCTCTAAGAAAACTTTCGTAGAGCATTGTAGAATCAACTCCTATAACTAAATTTGCTGAATCAACTATTGAATACGATTCTCTATTAACTGTCTTTGGAATAAATTTAATCATATTATTCTTAAAAATTTTAGAATAAAATTTACGTTCTAAATCAGCCGTTGAGGCCTTTGAACCTAAAACTACAATTTTAAGATTATTTATATTTAAATACTTTGCTAGATTTATTAAAAAAATATTTTCATGATATATAAAATCATAAAAAGTTACATCTTTTAATATTAATTCATTATCAGGAATTCCTCTAAACTGAGAAACATAAAGAAGATCTATTTCTTTATTTTTCTTTTTTTTAACAATATTAGAATCAAATGATCCAATAGGAATATATTTACACTTAATAAAACTGTTCAGATATCTTCCTACGTGTTTATTGTAACAAAAAAAATAATCACATTTTAAATAATTTTTTTTTTTTATATAAAAATTTTTATAATAAAAAATATCTAATAAACTAGAATCTTTCCACGAAGCCTGGATAGATATTGTTGTTGCATTAGAGCAAATAGATTTTAACTTATAAAATGCCAAATTGTTCTCATTAAAAGTAAAGATAAATTTAGGTTTAATTTTTTCAAGGTAAAGCTTTTTATAATTTTCGTTAAGATTTTTAAAACAACTAAATGCGGATAATAATAATGCTTTAATTAAAATCCTCATATTAAGAACGGACGAATGATGAATTCTATTATAGTAAATAGAAACATCTCTATGATTAAAGTACTTTAATAACGATCCTGATCTAGCTTCATCATATATTAAAATATTTTTTTGCTGTAATTGATGCCAGACTTTTTTTACTCTAAAAAAAAAAACTAAAATTTTGTATATATTAAAGAACATTTTAAAAATTGAAAAAAAATAACAAATATTTATTGATAAATATATAAAATTTGTAATAGTGAAAAATATAATGAAAAAATGTTTTTTAAATGTTAAACAATGTAAATTTCCAAAACTTTCAAGTAAGATAAACAATTATTACACATTTAAAAAGATAAATCATAGAATATGCAAAAACTGTAACTTAATATTTCATTATCCTATTAACAAATCTTCTTATAAAAAAATTTATAACAAAGATTACTATCAATCCAATTACACCGAAAATAGCAAATTATATCACCAAAGAAAATTGCAATATAATTTAGATAAGAAAGAATTTATTCAATTTTATAAGGATGATCATAAAAAAAAAATATTAGACTATGGTTGTGGTAATGGTGAATTTATTCTTAAATTTAAATCTAAAAAATATGGATTTGAGATTAATGAAAATATTAAAAAGAATAAAAAAATTAATTATTTAGATTTAAAAAACATACAAAAGAATAAATTTGATGGAATTATTATGAGAGGAGTAATTGAACATATTCCAAATTTTGCAATAATTGTAAGAAAATTAATAAAAACGCTGAAAAAAAATGGGTTATTTTTTATAACAGCAACTCCATGCTCAAATAATCTCTCTTTTTTTCTTAATAAGGAAAAGTTTAGGTTGAATGATCCTGGGCATATATATCATTTCAATAATATTAATCTTTCATTATTTTTTTTACGTTATTCTCTTTATAATATTTATACATCTTTCCCTTATCATCAAACGCCATATAAAAATTTTGAAAAAGACTATAAAAATCAAAAATTACTTTTAAATAATTTTTACAATAAAAAAATAAATAATTTAAAAAAATCTATGCCCTCAGTTGGAAATATGATGACACTTATCTTTAAAAAAATTTAATATATTATTAACTTAATAATTATAAGATAATTGAACACATTTTTTATTTAAATTTTTAATGTTAGGATTTTTATCCAAAAAATTTATTATATCGTAAGAGTTAAAAAATGGTTTTGTATAATAAAACTCTTGATATATTTTTTTTATAACTAATAAATCTTCTTTATAGTCAAGTGTAAATCTTAGATCAGGTCTAGAAACTATTTTATTAACTTTATAATTATATAATTTGAATTTTTTATAATTTTTTACAATATAATTTGCAACATGCTCTCTATCCATTGGATTGGAAGTCTTTAAATTTATCTCGCTAAGCAATTTAGTGAAGAAAACTTTTGTGCTTAAGCCAAGAGATGAGGTCATTTTATATTTTTTGCTATGTATTCCTAAATCATTAGAAACATAATCAAATTTATGACTGTTATCTAAAAAAAATTTAATAATTAAATCTGATATCTCGGGATCGACTAAAGGTGTATCGCCCGTAATTTCAACTATAATATCAGTTTTAAATTTTTTTGCCGCTGAAAGAACCCTTCCTAAAACATCATTTGTGCTTCCTCTAAAGAATTTAATGTTTAATTTTTTAGCTATAGCAACTATTTTGTCATCTGTTTTTAATTCAGTTGTTGCTACGATAATATCTCTTACAAATTTAATTCTTTTTAATCTTTCTATCATTAGTTCTAGTAAAGTTTTTTTACAAACTTTTTTTAAAACTTTCCCAGGCAATCTTTTAGAATTAGTTCGTGCTTCGACAATTATATCAATTTTAGGAAAATAATTTTTCATTTTTATAATTTTTGTATGATAAATTAATAAATCTTTTGAAAAAATCTCCTTTTCCATTAGCAATACCATAAATATGCTTAGGTTTATTTATGTTATCAACAATAATATCTCCTTTTTTTCCTAGTTGTCCTCCAGAAACAATAAAATGATTTTTGTATTTTTTTCTTCCGCTATTTTTAAAAAACTTTTCTTCAAAATTAATTTGACTTTCAATCATAGATAATAGTGAACTAGATATATCCAGTCTGTAAATTTCTATAAAATTTTCATATGCATAGCTTACCGCATCTTCTGATACTGAGCCTTTTCCAATATCAATTATAAGTTTTAAATTCTTACAATTTTTTAGTAAAGATTTGGAAATAATTGAATTTATTGAGTTGGAACAACCTAAAATAATTTCTGAATATTCTGCAGCTTTATAATTGCTTGTAGAATAGCTGACATCTTGTTTTGTAAATTTAGGTTTTATAAAATTTAAAGCTTTAACTATAATTTTTAATTTTTTTATTTTTCTTCTTGTAATTATGACTTTGGCTCCCCTTTCAACTAATTTTAATGCTAATTTAGAACCGATATTTCCCGCGCCTAAAATAGAAATGGTCTTGCCCCCAAGTCCTCTAAGATCATCCTTAAAATAATGCGATAAAAAATTATCGGCACTTTCAACCGTAAGGTCATTTCCTTTGTATAAAAAAATTTTAGCTTTTTTTAATTCTTCTTTTACTCTTCTCTCAATATTTGAAAGTAGCCCTGATATAGAAATGTTTTTAGGGATTTTTTTTTCACAATCAACAAAAACACCATAAACGTAATGATCTATAATTCGTGATAATTTTATAGCTTCTTTTTCTGAATAAATATTAGCTCCCATAATAATATAGGACTTAAATTCTCTAATTGGAGTCAAAAAAGATTGATTATTATTAATTTTACTCGTGTTTCCTATTGTAAAAATAATTTTTCTTTTATTTTTTTTTTTTAATTTAATAAGATTTTTTTCTAATTCTTTAAAATTAATCATATTTTAAAATTAATCATATTAAAGAATTTGCCAAGTAATTGGGTAATCGATATCAATGTTTTGTCTGGCTTTTTTCCCCACAATTATGTCTATATATTTTGGTAAAATACCTCCGCCTGGCCCCTTTATAACAAGATCTTCCTTTCTAATAATTTGGCCTCTTTTTATATTCTTTTTTGCATACAGTGATTTTCTTTGGCTATTAATAGTTTCATATTCTGATGGTAAAATTCTTTTAACACCATCACCTAAAATATTTAATATATATTTTTTGTCTAACTTTCTTTTTATAATTTTTTCTAGTCTGTAATTCTTTATGCTTTCAAAAATAGTATTTATATTGTTTTTATTCTTAAATTTCTTTGCAAGATTACATATTATCTTCATTTCATGTAAATTTGCAGAGAGAATATGATCTGGGCCATCCATAAATTTATTTAATGTAAAATGTTTCTCAACAATATTGGCTTTTAACAATATTGATAATAATGGGGTTAATATATTTGTTGTGTGATCCGAAAGTCCAGCTGGCAAACCAAAAGTTGCCTTTAATGAATTTATTGCATTTAAATTCATTGCTTCTTCTGCAGAAGGATATGTTGAATTGCAATGTAAAATGCACAAATTTGGGTTTCCTATATCTCTTATTAAAGAAACGGCCTCCTCTATCTGTCCTAGATTAGACATGCCTGTTGATAAAATTATAGGTTTATTTTTTTTTGCAATATATTCAATTAATGGCAGATTAACCAAATCCATAGATGCAATTTTATACATTTTTACTTTTTGATCTTCTAAAAAATCTACGCTTTCTTTATCAAATGGCGTTGAAAATATTCTAATATTTTTAGATCTTGCATAACTAAATATTTTGTCTTGATCAAAAAAGCTCAAAGAAACTCTCTCAAACATTTCGTATAAATTTTCTTGCTCTTTATTAACTTGCTCAGCATAATTGGAAGATTTTACTTTAGCCGAAATTCTTGTATTTTTTAAAAATGATTGAAATTTAATTGAATCGCAGCCAGATATTTTTGCCTGATCTATTAATTTTTTAGCAAGTAGTACACTGCCGTTATGATTAATACCAGCTTCAGCAATTATAAAAGTTTTAAATTTATCTCCAATTTTTATGTCGTCAAAAATAATATTCTTATTAAAACTAAATAAACTCTTATCCCTTTTAATATTAATACTTTTAATATCTTGATTTGAAATAATTTCTGCTAAATCAAAAGCTTTATGAAAAAGAATCTGACTATCAGCATAATTAAAATCTCCTCCAGTTCCGACTGAATACAATTGACTAAATTTTAATAACTCTGACTTTGTTCTTGATAGTTCTGATTGATAATTATTAAACATTAAAGGATACACGAATGGCTCTTTATTAGAGCTTCCATATAAAAAATTTTTTTTCTCCACTATTTTTGTTTTTAAAATATCTTTTAAAACCAAATCAACAATTTTTTCATCTGAAAGCTTGTCAATTTTGTCATCTTTGGAATAAGTAATCTCAGCAGTTAAATAAGTCATATTTTTTGGACAAGTATTTTCTGACATTTTTTTTGGCTCTGTTAATCTATTAAATATAATATTTTTATCACCAAAATATAACCAATGTACATTTTTGGGCATGATTTTATTTTTATTAAAAGCTAAATAAACAGACCTAATTCCTCTAAAACTTAATTTCGTTTCTATGTTAAAAAACTTAGCCGTTAAATTAATTGGAAGACTAGAAACAACTACATCGTCAATATTTAATTGAATTTTTTTCTTTTTAAAATCTAATTCAGTAAGAACAAAACCTTTGTAATTTATACCTGTAAGAATATGATTGAAATAAAATTTACCACCAAGTTTTATAATTTTTTTTTTTAAATTTTCATATATACAGCCAGTCCCAAATTTACCTACAGCATTCCACTGTTTATAATAAAATGGTTTTATTTTTTTTCTTAACTCTATTCTTTTGGGGGCCCACTCGGGAGTTAGATTTTTAGTATTTATGCCCCAAATTTTTTCTGGATACTTTGTAAAAAACATTGATGTTAATGTTGAGCCCACCTCATTTTTAACATAATTGTAATATGAGTCAGCAATTAGCTTCTTATTTGGATTAATATTTTTTAGTTCTTTATAAATCTTTTTTTTTAGATGCTTGGGGTATTTATTGATGCCCTGATAAGAAATTGGGTAATCCCAAAAAGTGTCATAGTTTTTTCCGGTTACATTTTTGCACCAAAAATTTTTTTTAACAAAAAGACCTTTGAATTCTTTTTCCCATAAATTTGATAATTCTTTATTTGGAGTATGAAAAATGTGAGGGCCAGTGTCTAATAAAAAATCTTTCCATTTCCATGTTCTGCACATTCCTCCAACAATTGAATTTTTTTCGTAAATATTAACTTTGGTATTTTTTTTTTGAAGAAGCTTCCATGCAGTTACCAAACCTATTGGGCCAGCTCCGATAATATGAACCGTTTTATTTTTCATTATCAGCAAAAAAATATGATAAATGTAACGAACACATCAAAGTAATTTTTTATATTAAAATATTGTCGACGCACTATAAGATTACAAGTCTCATTTTTTTATATTTTTAACATTGCAATTTGTATCAAAAAAAACTTTTTCAGTGCATAAATCAAGCCAATTGAGCTATTAGTAACGGTAAGCTTAA
>Ga0214921_10003223_pt1 | contig 25261 bp, 24 predicted proteins | sample LL1505_MetaG_FD_177992 | JGI IMG/M metagenome (GOLD analysis project Ga0214921, IMG submission 177992) | Freshwater microbial communities from Lake Lanier, Atlanta, Georgia, United States - LL-1505 | ecosystem: Environmental > Aquatic > Freshwater > Lake | place: USA: Georgia | collected...
CCAGCACTGTGCTGAGTTGTTGCATCTGCGCTAAGGCTTGGTTCATCTTGGCCTCCACACAGTCGTGGGTCAGGATGATCAAGTCGGTTTGGTTCTCGCCCTCACCGGCCTCACGTTGCAACACGGCGTCAATGCTGATAGCGGCTTGCGCAAAGATACCGGTAATTTGCGCCAACACACCGGCTTGGTCTGCCACGCGCAACCGCAAATAATAGCTGGTGACCACCTGTTCCATAGGCAACACAGGCAAATTGCTCATCGCTTGGTCAAAGGTTTCCGGTTGGAATGCCAGATGGGGTACGCGGTTCAACGGGTCCGCCGTGTGCAAGCGTGTGACGTCTACCAAGTCTGCAATCACTGCACTGGCTGTGGGCTCGCTTCCAGCACCTTTGCCGTAGTAAAGGGTAGTACCAACTGCGTCGGCTTGCACCATCACTGCGTTCATAGCACCTTCTACATTGGCAATCAAACGCTTAGCAGGCACTAAGCAAGGATGCACACGCAATTCAATACCAGTGGCGGTGCGCTTAGAAATACCCAAGAGCTTGATGCGATACCCCAACTGTTCGGCATAGCGGATATCTTGCGCTTCGAGTTTGGTGATGCCTTCGACATACGCTTTATCAAACTGCACAGGCACGCCAAAGGCAATTGCAGCCATGATGGTGGCTTTGTGCGCTGCATCTACGCCTTCGATATCAAACGTAGGGTCTGCCTCGGCATAGCCCAGCGCCTGCGCTTGTTTGAGTACATCACCAAAGGCCAAGCCTTTGTCACGCATTTCAGACAAGATGAAATTGGTCGTTCCATTGATGATGCCCGCTACCCATTGGATTCGGTTGGCACTCAATCCTTCGCGTAAAGCTTTGATGATTGGTATGCCACCAGCAACAGCCGCTTCAAACGCCACCATCACACCTTTTTTGTGCGCTGCAGCAAATATCTCTGTGCCATGCACCGCCAACAAAGCTTTGTTGGCTGTCACTACATGCTTGCCAGCAGCAATCGCTTCCAGCACCAATTGTTTGGCAATGCCATAACCACCAATGAGTTCGACGACGATGTCGATGTCTGGGTTGGCAATCACTTGTCGCGCATCATTCACCACTTTCACAGCGCTGCCCACAATCGCTTGGGCACGGGCGGTGTCCAAGTCAGCAACCATCGTGACTTGTATCGGGCGACCCGCACGTCGTTGAATTTCTTCTTGGTTGCGTTTGAGCACTTCAAAAGTGCCACTGCCTACGGTGCCAATGCCTAAAAGGCCAACTTGTATCGGTTTCATGCTGCTCGGTTGTTTCGGTAGTTTTCTAAAAATTTAGCCATGCGTGTAATGGCTTCGCGCAACTCATCTTCATGCGGCAAAAAGACCACACGGAAATGGTCTGGGTAGGGCCAATTGAATCCCGTGCCTTGCACCAACATCACTTTGGTGTCTTGCAGCATTTCTAAGAAAAACTGTTGGTCGTCTTCAATCGGATACACCTTGGGGTCTAAGCGAGGAAATAAATACAAAGCAGCTTGTGGTTTGACGCAGGTCACACCAGGAATGGCGGTAATGAGTTCATAAGCCATATCGCGTTGCTTGCGCAAACGACCACCCTCGCCTACTAAGTCGTTGATGCTTTGGTAACCACCTAACGCAGTTTGAATCGCCCATTGCCCAGGCACATTGGCGCATAAACGCATGTTCGAGAGCATATTCAAGCCCTCGATGTAATCAGCCGCAGGCTTTTTGTCGCCAGAAACTATCAACCAACCTGCGCGGTAGCCGCAGGAGCGATAGCTCTTAGAGAGCGAATTGAATGTCAAAGTCAGCACGTCTGTGCTCAAGCTAGCAATCGGCGTGTGTTTGACGCCGTCATACAAAACTTTGTCATACACCTCGTCCGCAAAAATGATCAAGCCGTGCTCACGTGCCAAGGCAATGATCTGTAGCAACAAGTTGTCTGAATACAGCGCACCAGTTGGATTGTTAGGGTTGATCACCACTATCCCTTTGGTGCGGGGTGTGATTTTTTTGCGAATGTCGTCTATGTTAGGCATCCAACCATCAGCTTCATCACACATGTAATGTATGGGTGTACCGCCGGACAAACTGACGGCAGCAGTCCAAAGCGGATAGTCTGGCGCGGGTAATAGCAACTCATCGCCGTCATCAAGTAGGCCGTTGGTCGCCATCACGATCAATTCGCTGGCACCGTTGCCTAAATAAATATCTTCGAGTCCCACACCTTTGATGCCTTGGCGTTGGGTTTCGTGCATCACCGCTTTACGTGCACCAAAAATACCTTTGCTGTCTGAGTATCCCGCCGAATTCGGCAGGTTACGAATCATGTCTTGTTGAATTTCTTCGGGGGCATCAAAGCCAAATACTGCCAAATTACCGATGTTGAGTTTGATGATTTTTTGACCGTCCTCCTCCATTTGACGCGCACGGTCCATGATGGGCCCGCGTATGTCGTAACAGACGTTGGACAGTTTGTTGGATTTTTGAATAGTTCTCAAAGTCCCTCCGAGGGCTCTTTTATAGGGTGAAAACCTATAATTTGACCACAGTTCACCTTCCTCCCCCTATGAAACTCCAACCCGATCGCATCGACACACTATCCGTCACCGGGTATGGCCCAGGTTGGATCGGCGTATCTGGAGAAAAAGTCACGCGCAGCGTAGTGATCACATCGCTGGGAGAGCAATTTAACTGGGATTGCGCTAATTTTTCTGAACTCAGCGCCTCCCACTTTGCGCGCTTGGCGGATTTATCCGTTGAACTCGTGATTTTTGGTAGCGGCGCTCAACTTCGCTTTATCCAACCTGCTTGGGCTTCACCCATGATGCTGCGGGGGATGGGCATGGAAACCATGGACACTTTCGCCGCCTGTCGCACCTTTAATATTTTGGCTGGCGAGGGCCGCAAAGTGGCTGCGGCCTTGCTGATTGAGGCGCATTAACGGCTGTTAGATTGGCTTGACGTTGCGTTTGTCAAATAGGGAACACATGCACAAGCTGAGACTGGATTTTCCAGTTAAAATTGTGGGTTGCCGTTAGTGGGCGCGGTCTAGACAGTCGCCCTACTCACTTGGCCTTTACCACTGTCACACCTGATTGAGCGCTATGGCAATTGTTGTCAACAAACCCCTCCCTGAATTTGAAGCCAACGCCACGGGTGGCATCAAGGTGTCAAATTCGTCCCACCACGGCCAGATGGTGGTTTTGTATTTCTACCCCAAAGACAACACCCCTGGTTGCACCACCGAAGCCATGCAGTTCCGCGACAAATACAAAGACTTCGCCAAAGCTGGGGCCGTAGTTTTTGGTGTGTCACGCGACAACATGAAATCGCATGACGACTTCAAAACTAAACTCGAATTGCCCTTCGAGTTAATTGCTGACACTGAAGAAAAAATGTGCCACATGTTTGGTGTCGTGAAAAACAAAATCATGTACGGCAAAAAAGTCAAAGGTATCGAGCGCAGCACTTTTTTAGTTGGCGCTGATGGCACGTTGAAACAAGAATGGCGCGGACTGAAAGTGCCAGGCCACGTGGACGAAGTGCTAAAAGCAGTGAAAGCCCTTAAGAAATCAGGTGGGTAACTGACGCGTACAAGCCAAATTCATAGGTTATAGTGTTTATATGACACTGCAAGTTGTGAATGCCTCTTTCATCAAAAGCCGCCTTGGCCTCCAGGCGGCTTTTTCACTTCTTGTGCGTCTGCATCATGTTTCAACTTTCTAGTCTATTCACTCATGCCCTTGCCACCAGCACCCTCCAAACGCGCCGCCCTCCTCAATACCGAAGCATTTGATGCCCCTGCCAAAACCCGACAAGCACGTCGCCCCAGTGAACAAGAAGAGTTAATCGAAAGACACGTCCATAGCCCCTCGGTGGAAGGCTTTGATCGTTCAGGTGGCGGCGAATTAGTTCAAGAATTGATGGCGCCTGAGATATTGCAAGGCAATGCACAAACCTCCTTGCGCAAAACAGCTCCAACAGCGCGCGTAGCAACAAAACCCAAAAAAGCAAAAAGCACAGGGCCTACTAAGTTGTTCGTTCTCGATACCAATGTGTTGATGCACGACCCCATGTGCCTCTACCGTTTTGAAGAGCACGATGTCTTCTTGCCCATGATCGTGCTGGAAGAGTTAGACAGTAACAAAAAAGGCATGACCGAAGTTGCGCGCAATGCGCGCCAAACTAGCCGCTCGCTGGATGCCTTGGTTGCACACCACCAAGAATCAGACATCACCACCGGCATCTTGCTCAGTGGCACGGGCCACCGTGAAGTCGGTGGCCGTTTGTTTTTCCAAACCCAGCCACTGAATTTCACGCTTCCTCCTAGCCTGCCCCAAGGCAAAGCAGACAACCAAATTTTGGGCGTGGTCGAAGCCTTGCGCGTGCAATATGCACCGCGCCCTGTAGTGTTGGTCTCCAAAGACATCAATATGCGCGTTAAAGCGCGCGCACTCGGTCTATTGGCAGAGGACTACCAAAACGACAAAACGTTGGAAGACGGCGACTTGCTTTATTCGGGTGCATTGGCGCTGCCGCACGATTTTTGGATCAAACACGCTAAGTCGGTAGAAAGTTGGCAAAGTGGAAGCCAAACCTTTTACCGTTTGAGCGGCCCTATCGTTCCTGAATTGCACATCAACCAGTTTGTGTATTTCGAATCTCCTGGTGAACCCAGCTTGTACGCGCGTGTCACCGAGATCCGAGGTAAAACCGTTGTGCTGAAAACGCTGAAAGATTTCACGCATCTCAAAAATGCAGTGTGGGGAGTCACCACGCGCAACCGTGAACAAAATTTTGCAATGAACTTGCTCACTGATCCTGAGATTGACTTTGTCACGCTCACTGGCACGGCAGGTACAGGTAAAACTTTGATGGCGCTTGCTGCCGGTTTGACTCAGGTATTAGACGATCGCCGTTACACCGAAATAATCATGACGCGTGCAACGGTCAGCGTGGGCGAGGACATTGGTTTCTTGCCAGGCACTGAAGAAGAAAAAATGGGCCCTTGGATGGGCGCTTTGGATGACAACTTAGAAGTGCTCGCCAAAACCGAAACCAGCGCAGGCGAATGGGGCCGTGCAGCCACCAACGAACTGATTCGAAGCCGGATCAAGATTAAGAGCTTGAACTTCATGCGTGGCCGCACTTTCCTCAATAAATATTTGATCATTGACGAGGCGCAAAACTTAACGCCCAAGCAAATGAAAACCTTGATCACCCGCGCGGGCCCAGGCACCAAGATCATTTGTATGGGTAACTTAGCGCAGATCGACACACCCTACTTAACAGAAGGCTCATCAGGTTTGACCTTTGCGGTCGATCGCTTTAAAGGATGGCCGCATGGTGGACACATTACGCTCGCGCGGGGTGAGCGCTCTCGCTTGGCGGACTTTGCCAGCGACGTGCTTTAAATTTAGTCAATCGCTAAATTTAATAGTCACCGTTGCTATAGCCGCTTGCCAAGCTCTCGAAGCGGGTGAGCGGTTTCAAGAACGCTAGTTTCACAGTCCCTGTCGGGCCGTTGCGATGTTTACCGATGATGATCTCGGCCACGCCGGGCTCTTTCGAATCTTTGTTGTAATAGTCATCACGGTAGATGAACATGATGACGTCTGCGTCTTGTTCGATCGCACCAGATTCGCGCAGATCGCTCATCATGGGGCGCTTGTCAGTACGAGTTTCCACGCTCCGGTTCAATTGCGAAAGTGCGATCACAGGGCACTGCAATTCTTTCGCCAGCATTTTTAATCCGCGCGAAATTTCACCAATTTCAGTTGCGCGGTTGTCTCCGTTATTGCTGCTGATATTGCCACTCATCAATTGCAAATAGTCGACTACGATCAAACCTAATTTGCCACAGGTACGCGCAAGTCGTCGCGCATTCGCACGCAGCTCCATGGGTGTGAGACTCGGCGTCTCATCAATATGCAAAGAGACATTGCGTAACTTCTCTATGGCCTCGGTTAATCGCGGCCATTCTTCTTGGTTTAATTTGCCGGTGCGTAAACGTTGCTGGTCAATGCGCCCAATGGAGCCAACGATACGAATCGCCAATTGCGAAGCACCCATTTCCATAGAGAACACGGCAACAGGCAGACCTTCATTCAAAGCCACGTGCTCTGCAATATTGATGGCCAATGCTGTTTTGCCCATCGATGGACGCGCCGCCAAAACGATCAAGTCGCCTGCTTGCATGCCAGAAGTCATCTTGTCAAAGTCAACAAAGCCTGAAGGTACGCCGGTTATATCGTTGGGGCTATCGGCCATCTGATTAACACGGTCCATCAAAATCACGGCCAACTGGTCCATGCTTTGAAAGCCTTGCTTCAAGCGAGAGCCTTCTTCACCTATTTGGAAGATTTTTTGCTCTGCCTCATCCAAGATTTGCGGTACAGGCTTGCCTTGTGTGTTGAATGCATTGGTCGCAATTTCGTCACTTGCAGTCACGAGCTTGCGCAAAATAGCGCGCTCGCGCACGATTTCTGCATAACGACGGATGTTGCTAGCACTCGGCACATATTGCGCCAGCGCATTCAAATACCCCAAGCCACCCACTTCTTCGGCCTTGCCAATGGACTGCAAGTGCTCGTAAACAGTGATCACATCGGCAGGGCGAGAAGCGTTGATGAGCGCTTGGATCGATAAATACACTTGCCGATGCTCGTAGCGATAGAACACACCTTCAGACAACAAGTCAGCAACCTGCTCCCATGACTTGTTATCCAGCAACAAGCCACCCAAAACACTCGACTCAGCTTCCATCGAATGCGGCGGTATGCGCAGCTGAGCAATTTGCTGGTCTGCTGGGAAGCTTTCGTCAAAGTTGGATAGAACGGCTGACATGGTGTTTTCGTTAAACACACATCCTAAGTCCTGACAAGCTCATAGCCTGAGGATAAAGCTGTGGATAAGTGGTGCGTTTCTTGGGGAAATCAAAAGAAAAGCCGCTCCTAAGAGCGGCTTTCGGGTTGGCTAATTTAGCTTAATGCGTTTAACTTAAATTAAACGCACCAAAAAAAGGGCAATATGCTTTAGATGAATTAAGCAGTTTCGCCGTAGACCGAAACAGTGATATCCACCACCACGTCAGTATGCAAGGCTACGCTCACCGTGCTGTCGCCTACCAATTTGATTGGGCCAGTGGGCATGCGGATTTGTGACTTCGCGACTTCGTAGCCGTTTTTGGTCAACTCTTCAGCAATATCGAAGTTGGTGACAGAACCGAACAAACGGCCGTCTACGCCAGCTTTTTGGCTGAGCTTGATGGAAGTACCACCCAACTTTTCGCCTTGGGCTTGGGCAGCAGCCAATTTAGCGGAAGCAGCTTTTTCCAATTCAGCGCGGCGCACTTCAAATTCATTGATGGCCGACTCAGTGGCACGGCGGGCACGGCCTGAGGGGATCAAGAAGTTACGTGCATAACCGTCTTTGACTTTGACGATTTCGCCAAGATTTCCAAGGTTAACGACCTTGTCGAGCAGAATGATTTGCATAGTCGTTTCTCCTTAGATCTTGTGCTGGTCGCTGTACGGGACCAAGGCCAAGAAGCGCGCGCGCTTGATGGCGGTGTTGAGTTGACGCTGGTAAATCGCGCGGGTGCCGGTCAAACGAGCAGGAATGATCTTGCCGTTTTCCGCGATGAAGTCACGCAAGGTGTCAACATCTTTGTAGTCGATTTCTTCTACGCCTGTAACTGTGAAGCGGCAAAAACGCTTGCGCTTGAACAACAGCGATTGGGTATTGCGCTTGGGGCGCTTGTCTTTGTTGAATTTCTTAAATGTGGCCATGATCGGGCATCCTATGAAATGTTCTGAAAATCTTGAATATGAAAAACAATCTGTTTTCTGTTGCGCGGTGAGGATATAAATCCGGTAAACCTGATCTCTTGACCTAAGGACAGCTGAACCAATCGTTCAGCCACACTGCCTATGGCCACTGCTTTGAGATTTGCTTTAGCCTGCCTGGTTTGCCCAGCTTCTTGCACATCTGACTCGTGTTCGAGTCGCATATCCAGAGCGGGTAATCCGGCGGGGGTGTATCGCATGGCCGAAGCCTCTACGATGCAAGCACTCAAAACCAGTTGGTTCACACCTCGCAATAAATGCAGGGGTTAGACCGAGTACTCAGCCTGTTGTGATTTGCGGGCTTCTTCACGCTCAACGGTTTTCATCATCAAAGATGGACCGGTTTCTGCTTTTTTACGCAAAACAGTGAGGTGACGCAAGACAGCATCGTTGAACTTGAAAGCGTGTTCCAACTCCGTCATGACGTCTTGGTTGGCTTCAATATTCAGGCAGATGTAGTGGGCTTTGGCCAACTTGTTGATCATGTAAGCCAACTGACGACGCCCCCAATCTTCAACGCGGTGGATGGCACCACCACCAGCGGTGATCATGCCTTTGTAACGCTCGAGCATGGCTGGCACCTGCTCGCTTTGATCCGGGTGGATCAACAAAATGATTTCGTAATGACGCATAGACACTCCTTATGGATGAAGCTGCTCGCGGCGTCTGTCGCAATGCAGCAAGGTGAAAAGCCCTAGATTGTATCCTATTTGGCTAACATTTTCCAGGTCTCGATCACGCTGTCAGGGTTGAGCGAGATCGAGTGGATGCCCTCGTCGGCTAGCCAATGCGCGAAATCGGGATGGTCGCTGGGTCCTTGTCCGCAAATTCCGACGTATTTACCTTGGGCTTTGCAGGCGTCTATCGCTTGTTTTAGCAACACTTTGACAGCAGGGTCACGCTCATCAAAGTCTGCGGATAACAGCTCCAAACCTGAATCGCGGTCAAGCCCCAAAGTGAGCTGGGTCAAATCATTGGAGCCAATCGAGAAGCCGTCGAAGAACTGCAAAAACTCATTCGCCAAGATGGCGTTGCTGGGCACCTCACACATCATGATGATCTTGAGTTCGTTTTCGCCACGCTTGAGTCCATGTTGTGCCAACAGTTGGGTGACACGCTCGGCCTGTTTCAAAGTGCGCACAAATGGCACCATGACCTGCACATTGGTCAAACCCATGTCTGAGCGTACGCGTCGCATGGCCTCGCACTCCATCGCAAAGGCTTCTCCAAAATCTTCACTGATGTAACGCGCTGCGCCTCTGAAACCCAGCATGGGGTTTTCTTCTTCTGGCTCGTAACGGCTACCGCCAATGAGTTTGCGGTATTCGTTGGATTTGAAGTCCGACAAACGCACGATGACGGGTTTAGGCCAGAACGCGGCAGCAATAGTTGCCACACCTTCGGCCACTTTGTCGACGTAGAAAGCTCGAGGCGAGGCATGACCACGCGCCACAGATTCGACGGCCTTCTTTAAATCAGCGTCCACATTGGGGTAATCCAAGATCGCTTTGGGGTGCACGCCGATGTTGTTGTTGATGATGAATTCCAAGCGCGCCAAGCCCACGCCATCGTTGGGTAACTGGCAGAAGTCAAAAGACAACTGTGGGTTGCCCACGTTCATCATGATCTTGGTTTTGATCTGCGGCATGGTTCCACGCTGGACTTCGGTTACCTCGGTCTCTAAGAGGCCGTCATAAATATGTCCGGTGTCACCTTCTGCACAACTCACCGTGACCAAAGTGCCGTCTTTGAGATGCTCAGTCGCATCGCCACAACCCACCACGGCTGGTATGCCTAATTCACGCGCGATGATCGCGGCGTGGCAAGTGCGTCCTCCGCGGTTGGTAACGATGGCACTAGCGCGCTTCATCACGGGCTCCCAATTGGGATCAGTCATATCGGTGACCAATACGTCGCCCGGTTGTACCTTGTCCATCTCGCTGATGTTGTGTACCAAACGCACGGGACCGGTTCCGATTTTTTGCCCAATCGCGCGACCATGCGCCAGCACCGTGCCGTGCCCTTTGAGTTTGTAGCGCAGTTCCGATTGGCCTTTTTGTTGGCTCTTCACTGTCTCGGGGCGTGCTTGCAAGATATAGAGCAAACCGTCGTTGCCGTCTTTGCCCCATTCGATGTCCATGGGGCGACCGTAATGCTGTTCGATGACCAATGCATATCGGGCGAGTTGCTCCACCTCAGCGTCTGTCAATGAATAACGGTTACGCAACTCGGTGGGTACATCGGTGGTTTTGACCAAATGGCCGCTGGCCTTTTTTTCTTCAGTAGAAGAAAACTCCATTTGAATCAACTTGGAACCCAAATTCCGGCGAATCACCGCGCGCTTACCCGCCTTGAGCATGGGTTTATGCACATAAAACTCGTCTGGGTTCACTGCGCCCTGAACTACTGTCTCGCCCAAACCATAACTGGATGTGATGAACACCACATCTTCAAATCCAGACTCCGTGTCGATAGTGAACATCACACCGGCCGCGCCCAAATCTGAGCGCACCATGCGTTGCACGCCTGCGGACAATGCCACATCGGCGTGGGCAAAACCTTTATGCACGCGGTAGCTGATAGCGCGGTCGTTGTAGAGTGACGCAAAAACCTCTTTCATTTTGTGAAGCACTTCTTCAATGCCGACCACGTTTAAGAAGGTTTCTTGCTGGCCAGCAAAAGAAGCATCGGGCAAATCTTCTGCCGTGGCAGAGGATCGCACCGCAAAAGACGCATGAACATTTTCAGCGCTGAGCACGAGGAATGCCTCGCGAATGGCTTTTTCTAAGTCTGCGGGGTAAGGTTGCGCCAAAACCAAACTACGAATTTCTGCACCAACTTGGGCTAAGGCCCGCACGTTTTCTGTATCTAATGCATTGAGCTTTGCATTGATTTTGTCTGTCAATCCATCGTGTTGCAAAAAAGCTCGAAATGCATGGGCGGTGGTGGCAAAGCCCGTTGGTACGCGCACGCCAGAAGGAAGCTGGGAAATCATCTCGCCAAGGCTGGCGTTTTTGCCACCGACCGACTCGACGTCGGTCATTCTCAGGTTTTCAAACGGTACGACCAGGGCGGTCGCAGAAAAAAGTGCTGACATGAGAAAGCTCCAAAAGTTAAAACGTGCGAGGCCATGCAGCGAGCGCTACTTTGTACTTTTATGCGTGTGGGGCTAATCTGCATGACGAAATTCGGATAATCTGCCCATTGTAGTTAGCCAACCCCGCTTTTTAAGAAGAACAACTCCCCATGCCAAATCCAACCGTATTCTTTATCTCTGACGGCACGGGCATTACCGCAGAAACCTTTGGTAACGCCATCTTGGCGCAGTTTGAGCTCAAATTCAGGCACGTGCGTTTGCCCTTTGTTGATTCGGTCGATAAAGCGCACCAAGCAGTCCGCCAGATCAATCACACTGCAGAGATAGAAGGACGCAAGCCCATAGTATTTACCACCTTGGTCGATGAAGAAGTACTCAAAGTCATTGTGGATGGCAGCAAAGGCATGATGCTCGATATGTTTGGCACCTTTGTAAACCCACTAGAAGCGGAGCTAGGAATCAAATCGAACCACCGTATCGGTCGATTTTCAGACGCCAGCAAGAGCAAGGAATACCACGACCGCATCGAAGCCATCAATTTTTCTCTGGCGCATGACGACGGACAACTCAACCGAGATTTAGAGTTGTCCGATGTCATTTTGGTGGGCGTGAGTCGTAGTGGCAAAACGCCGACCAGTCTGTATTTAGCGATGCAGCATGGCTTGAAAGCAGCAAACTACCCGCTGATTCCTGACGACTTTGAACGCAAGCAATTGCCCCCTGCTTTAGTTCCGTTCAAAAAGAAAATGTTTGGTCTAACGATACAGCCTGAACGTTTAAGCGAGATTCGCAACGAACGGCGCCCTAATTCCAACTACGCCGACCTCACTAATTGCCGTTATGAGGTGGCTGAAGCGGAGTCCATGATGCGGCGTGCAGGGATTCGCTGGTTATCTACGACGCATAAAAGCATTGAAGAAATCGCTACAACGATTCTGCAAGAGATAAGTCCAGAACGCTTGACTTACTAGGCAGTCAACTTTTACTTACAACCCCAAAGCGGCGATTCCCGCTTTGGCAATCTGCGCGTCTTCGCTAGATTTAACGCCGCTGACACCTACTGCCCCTATGCATTGGCCATCCTTGATGATGGGCACACCACCTTCTAGCATTCCCTGCAAGTAAGGTGCGCTTAGAAACGAATAGCGGCCATTGTTGATAACGTCTTCGTACACCTTGCTTTCGCGTTTACCCAAAGCTGATGTGGTGGCCTTGGCGGGTCCGATATGTGCAGAAATCGTCGCAACACCATCCATTCGGTGCATGCCCAACAAATGACCGCCATCGTCGACCACCGCAATCACTACGGCCCAATTGTTTTTGATTGCTTCTGCTTCAGCAGCAGCGAGTATGGCTTTGGTATCTGAAGACTCTAAAAAAGGTTTGGTTTTCATAAAAAGGATGTGTTGGTGTAGTTTGTAAGTTGGGCCGATGAAGGTTTTTTACATGTACTGATGCACTGACTATTGATTTGGCACAAAGCATACCCATTTATTCCCCTGTAAACCCTTGTAAAAACTAGGATTTACACCAAGGCTTTTGAAACCAATTGCTCTAAAATGAGCGAATCTGCATGTGCAGGTGTTAATAGGAGATCGTGACATGAACGACCAAATCCAATCAGTTGAGTACTACGACGTTCTATCCGCTGGGGACCGCAACCGCGTCCTTCGAAACACGTATTGGCTTCTTGCTGTAAGCATGTTGCCCACCGTTTTAGGTGCTTGGGTCGGTGTGGCCTCTGGCATAAGTTACGCTTTGTCTGGCGTATTGGGCATTATTTTGATGCTCGCTGGCGCATTCGGTTTTATCTACGCAATTGAAAAAACCAAGCATTCTTCGACAGGCGTCTACGTGTTGCTAGGTTTTACCTTCTTCATGGGCCTCATGCTCTCCCGCATGATTGCGATGGTCTTAGGTTTCAAAAATGGTGCTGAGCTAGTAATGACCGCATTCGGTGGTACAGCTGGCGTCTTTTTCGTTATGGCCAGTTTGGCATCTGTCATCAAGCGGGATATTTCGGGCTTAGGCAAATGGCTGATGGTTGGCGTCATCATTTTGATGGTTGGTAGCATCATCAACATTTTTGTTGGCTCATCTACCGGCATGCTGGTTATCTCTGTTTTGTCTATGGCTATCTTTAGCGCCTTCATGTTGTACGACCTTAAGCAAATCATGGACGGTGGAGAAACCAACTACATCAGCGCCACACTGACCCTCTACCTAGACGTCATCAACGTTTTCCAAAGCTTGCTAGCTTTGTTGGGTATTTTTGGTGGTGAACGCGAATAACCAAGTTATTACGTACAAAAAAGGGGCTTAGGCCCCTTTTTATTTGCCTCAAATTTTTAATTCTTTACTGACCTGCATGCTGAAACTATCTATAGCTAAGTTAATTCGGCAAATCAAATACCGCCATGCTCTCTACATGGGCCGTATGCGGGAACATGTTGACCGCACCTGCAGCGCTGCAAACATAACCAGCCAAATTCACCAATAACCCAGCATCACGGGCTAAGGTGGCAGGATTACAACTCACATACACGATGCGCTTTGGCGGCTTCCAGCCTTTACCTAACTCAGGTTCTTGCCGCAAAGCAGCCAACGCTTGTACCAAGGCAAATGCGCCCTCGCGTGGAGGATCAACCAACCATTTATCTGCCGTGCCGTCAGCCGCCAACAAGTCAGGCGTCATATCAAACAAATTACGCGCAGCAAATTGCGTGGGAGCAAAAGCATTGCGGCGCTGTGTTTGGTTCCACACTAAGTTATCTCTTGCTCTTGTAACCAAGGCTTCACTTCCCTCAATACCCAGCACTTGGCCTGCCATGGTGGCAATAGGCAAGGTGAAATTTCCAATACCACAGAACCAATCTATCACGCGTTCATGGGTTTGGGCATCCAGTAAGCGCAATGCACGCGTCACCAAAACACGGTTGATATGCGGGTTGACCTGCGTAAAGTCAGTGGGCTTAAAAGGCATCATCACGCCGAACTCAGGAAGTGCATACGCGAGTTGCTCTTGTGATTGACCATCAAGCAAAGCAACCGTATCGGGGCCCTTGGGTTGAAGCCACCACTGCACATGGTGCTTTATTGCGAAAAGTTTGAGCAAGTCAATGTCGCCAGTGGAGAGCGGTTCTAGATGGCGTAACACCAAGGCGGTGACGTGGTCGCCACAAGCCAATTCAATTTGCGGGCATGTTGCTCGGGCTTGTAAGCTTTCAATCAAAGCGCGCAGTGGCATCAACATGGCATTGACATGCGGATGCAAAACCGGACACGTTTGCATATCCGCCACATAGCGACTTTTACGTTCATGAAAGCCCACAAACACCGTTCCTTTTTTGAGAACGTCGCGCACTGATAAGCGGGCACGGTAACGGTATCCCCAAGCGGGTCCATATATGGGTCGTAGGATATTTTCAGGCTTGACCTTGCCTAAGTGCCAAAGGTTGTCCTCCATGGCACGCTGTTTGACAGCCACTTGCGCATTGGCTTCTAGATGTTGCATCTTGCAACCCCCGCAAGCACCCGCATGCAAACCAAAATGCGAACAGACAGGACGTACGCGTTGCGATGACTCGTGCACCACCTCAAGCAAAGAGCCCTGCTCCCAATTATTTTTTTTGCGGTGGATGTTGGCGCGGACTGCCTCGAACGGCAACGCACCCTCCACAAAAACAACCTTACCGTCTTCCCGATGCGCAACACCTTGCGCTTCGAGATCCATCGACTCAATCTGCAGCACGTTGTCCGTCATCAATTGGCGGGCAAATATTTGGCTGGGTCGACGGGTTTACCTTGGCGACGGATTTCAAAATGCAACTTCACCTGATCAGCATCGCTATTGCCCATCTCGGCAATTTTTTGGCCACGCTTGATCGCTTGGTCTTCTTTTACCAACAAAGATTGGTTGTGCGCATAGGCAGTTAGGTAGGTGTTGTTGTGTTTAAGAATGACTAAATTACCGTAACCCCGCAAACCAGAGCCCGCATAGACCACCTTGCCATCTGCAGCAGCTAGCACTGGATCCCCTGCCTTGCCAGCAATGTCTATCCCTTTGTTTTTGACTTCATCAAAACCAGCTAGCACATTGCCACGCGTTGGCCATTGAAAAGAAACTGCGTCTTCCGCCGAATCACTATTGGCTAAGTTGTTAGCTGGTGTTGATGCATTAGGGGGATTCGCAGCAGAAACAGGCGGCCTGACAGCTGAAGTATTCGAAGCAGGCGCTGATGTGCTGGCTGAATTTGTAGGTGCGGGACTCGTAACGACATTGGTGGAAGACAAAGGACGCACAACAACTCCAGTTTCTTCGGGCGGCGTGACGCGTAAGACTTGTCCTATTTCGATCAGATTGGGGTTCTCGATATTGTTCCAACGTGCAATATCACGCCAACTTTGTCCGTTGTCCATGCCAATGCGGATCAATGTATCGCCTGCCTTGACGCTGTAGAAGCCAGGTTTGCCAGCATTATCTGTACTGGCTACCATCTTGGCAGGGACACGCCCAGCATTGGGGGAGCGGTCTTCAACAGGGGCTGGACGATTTTTATTGGCGCAACCCGCGAGCGCCATGGCACTCAACAAAGCTAACAATAACCAATATCCCGCACGTCTCATGCACATCTCTCCTGCATCAAGCAATCCCTGATTTTAGGGGTACGAAGAGGACAGGCTCTAATACGACTTGCTTCAATCCTTGCGTCGTCTTATCGATCACTACCAAGGACTGTTGCCCAGATGCACCTTGCATAGGCGCCACAATGCGTCCACCCATGGCGAGTTGGTCTATCCAATTTTGTGGAATCGTTTCGCCCCCAGCAGCTGCAATGATGGCGCTGTATGGCGCGCCTTTGGCATATCCCAACATGCCGTCGCCAAAAATCACGTGCACATTGGGTAGGCGCATAGGCCTTAAGTTTTCACGGGCCTTATCGTGCAATCCACGTAAGCGTTCGATGCTGTAGACCTCACGCGCGACCAAAGACAAAAGAGCAGCTTGGTAACCACAGCCCGTGCCAATTTCAAGTACACGTCCCATCATCTGCCCTTGCACACCTGGCGCTTCTCTGATCAAAGCGATCATGCGTGCAACGACATTGGGTTTTGAAATGGTTTGACCTAAGCCGATTGGCAAACTGGTGTCTTCATACGCTTGGTTAGCCAATGCACTGTCAACAAAACGATGCCGCTCAATGCGCCCCATGGCTTCCAGCACACCCGTGTCTTCTATGCCTTGCTGCGCTAGTTTTTGCACCATGCGTGCGCGTACGGTTGAAGAATCTAATCCAAAACCAGTAGCAGTATTGGTCTGTACCGTTTTGGGTTTGGCTGGTTTGCTACCCGTATCGAGTTTGGCGGGAAAACTCGGCCGTTCTTTCATTCAAGGCGTCCGTTCAAACGCTGCCCCCATGTTGCAAGGCTGTCGTGTTCGGTTAAATCTACTTGCAAAGGTGTAACTGAGCAATGGCCTTCGAAAGTGGCATGGAAATCTGTGCCGTCAGTGTCGTCTTTTGCAGGGCCAGCTCCTCCAATCCAATACATGGTGTCACCGCGCGGGCTGGTTTGGGTGATCACACGTTCTGCAGCGTGGCGTCTGCCTAATCGCGTCACCTTGAGGGGTTTGAGTTGATCCAAAGGTTTATTTGGCACATTCACATTCAACAACCAAGCGCCATTTCCAACGAGTTTGTTGGCAATCACGTCTTGCACTAACGCGCGTGCTTTTGCAGCTGCCGCATCAATATGCGCCCAACCTTTTTCTACTTGCGAAAATGCAATCGCTGGAATACCAAACAAATAGCCCTCCATCGCAGCACCCACCGTGCCAGAGTAGATCGTGTCGTCGCCCATATTGGCGCCATTGTTGATGCCTGAGACCACCAAATCAGGCTTGTATCCCAGCAAACCAGTCAATGCGATATGCACACAATCAGCAGGCGTGCCGTTGATATAGCGAAAACCATTGCTGGCTTGATGCACATACAAAGGTGAATGCAAGGTGAGCGCATTGGATTTAGCGCTGTTATTTATCTCAGGTGCGACCACCTCCACGCGCCCTAGGTCTTTTAGGGCTTCATACAAAGCAATGAGACCAGTGGCTTGGTAGCCATCGTCGTTAGAAATCAGAATATTCATGCAAACTTTCAGTGATATTTGATTGTAGGGTTAGCCCGAGACACTTCTAGTGCAACATACAAATCCCCTATCATCACCGTAAATGATTAAAGGAGACTTTTGTGCACGCATGGCTTTGTGAAAACCCTATCGGTGTGGATGCCCTGACTTGGAAATCGCTTCCCACTCCTGAACCCCAAGCAGGTGAAGTGCGCATACGCGTTGAAACCGCGAGCTTGAATTTTCCCGACCTCTTGATCGTGCAGAACAAATACCAAATGAAACCGCCCCTGCCCTTTGTGCCAGGCTCTGAATACGCAGGAATCGTTGAGGCTGTAGGCGAAGGTGTCACCCATTTACAAGTTGGCCAAGCAGTGGCATGCCTGAGTGGCACCGGCGGTTTTGGTACGCACACATTGGCGCCCGCCAAACTCTGTATGCCGTTGCCTGCTGGTTTTGGCTCAGTCGATGCAGCGGCATTCATCATGACCTATGCCACGTCGCACCATGCCTTGTTAGACCGTGGGCAACTCAAAGCGGGTGAAACCGTTTTGGTGCTAGGTGCTGCTGGTGGCGTAGGCACTGCCGCCATTCAAATTGCTAAGGCCTCTGGTGCGCGCGTGATTGCCGCTGCTTCTACACAAGAAAAATGTGACCTATGTGCTGCGCAAGGCGCTGACACCACCATCAACTACAACAAAGACAATTTTCGTGAACGGCTAAAAGAACTCACTGAGGGCAAAGGTCCTGATGTGATTTACGACCCTGTCGGAGGCGACTATGCAGAACCCGCTTTCAGATCCATCGCATGGCGTGGACGCTATTTGGTGGTGGGATTTGCAGCAGGTCCTATTCCAGCCTTGCCTTGGAATTTAGCTTTGCTCAAAGGCGCGTCTATCGTGGGTGTTTTTTGGGGCGATTTCTCGCGCCGTGAAAGTGTAGCGAATGCGGCCATGATGCAAGAGCTAGCAACGTGGTATGGCCAAGGAAAAATCAAACCCGTGATTCACAAAACCATGCCTATGGCAGAACTCAAACAAGCTTATGCGGAGATGGGGTCGCGCGGGGTGATGGGTAAATTGGTAATGGTGAATTAGTTGATTGAACTAGTTCAATCAACTAATTCACGCAAAAGTCTCAGCGTCTTTTAACAAAGGGGCTTGTGCATCTTTGGCCGCCAATTTAGGCTCGAACTTAAAAGGCCAGTCAATTTTCAGTTCGGGGTCGGACCACAACACACTGCGCTCGTGCTCAGGGTGGTAGTAGTCGGTAGTTTTATACAAAAATTCTGCTGACTCACTCAGCACCACAAAGCCATGGGCAAAACCTTCAGGCACCCACAACTGGCGTTTGTTCTCAGCACTCAAATGCGTGCCGACCCATTTTCCAAATTGCTTGGACGAACGTCGCATATCCACCGCGACGTCATACACCTCACCCTGTGTGACGCGTACCAATTTACCTTGCGGATGTTGAATTTGATAGTGCAATCCACGCAAGACACCTTGACTAGATTTGCTGTGGTTGTCCTGCAAGAACTGCACGTCCAAGCCCGTAGCATGTAAAAAATCACGGCTATTGAAGCTCTCAAAAAAGAAACCGCGCGCATCTCCAAAAATCTGAGGCTCCAGAATTAAAACGCCATCTAGCGATGTGGGGCTGACTTGGTAAGGCATTTGGTTATTTCAGTAAATTCAAAAGGTATTGGCCATAGCCGTTCTTTGCCAGTGGTGTGGCTAGTTTTTGTAATGCGGCAGCATCGATCCAATTTTGGACAAAGGCGATTTCTTCTGGGCATGCCACCATCAAGCCTTGGCGTTTTTGCAAAGTAGCAATAAAGCTAGCCGCCTCCATCAAACTTTCATGCGTGCCAGTGTCTAACCATGCAAAGCCGCGGCCCATGATCTCGACACTCAACTGCCCCATTTCTAAATAGCGTTTGTTGACATCTGTGATCTCTAGCTCACCGCGGTGCGAAGGTTTGACATTGGCTGCAATGTCACAGACCTGTTCGTCATAAAAATACAGGCCGGTTACGGCGTAGTTGGATTTAGGTTGCGTCGGCTTTTCTTCAATGGATAACGCGCGTTGGTGTGCATCAAACGCCACCACACCATAACGCTCAGGGTCCGTCACATGGTAGGCAAATACGCTCGCACCATGCTCTCGAGCATTCGCGCTTTGCAATTGCTTAACCAAGTCATGGCCATAAAAAATGTTGTCACCCAAGACCAAGGCGCTGGGATGGTTGTTGACAAAGTTTTTACCAATGATGAAGGCCTGCGCTAATCCATCTGGGCTAGGTTGCACCGCATATTCAATATGCATGCCCCACTGACTTCCGTCACCCAATAATTCGGTGAAGCGCGGGGTGTCTTGTGGCGTGGAGATCACCAAGACCTCACGAATACCACTCAACATCAAAGTAGTCAGCGGGTAATAAATCATGGGCTTGTCATAGACCGGCATGAGTTGTTTACTCACAGCTTGCGTCACCGGATACAGGCGCGTGCCTGAACCACCTGCCAAGATGATGCCTTTACGTTGCTTAGTCATGTTTTTATAAGACTTGAATGGGATTGGGGATTTGATTATTGGAAGGGTTTAACAGCGTTGCAGTGCTAGAAATTTACTTAGATCAAGGTTGTCTAGTATGGCATCAACACCTAACTGCCATGCAGGCATCGCTATGCCAAAAGTAGACAGCATTTTCTCAGTATTTAAACGCGAGTTAGCAGGCCGCGGTGCTGGTAATGGATAGGCGTTAGTTGTTATGGGCTCGATATGCTCAGGCTTGCATGTGAGATGTGCCCCGCGCTGTAAAGCACCAGCAATGACATATTGCGCATAAGCGTGCCAAGAGGTTTCGCCAGAAGACGTAAGGTGATAGGTTCCATATCTTGCGTCATCTTGCGCAGTAGGCAACATAGTTTGCAAAACATTGACAGTCACTCTTGCTAACAAATCTGTCGACGTTGGCGCACCTATTTGATCTGCCACCACCCGCAAACCGTCTCGCTCGGCAGCCAATCGCAGCATGGTTTTTAAGAAATTATTGCCATGCGTTCCGACCACCCAGCTGGTACGCAATATCAAATGCTTATGGCAATGCTGTCTCACAGCGCATTCGCCCAACCATTTGCTTTGTCCATAGACAGATAGTGGATTAGTTTGGTCGTTTTCTGCCCATGGCGTATTGCCGGCACCATCAAACACATAGTCAGTTGAGTAGTGCACTAGGACAGCATTTATGGATTGGGCTAACTCCGCCAATACACCAACAGATTGGGCATTGACTTGTAATGCAATGGTTTGCTCAGTCTGAGCCTTATCCACTGCGGTGTAGGCAGCAGCATTCACGATTACGTGCGGTTGGAATTTTTTAACGACAGGCAACAAGGTATCGCGCAAAGCAAATGCATTGGCGAAGTCTGCTTCGCTACGTGTTAAGGCTTTTACTTCACCCAGAGCTTTTAATGCGCCACTCAGCGTGAATCCGAGTTGACCATTCGCGCCCAATAATAAAACGCGGTAACTTGAGTTGCTATCTAATGGCATTACTCACGCACCATAATGCTTATCTAGCCATTGTCTATATGCGCCACTCGTCACGCCCTCGACCCACGATTGGTTGGCGAGGTACCACTGCACAGTTTTACGAATACCTGTCTCAAACGTTTCGCGAGGTTTCCATCCGAGTTCACGCTCCATCTTGCTGGCATCCATCGCATAGCGTCTGTCGTGTCCTGGGCGGTCTTTTACATAGGTGATCTGCTCTGCATAGGATTTACCGTCTGGGCGGGGCTGCAATTCATTCAGAATATTGCACAGGGTGTGCACCACATCCAGATTGGCTTTTTCATTCCAACCACCAATGTTGTAACACTCACCCACTTTGCCAGCTTCCAATACGCGCGCTATCGCACGGCAGTGGTCTTCTACATAAAGCCAGTCACGTACTTGCTGGCCATCGCCATAAATGGGGAGAGGTTTTCCTGCCAATGCATTCAAGATGACCAATGGAATCAACTTCTCTGGAAAGTGATAGGGGCCATAGTTATTACTGCAGTTGGTAGTAAGAACTGGCAAACCATAGGTGTGGTGCCAAGCACGCACCAAATGGTCACTTGCGGCCTTGCTCGCGGAGTAAGGGCTGTTAGGCTCGTAAGGATTGGTTTCTTTAAAAGGTGCATCCGCAGATGACAAAGTTCCATAGACCTCATCCGTGCTTACATGTAGAAACCTGAATGACTGTTGGTTGACGTCACCATCGCTCTCTGGCAAATTAGTCCAGTACGCACGCACACTTTCTAACAAATTAAAAGTACCCAAGACATTGGTTTGAATAAATTCTCCAGGTCCATGGATGGAGCGATCGACATGGCTCTCTGCCGCAAAGTTCAATACAGCACGTGGTTGGTATTTGGCGAGTAAATCTGCCACTAAATCACGGTCTCCGATATCACCGTGCACAAACACGTGGCGCTTGTCGTCTTTGAGGTCATCAAGATTTGCCAAATTTCCGGCATAGGTCAATTTGTCTAGATTGATCACCGTCTCATCAGACGAGGCCAACCAAGTGTGCACAAAGTTGCTACCAATAAATCCCGCACACCCAGTCACCAAAATAGTCATTTAGTGCCCTCTAAATTAGCGCGTCCATACTTGTCTTCAAAACGCACAATATCGTCTTCCCCTAAATAAGAGCCCGATTGCACCTCAATCAAATGCAAAGGAACTTTGCCTGGGTTCTCTAGTGAATGCACGATGCCAACAGGTATGTATACCGACTGGTTTTCGGTGACCATGCGTTCCTCTTCTCCTATGCGAACCAATGCCGTTCCAGAAACCACCACCCAATGCTCGGCCCGGTGGTGGTGCATCTGCACAGACAACTTGGCCCCAGGATTGACAGTGATGCGCTTGACTTGAAACCGCTCCCCTTGGTCCACCGAATCGTAAGAGCCCCATGGACGAAAAACCTCGCGGTGCAAATCCACTTCCGAACGTTTTTGCGCCTTGAGTTGATCTACCACTTTTTTCACGTCTTGGGCTTTGTCTTTGTGCGCGACCAAAACTGCGTCTGAAGTTTCTACCACAACCAAATCTTGCACACCGATGAGTGAGACCAATCGTCTGTCGGCATGCACATAACTATTGGTTGTGTCATGCAAAATGACATCGCCCCTAACAGCATTGCCTTGCACATCTTGCGGCAACACTTGCCACACCGCAGACCAAGCGCCCACATCATTCCAACCTGCATCGAGGGGAACAACCACCGCTTTTTTGGTACCCTCCATCACCGCATAGTCCACAGAATCGGAAGGGCATTTGGCAAAGGCTTCTGAGTCTAATCGTACAAACTCAAAATCTTTTTTCGACGCCTTCCAAGCCGCTTGACACGCCGCATGCATCGCTGTGTTGCAAGTTGCCAGCTCTTCTAAAAACACCGACGCTTTGAACATGAACATGCCACTGTTCCATGTGTACCCACCATCTCTTATGTAGGCTTGAGCAGTTGCGAGATCAGGTTTTTCCACAAACTTTTCGACAGGCACTGCCTTCTCGGAGTTCAAAGCTTGCGCGGCCTTGACATAACCATATCCAGTTTCTGGATGCGTTGGAACTATGCCGAATGTCACCATACCACCCGCTTCAGCGGCTTTAACGCCGACAGCAACAGCGCGGTGAAACGATGGAACATCGGCAAACACATGGTCCGAAGGTAAGACCAACAAAACGGGATCTTCGCCTTTGCCAGCATTAGCCAGCGCCGCAAAAGCAGCAGCGGCAATCGCTGGTGCCGTATTACGCGCAACAGGCTCTAACAAAATATCAGCCGGTGTAACGCCCATCTCGCGGCATTGCTCTCCCACCAAAAACCGATGTTCCGCGTTAGCCACAATGATCGGGTGCACAGGTGATTTGCCGTTTGTACCTTCTAAACGTTTTAAAGTGAGCTGAAAAAGGCTCAGCGTATCCGTCACTCCTAAAAACTGCTTGGGTCGCATCGAGCGCGACAAAGGCCACAAACGCGAACCACTTCCACCGGACAGAATGACAGGAATCATGGGCTTATCTTCCTATGCCGAAATAGCTAAATCCACGCTCGCGCATACGGGCTGGCTCATACAAGTTTCTGCCATCAAATATGACGGGGGTTTTCAAAGCTTTTTGAATACCATCAAAGTCAGGCGCTTTGAATTGGCGCCACTCGGTCATGATGGCCAAAGCGTCTGCACCTGATAGCGCCGCTTCTTTGGTACCGCACAACATAAGGTCGGCACGTGCACCATAGATATGCTGCACCTCTTCCATCGCTGCTGGGTCATAGGCTTGCACTTTAGCGCCAGCTTGCCATAAAGCTTCCATCAATATGCGACTAGGCGCTTCGCGCATATCGTCGGTATTGGGTTTAAAAGACAAACCCCATAAGGCGATAGTTTTGCCTTGGAGGTTACCTTTGAAATACGTATTGATTTTGTCAAATAAAACGCGTTTTTGGTCATGGTTACGCGCTTCTACGGCTTCAAGCAATTTGGGCTGGAAACCAAGTTGCTGGGCCGTGTGCACCAACGCGCTTACGTCTTTGGGAAAACAACTACCACCGTAACCAGCACCAGGATAAATAAAGTGGTATCCGATACGCGAGTCGCTACCAATGCCTTGTCGCACATCTTCAATATCAGCGCCCAAACGCTCGGCCAAGTTCGCCATCTCGTTCATAAAGCTGATCTTGGTGGCCAACATGCAATTGGCAGCGTACTTGGTCAACTCTGCACTGCGCACACCCATCACCAAAATTTTGTCATGGTTGCGGTTGAAAGGCTCATACAACTCACGCAAGAGTTTTTCAGCGCGCGGGCTATCGGTGCCAATCACGATGCGGTCTGGTCGCTGGCAATCGACAACGGCTGCACCTTCCTTTAAAAATTCGGGGTTAGAAACCACGTCGTATTCAAAATTAACGCCACGCTCTTTCAATACCTGTGCTACGGCTTCTTTCACTTTGTCTGCAGTACCTACAGGTACGGTCGATTTATCAACAATCACCGCATAGCCATCGATATGTTGGGCGATGGTTTTGGCAACTTTTAAGACATGCTGCAAATCAGCACTGCCATCTTCATTGGGCGGTGTGCCCACTGCGATGAATTGGATTTCAGATTGGGCGATGGCTTCAGCTGCGTCAGAGGTAAATTGCAATCGTCCTTCAGCGAAGTTGGCTTTGACTAAAGGCTCTAAGCCGGGTTCAAAAATAGGAATTTCGCCTTTGCGTAAACGGGCTAACTTGGCCTCGTCAATATCCACGCATATCACTTGGTGGCCGGCGTCAGCGAGAATTGCACCCTGAACCAAGCCCACATAACCAGTGCCAAAAACAGAAATTTTCATAAGTTTTAACTAATTTTTCTCGAATATGTCATTTTGACAGATTAATATTTCATGACTGTTACGCTCTATATGTATTACAGAATACAAATATGAGTTGATTTTTCTCGAAGCTATAGTCCCCAGAACACCTTAAAACTGCTTAAAACTCTATGAACGACATCAAAAAAGCCGTGTTTCCTGTCGCTGGCCTTGGCACCCGCTTTTTGCCTGCTACCAAAGCAAGTCCTAAGGAAATGCTGTGCATCGTGGATAAGCCCTTAATTCAATATGCGGTCGAAGAAGCCATTGAAGCTGGCATCACCGAAATGATTTTTGTGACGGGTCGCAGTAAACGTAGCATCGAAGACCACTTTGATAAATCTTTTGAACTCGAACACGAGTTAGAACAAAAAAACAAAACAGCGCTTTTGGAGCTGGTGCGCAATATCAAGCCGGCTAATGTAAATTGTGTTTATGTCCGTCAACCCGAAGCGTTAGGTCTGGGTCACGCCGTGAACTGCGCTGCCAAATTGGTAGGGAGCGACCCCTTTGCTGTCATCTTGGCAGACGACTTACTAGACCACCAACCCGGCGTGTTAAAACAAATGGTTGATGTGTTCAAGCACTACCGTAGCTCTATCGTGGCTGTTGAAAAAATACTGCCCGAGCAAAGTAAATCGTATGGTGTTGTCAAAGGCACCGCTGCAGGTGACAGACTCACCAAGATGTCGCAAATCGTTGAAAAGCCCGAACCCAAAGATGCACCCTCTGACCAAGGCGTGGTGGGACGTTACATTTTCACGCCCT
>Ga0214921_10003224_pt1 | contig 25259 bp, 57 predicted proteins | sample LL1505_MetaG_FD_177992 | JGI IMG/M metagenome (GOLD analysis project Ga0214921, IMG submission 177992) | Freshwater microbial communities from Lake Lanier, Atlanta, Georgia, United States - LL-1505 | ecosystem: Environmental > Aquatic > Freshwater > Lake | place: USA: Georgia | collected...
ATACTCCTTATTATATTGGAATTGCTTATTTTGTCAACTCCAAATTTCTATATTCTTTACTCATTCCCCACACATTACCATCTCCCCTCCAACTTGCACTTTCTAACAATACCCAACCACTATCAATCTTATTAATTTCTTCTACAATATATCTCCAAACCTTTTCATATCCAAACCAACCATAACTCTTCCACACAATCTTATAACCATTACACAATTCATTATTATACCTCTCACAATTACTAATAACTTTCACCTTACCATCATATCCCAACATCTCCAATTTCTTAACAAACAATTCCCTAACTTTTTTATTCAATTCCCTATTATTAATTTTCATTTTTATATTATACGGGAAATTCGGATTTGGTCAACTTCAAACTTTAATAAACAACCACATCAAAAAACACATTCCACCTATCTTCATTCACCACCTTCAACCAACTACCATACACCTCCCACAATCCCACATCCACACCCTTCTTAACAATACTATCAATCCCTTCACTAAACACATATTCATCACACCCATCACCCATAATACCATCCACCATACAACATCTCCTACCATTACCCACCAACTTATTAAACACATCATCCTCCCCTCTATAACCACCTATCACATCATACTCCTTATTCACTACCAACCTCACCTTCAAATCATTTACATTAACTGTTTTTCGATTCTTAATTTTCATTTTTATATTATATCTGCAATTTAATATTTGGTCAACTACAAATTAATCTTTTAATCCCAATCCACTTATACTTTTTAACACCACACCATCATCATCAAACTTCTTATAATCCTTTTTCATCACATAATACAAATACTCAAAATCTAAAACAATACTATCCCACTCCTCCACCACTTCCTTCCTATCAATCCTTCTACCACAATTCTCATACACCTCCTCCACTTCATCCAACAAATTACCAATCAATTTTAACTTATCACATATCAATTTACTATTTTTATTTAACATACCTATATTATATCTGTAATTTAATATTTTGTCAACCTCAAACTTTAATACTTCCATCCCTTTCAATTTTATATCTGTTACCATCTTCCTCTAAATGCCTACAATAAACCATTCCATCATCTTTATCAATATGCACTACAATTTCATCACTACCCTCACTACCTTCAAATATGTAACCCACTTTCAATTTGTTTTTATCAATTTTCATTTAATAATCTCCTCAATTTCTTTCAAATACCTACTCACATTATCCAACTTATCCATCCCACCACTTTCATAATGTTCATAACCTGCATTATCTACTAATACTTCTAACACTTCTTTTATTTTACTTTTCTGTTTTTTAGTCAATTTCATTTTTATATTATGATGGAATTTGTTATTTTGTCAACTCCAAAACATCACTTTTCTCAAATATAATTGTGGGTCCATTTTTTACATTCACATTATACAAACTACCATCCCATACAGCATTAAAAATAGTGCCCTTTTTGAATGTTTCAGTTTTGATAAAGCCTTTATAATAGGTATCAGTTTTAGTGTCCATTTTCAATTTGATTTTGGTTTGCATATAATTTAAACTGCCTCCAATTTGGCCCTTAATTCTGTATTTTCTTTATTCAAATCAATACAACCTTCCACTTCAATACCCCACATATCTATACTTTCAATTAAATGCACACTTTCCTCAATACCTTCCACTTTATGCTTTTCAGTAAAGTTATACATTTTCCAAAATGCTTTTTCAAATTGTGTGTATAGTTGTTGGTATTGTTTTTGGTTTGATTTATTTAACATACTACTATTATAATGGATTTGGCAGTTTGTTCAATACAAAACTTAAAGTATTTTGTTATTGACACATTCTGCAATTCCTTTATACTATATGGATAAGTTAGGGAAAGCGGAACCATCTTGAAAATTAAGAGAGGAGAGGGGGACTCTGGACCGCTACTTTACGCGTAAAGGTGTTGAGTATGAACAGTCGTTGGATTGTTGTGAATCAACAAACTACAGAATATGTTGAGACAGAAGCAGTTAGGTCTGATGTGCGCGCTTCAACTGTTTACGCAAACCGCCATATGAACAAGTTACAGAAGCTTGAATGTCCCATCAATTGTGTATACAATGTGTGTGGTGGTCCCTGGCTGGAGCCTGCATCCACTGGCGCTAATGCACCATGACACTCATTGCAACTGTTGCATGTGCCATGGCCATGGCATCATTTCTTATGGAACAAGTCCCACACCCACCCTGCCACCCACATGCAGGCCAACACAACAAAGAAGGCAGGCACTATGGCAGCAGCCAGTGTATCTGCAGTGATGCTAAGCATAACGTTTGGCCAGCTCCAGTTCAATCCATTTATAGAAGTAATCGTGCAGTGCAGTTAATCGGTCTTTGCTAGGTTGTAGCTCCCCGTTATCCTGCAGATAGTAGAAGTAGTCCAAGGCATGGGCCACATCGATCTTACCGATAATGGCATTAACCACCACCTGGCAAAACTCCAACAGCTTGCTGTCACCAGATTCCAGTATAGTGAAATGCTCAATCCCTGCATCCACCTGGCATTCGATTTCACTCTTGATCCAGTCAATCTGCGCTTGCATAGGCGAACTCATCATATCATTATGCATGCACGCTATATAATAACAAGTGTATTATCACCAAACAGGGATAATCGTTGTGCAAGTTCCTTTCAAATATAGACAGGGATAATAACCAAACGCAGATAATAGTTCAATAAGGGTCTGCGTAGTACTGCCAAGCAGGCACAGTCATGTTGTGATCTTGTATGGCTGGTTCTGTATTGAAGTAAGCAATGAGTGCATCCCGGTCTGCCGCATTCGCAATGCGGGCAATGGCCTGTCGGAACTTGTGTATCTGTTGGTACTGGGGATCAGCGGCATAGGTGCAGTAATCAAACATCACATCATACAGGTGTCTGGCTGCATCTGAGAGTGTGTGAATGGTTTCAAATGGCAAGCCTTGTGGAGCATTGGGCAGCAAAGGATGTGCTGCATTGGTGGGATGGGTTTCTGGTGTCATGATTCAATGATTATGGCTGTATTTGCAATCTGAGCAAGCTTTATTTGTCCCAGTATTTCCATATTTTCCATGCATTTAACTAAGAAGGTATACAGAATACACAACAATACAGGCCATAGGACAGTAGAAAATGGTCAATTTCCACAAAAATTCTGCATGTTTTTGCCTGTTTTTCATGGATTTTCTCTCAGAATCATGGCCATTTAGCCATTGAGATTCCACAATCTTCTGCGTTCCCATGGAGCCACAGCAGATAATACAGGCATCATGGCAGGCACCCCACTGGAGCCATTGTCATGCAACCATTGCCATTCACTACTGTTTCTGAATATGTCTCTTGCAGCATTGCGACTGAAGCAAAAATAATCCCCCACATCAGGTATGAGGATATACCAATTCCATGCACCACCAAAATAGTCATATGACACATCCAGGCTTGTTTCTTCTTGCATTCCTGTGTATGCCATCAGAGGCCCAGGTCCCACAGGATCAAAATATGTCAAAGAAAGCACAGCATTCACATACAGAGATTTTTCTGTAGGATACACACCTTCAACCACTCCTTGCATAAACATCTGTGTGTATCTGGGCCATGGATTGTATGGGTCATTCCAAGGTGCAGTGCTGGTATAATCCATGGCCACATGAATTATTTATGTTTCTGCAGGCAGGGCTGTGCCACTGAAGTGGTGAGGTTAGCAAAAACTTAGTTTAACAACAAAAAAACTATCCATTCATGGGCACTATGATGAAACGGTTCAATATGACAATCAATCCATCCAGCATTTTGCGATACTCTGCATCAGTATAATCCTTCTTGTCACCCAATATGATCTGTGCCATGCGAATGATGTGTTCCACTTGTGCTTCATCATCTGCATTGTCTCTGAGTATGTGACGAATGTGATTGGCTGCTTGTGTCAAATGCGTCATGGCATTGTATGGTTGTTTTGCTGCTTCTGCATTCTCTGATTTTCTCTTGCCAAATGTGTCATGCACCAGAGTGTCTAATTTGGCATGAAACTTGTTAATTCCACGTTTGCTCACATGAGCTGCTTCTGCATCTTCTGCATGCACATGATTCTTCACATACTCTTCTGGTGTCTCTTCATTGATCATGCCGTGGGCATCCACTTCAGCCACTTGATGCATCACACCAGTCTTTTTGCCCATGTACACCACAGGACCACCCTGTTGTTCGGCATGTGCATTGCTCACCTTGTTCACATGAAATCCATGCTGTTTGAGCAAATCCATGCTCTGCTTCTGTGCATCTGTGATGTCTTCAATGCTCCCGCCTGCCTGCACAGAGCGATCTTCTGCATCTTCTGCAGGTGAATCCATCATGAGCATTTCAGCTGCATCTCTGATTTTGCTCAGCAATTGATCTGTTTCTGAACTCCTGTTCAAGTGAATCATGGTGCTCAATTGATTCAATATGGTGTGCACTTTGTGCAACTCTGAGGTGATGATGCGATCTGCACCATGGTGATGCATGGCCTCCAGCATCAATGCATTGTCTCTGTTCATTACCATTATTTATGTGGTGATGTCTGCAACTCTGCAATGTTTCTGTTGTTTACCGTTGTTCCAAGGCTGCAATTCTGTCCTGTAGCTGTTGCACTTGGATCACAAGTGCATCCAATTTGTCTTGAATGCTTCTGTTGTGTGCAGCAAAGCTGACAGGAGCATGAATTACCTTGGCTTCTGTGGTTTGAATTTCCATACATTATGTTAGGCTGCATGTGCACAAAATCAACTGCATGTTATATGTACACAGTCCAAATGCTCTGCATCTCTGCAGGTGTGAGTGCGCAATATGTGCCTCCACCATTCTGTGGCTCCATGAACAACACCTCACATGCAGCACTGCCATCATCATTCTTGCCTGCATCACAGTAGATCACATTGATGGCATGTCCCCCTGAGGTGCCATCCTCTGTTCTGCTGTTGGCCATGTAATTGATCACTCCAACGGCAATGCCTTCGGCATCATCTTGTGTGTTGTTGGCATGCCATCCACATGCAAACAGTTTGAAGGCATCTGCAAAGTTATCACAATCAAACTTGTGTGTCCAAGTGGTCCACTTCAAGGACTTCATCCACCATCTGTAGGCTGGCACAATCAGATTGTCCACTGTCATTCTGGTGGGACAATAGTAATTGGCATCTGATATGACAAAATTTCCTGGCAATTCATCTCGACCTGCAAATGGATCCAGCAAATCTTGCGCCTGTATGATCATTTGATTATTTATTTCATGTGCATAATTATTTCATGCAGCAAACAACCCATGCAGGGCCTGGCTCTGTGTTGTTGCAATTAAATATATTCATGACCATAGAAGAGCGCATGTTCAGCACCCACATGGATTCCTTGAGCTATCACTACAGGAATGATGCTAGCATACAATTTCAACCTGCTTTCAGAGACCCCAAAGACAGAGAGACCATTGTGTCCAAGAGTGACAAGCAAATATATGTGACCCGTCACATGATGACAGGTGAGCCTTGCTCCAGCATCATCTTCCAAGGAGATTGGTTTGATCGTTTTGTTGACTAAATCAATTTAAAAATCTTCAACAACACATGTGTCAGTTGAACCAAGTTTCCTTGATGAGTTGTTCAGTTTTGTGTTGAGAGTACTCTGCTATTCTAAGCAACACAGCAGACAGCATCAAGCACATGCCATTGAGTGTGCTGAACAATGTTTGTGCCAAGATGGAAGCAAAGAAGCATGCATCTGCCATCAAATCAAAAGCAAAGGGAATCACTGCATCATAGTAGAACTCTTGCAGCACTAGCCATGTTCGCTCCACCACTTCACATGTAACCATTAATGCAGACCCTATGGCAATGAAAAAGAGTCCCATAATATATGCTGCAAGCTTGTTAAGACAATTCATTCTTGTGTCTGACAACTTTTGCAATGCCTGGTTCCACAATGGCAATGGCCTTCTCAGCAAGGTCATCAAATACATGGAACATGTCCTTCTTCTTCATTACTACTGAATCGTAGTAAAACTTCAAATATTCTTGCACAAACTTCTCTGCTTCAGTTTTCTTCATGTTGGTTTTCCTCTTGGTTGGTGTTTTCTATTTTGCTGGTTTTCAGGTAAAATCTTACTTCCTTCTCTGGTCTTTTGAACTTCACTTTGAGCTCTACAATCTCTTTGTTGACCAGCTTCTGGTTGGCCACTTTCTCATTGAAAGGTTTTCTCTCAACATTGTCAAGACCTTTGATGTAAAAGGTGGCTACTACTTGATTGGATGCATAACTGGCCAAATCATTCCATATGTCTTCTTGTGCAATGCTAATGCCCAGATCTGCAAACACAGGCAACACTGTGTCATGAATCTTCTTCTTGATCTGTTCACTAATGCTTGCTGTGCTGCTCATGTTTATATTATATGTGAAATGCTGGGCTGTTCAAGCTTTACTTTGTCAGATCATGCCTCTGCTGGTTGCAACTCTGAAGTGCCTGTCTGTAAATTCACTCAAATCATCTATGGCATTGACCAGTGGCTTGCCCTTCTTGTTCAAACTGGTGTTCAACAGAACAGGGCAACCTGTTCTTTCTTTCCAAATTTTAAGAAGCGAATACAAGAAAGGATTTGTGTCATCAACTGTTTGCACTCTGGAAGTGCCATCCACATGCACCACTGCTGGTATGCTGCGAGGTCTTGTGCAGTGCAGAACATATTGCATGTACTTGAAGTTGTCCGGACTGTGACCTTTTGTATCAAAGTATTCATCCACAAACTCTCTTAAGATTGCAGGTGCAAAAGGTCTGAACAACTCACGACCCTTTATGTTGTTTACTTTGTCACGTATGTTTCTTCTTCTTGGATCAGCCAGTATGGATCTGTGACCTAAAGCTCTGGGACCAAATTCTGCTTTGCCATTGACTATGCCCACCACACCATCAGTGAGGAGCACATCTATGATGCCATTAAGATCTTCAATGCTACCTGCATCATAACCCAAGAACATGTTCTGCACATGTGCATGATCACTCAAACAACATCCCAGAGCTGAACCTGCATCACCTGGATTAGGAAATATATGCACATGTGCTTCATTCAACAACAGTGTATTGGCTTTGCAATTGAGAGCACATCCACCAGACAGTATCATTTTGTCATAACCTGTCTTCTTCATGAACTTTCTCACAATGCGCAGCAACATCTCTTCATATATCTTTTGTGCTCCCAGAGCTATGTCACACTTGTTGCTGTGTATTTCTCTCTCTGAGAGTAACCCCTTTATGCCTCTTCTGCAATCTATCAAACAATGCTCTTCATAGAAAAATTGCCTAAAGAATCTGTGGTAGTAATCTGTCTTACCATAAGATGCCATTCCCATCAGAATGTATTCATCTTCTTGTGGCTTCAACCCAACCAAGTCAGTTACAGCAGAATAAAACAACCCAAGTGAGTCTGGGTATGCATGTGAATGTATCTTGGTCATGCAATCTTTATTCTTTATGTCCCAAACAGACAATGAATCAAATTCACCAACTGAATCAATCACAACACCCAGACAATTGGATTGAAAGGGTGATGTGTACAAGGCAGATAACAGATGTGATTTGTGATGACTACCATATTCTACCTTGGCATCTATGTTGAAGCTCTTGAGGTATTTGTTTACATTAAACAGCTTCAGTCTGCCATCCTTGAGTAGGTACCGGAGGGATCGTTTGAAAGTATTCTCATACCAAACTATGCGTGATGGTGCTCCAAATTGCAGAGCATGATCCACAAGCTGTGTATTCAGTGATGCATCATTCTTCAACCTGCTAAACCTCTCAGCAGAAGAAGCAAACAACACTTTATTGTTGCATGCAATGCTCAATGCTGCATCATGAAACAGTGCTGAAATGCCCCATACTATATCCACACTACAATTTATGGCAACATTATGAATGCTCAACAGGGTACTTTAAGCAGCAGTGCCTGTTTGCACATCTGGTCTGACATACTGCGCATCTACACCTCTGCCTTGCTTGACCAGCTTGCATTCCATCACAAGCTCTCGCAACAGAAACCCTGCTCGCGTACTATCAATACCAAGCGTCTTGCAAACCTCTGACACTGTAATCACCTTCATCTTGATGATATCATTGCGTTGCTCTTTCTTTTTATCAGACTTTGAAGGCTTATCATCTCCATCATCAGCAACAACAACTTCCTTATCAAAATTATATCCACTGTACTCAATGAACCCCTCAATATCTGTTGCAGGACCAAAGCGATTCTTATCAAATCGAATTGCACGCGCATTAATATCTGCATCTTTAATTTGATGAATGGAGATATTAACATCCACAGCATGAATAATAAGAGAGCTACCCTTGATACCACCTGCTTTGGTATTATGACAGATGAGTATAACTGCGCACTCAGTCTCTTTTGCACGCACAACTAGCTTTTCGATACAATATTTCTCTAGCTCGCGAGCTTGCTTATTACCTTTAATAAGACCCTGAAAACTATCCACAACAATAACATCAAGATCTTCCATGTACTTTGAGATAGTATCCACATCTGCTTCATTGCAAACCTGAATATTTTTAACTTGAAGACGCTTGCAGGTCATGGCAAGCTGGGCCACACTTTCCTCTGAAGAACAATAACCAACTTCATGACCATTGTTATGAAGCAATTCCAATAGCTGCAGGACAAAAGTCGTCTTACCCATGCCCGCCTTTGCAGCAAGGGTTATGGAGCTACCTGGCAAAATGCCATCTCCAAAAGCTGCATCCAGCTTTTCATTGCCACACTTGAGTCTACGGTAATAGACATCAGGAATAACGATTTCATCTACATTTTGAAACTTTGTACTGCCTACTTTAATGTTCATACTAATAGTATATGTGAAACACCGGATTCAGTCAAGCCCCAAATGAACTGTTCACTATGGTTTCTAATTCTTGTACCTCTTGTTCTGTAAGTTGATCTGCCAGACCAGGATCCATGCGCAACAGTTTGAGCAACCGCAAAGCTTCCTGTGTGCTCATACACATGCATGCTCTGTCACTTGATCATATGCATGACGCAATACTTGAAACTTGTCCAACCAATTGTCCCTCTTGTCAATGTATATTTGACAAGTGCCAGCTGGGTTCTCGCAGCTGATGAGAATGGCCATGCATGGTATGTCAATGCCAGTTCTCTCCAAATACATCTGACTGTATGCAGCTCCTTGCATGAAATAATCCCAGATATTTTTACGCAATTTGAGCTTGCTGCTGGTCTTAAAATCAATGATCATGGGATAGTTGTCAAATTCAGCCACACAATCCACTTGACCTGCCACCTGCATATGATCACTGTACAAGTGTTGCTCCATGCATTGAATGTTGCTGATGCGGTGCAACAATGGTTTGAATTGGTCAAACATGATGCCCACATTGTTCTGCACAGGAGTACCTTGCAGATGTTGCTCACACAATTTATGAAAATGGGTACCTCGATTGGCTGCAAAGTTTTTAATGCGATCAGCTTCTACTCGCCCCACCCATTTACGCCATGCAGCTAATTGTTTCTTTTTCTCTTCTGATATGACTGTGGTGACTGATGGATAGCGATTGCCAGCTGGAGTAATATAGTGGCGTGTGCCATTGTCTTGAGTGATCTTTTGCAGCACTGGCAGGGTAATCTTCATCAATATGTTCCTCTAACTCTCTTCACTGTTGCCTGTAGTCTTGTGATTCTTATACTTGGTCACTACCCCTGCACCCCAATCATAGTCTTCACACACAATGTCACCTTTGAATTCATAGCCACATCCCTTGAGGAACATGCCAAACTGACTGAAAATCTCACTCAATCCATCTGCTTGAAACTCCATGACCATTTTGGGTTTGCACATTTCCACACTGCCCACTTTGCTGGAAGCCCCTGCATCATCAAATTGCCATTCAAACTTGAACTTGTTCATGATGCGTTTATGTGCCTCTCTATGTTGTCTTCTGCAATCAATCCATGGCCTGTGGCACACAATATGTCATTGCACTGACCTGCAATGAGATCAAAGTCATCTCCTACCACTGAACTGGCATTTGCAGCAATGTGTTTGATGTGTGCAATCCAATATCTTGTCTCTGAATCTGCTGTCATACATTCACCGATTCTAAGGCCAATTGCGTGCATTCAGTCACATATGCATGCCGGTCTTTGCCATTGCGCTTCCAAATGCTGAACATGGCATGATTGCCATCTGAAGAGCTGATGCCTTGATCAGGTCCTGCAAATTGTGACAATTCATGAATGGCTCCTCTGCGCACTACATGCTGTGTGGTTTCGCTCAAGCTCTGATGCATGGTACGCCACTGATCCCATTCCGTTGCAAACGTTTCATGATACTTTTTCTTGGTCATTGTTTTCATCATACACCTATTATGCAGGAATATAGCTTTGGGTCAAGCTTATTGGTCGACCAGATCCACATCTACACCCTTGAGGGTGATGGTCCTGGTGAAAGGATGTTTCAGAAAAGCTTTCACATCAGCTTCATTTTGAAATATGAACTGCTGGTCACGCTTGCCAGTGCTCAAGTCAGTGCCTCCCCCCACAAATCGACCATGGAATTTCTCTTGGCACAATGTGCTCAATTGTTCCTCTGAATTGCTGTATTTGTATCGAGTTTTGATGTACACTAGTACACTATATGTTTTGTTTGTTTGTTTTTTCATCATGCCACTATTATGCAGGATTACAGCATTCAGTCAAGCTTATTTAAAAAATAATGCTGGTTTTTTAATGATGACCAGCAACATCAATGATGGCAGACCACTAAGGCGGATCTGCTTAACCCCAAGGCTTGTGCCTTGATGACCAAAAACTTTATTCATTACTTCCTCTTGAAGGTCACATCAATGGCAGTGTTTTGATCATCTGCAGCTCTACCATCTGCAATTAATGCATCACAGTAAGCACTAGCCTCTGCATAGCTATGAAATGATTCAATGATCTGGTCCTTTGAGCAATGACAATTGTCACATGCAATCACTTCTTTCACCACATGGAACACAGGCAATGGCCCTGAGCGATCTTCTGTTACTTTGACAATCATGGCTTCCTCTTGAAGGTCACATCAATGGCAGTGTTCATGATGCATGCATTGGCACTTTTCAGATTGTATCCAGGAGAACATGGGCACATGCTGCATCCTGCACGCATGCTGAACTTCATGTTATACCAACCAGCTTCAATGAGAAAGCTTTGAATCTCAAAAGAGGCCACATTGAAGAATGCATGCAAGAACGTTTCATCCAGCTTGAGTTCTGTACGGTTAAATTTGCGCCACAATTTGTCGTTGTCTCTGTCTGCACCTTTGACGCTGTGCTCAGGCTTCTGCATGTACCAACGATGATCAGGTTTCAATTCATCAGGAGAAGGAACACCACTTCGAAACAAGATGTTTTTCTTAGCAGAGTGCCTATCACTGTAACGAGCACGGAAATTTACAGTAGCAGTCCAGCATTGCCTATCATCTACATACAAGGGATCAAACATATCAAAGGTGAAGTCCTTGCTGTGTCTGCCAGAACTATACAATGCATTCCAATCAATTTTGTCTATCGTTTCATTCATCATACTACTATTATGCAGGAATGTGTTATTCAGTCAAGCTTATTCTTCACCAATGTGCCGCATGTATTGCATGGCAAATGCAATGTCCTTCTCTGGATACTTCTTGAAGCGCAAGAAGTCCTCCATGGTGCCATGCTCTTCTTTGATGTACCGGGCAGGAAAACCATACTGCCAGCCTGAAGGAGGATCTATGAGAATGCCTTTGGGCTTATCTATTTCTTTCTTCTTCTTGCTCTTTGCATTGCTTTTTGTTTTCAATGCAAACTTGTCATCCACCATGTTCATGATGATGTGATTCATGCCAATGTTGAGGTATTGCTCACGGGTAATCACTTGCTTGCCAAGATTGGCAATTGCATCCAGCTCTGCATCTGGACCTTCAATATCAGCTTGATAGTAAGTGACTTTCTTGAATGGACCCACAGTCAATGAACCTGCATGCATGGAGAGAGGTTTCTTAGCTTTTTTCATTTGGTTATTATGCAGGAATGGTGATACTAGGCAAGCTTGTCTTCCAGAAAGAATTTGATTGACCGCCACCACCTTCATAGTAAAGTTGCATAAAACCATTCTCCTCCATGAAGCTTTTGATTGTAGGGTACAGTGTCTGATCTTTCCAGAATTGATGGTCTTCATGCTCCAAGTGGTAATAACGCACATTTAATAATTTAGCTCCAAATCCTTGCAGGACTTCAAAACAATGACCTTCCACATCTATCTTGCAGAGATCAACATCTGCAAAGCCATACTTGTTCAGAAAATCATCTGCACGAATTAATTCCACATCAAACATTTTGCAATCATCATATACACCATCTCTATCCATCAGGGAGCTTCTGCCATCATCATCATAGATGTGAGTTATGCTCTTGAATCGAGCTGTACCATTTTTATTTGAAAAAGCCAATTGATAAGAATTATATTCTGGATAATTGATCTTCAGAGTTGAATAACTTCTCTCATCAGGTTCAACCACATGAATATTAGAAGGATTAATATTTAATTCTTCTTCAAATTCTCTGGCATCTCTTGCATCCAGACTACCAATCTCCAGGATATTAGAAATTTTAATGTCATGTTCTTTTATGTATTTTATGAGAACATCAGTTTCTGGTCTAAGAAATCTGTCTATTCTTTTATTCATTAAATGCAAAGCCCTTAAAGGAACTTACTAACTATCGAGCATAATCATCATATGGATTGATGTACACTTGTTGTAACTTCATGTTGGCACCTGCAATCTGCTGTGCACACAATGTGGCTTGTTCTGTGGTTTCTGCTGTAACTGGCACATATCCTTTGAATTCAGTGCCTCTGTTGCTAAACAGATATTTTTCAAACAGGTATTTATTCATTCATCTATTATAGTACATATACCATAAACAATCAACATCACATGCAATTATTAATTGCTATGCACCAAATCATCTTGCACAGCATCTTGCACATCCTGTTTGCTGGCCACAACAGCCTTGCACCACACATTGTAATGACTTTCGTCATTGAACAACACTCGGTTGCGCACACCGGGGTGAATGATCCTACCTGTATGATCTTTGTGCAACCTCCATGCTACCACTTGATGGCATCCAAAGTATGCACCATGATTGAATGGAGCAGCAATGCGCCCTTCATATGTCATGATGGCATACCGTACATTTGTATCTTTAAACTGCTCCTTGGTCTTATCTTCTTGTGCCATTAATTTGCGTTGCAACTTGCCATCATCTTCCATGCCTGAATAAGGCTTGTACCAGAACTTCATGTGATACACCTTGCATGTGATGGATACATCTGCCACAGCATCTTCTTGCACGTTCATCCAGGTGAACTTCTTAGGGCCTGATAATTTGTAAATATATGCGCTCATGTTATAGTTCTTTCTTTATGGATGTGTAACTAAGAAAACTTGCAATTTCATTGTTCAGATGCTTCAAGAAGTCCTTCAAGTCCAGATTTTGTTGTTTTAATTCTATATTCATTTGTTTTAATTTGCAATTCTCATCTCTCAAAGAGCTCATGGCATCCTCCCACAATCTTGCATCCTCTGATCCCATATCAACCTCCTTCTCTATTCATCATGTCTGTATTATGGCTGAATGTAGAATCCAGGCAACTACATTTATCTGTGTATGTAAATACTTACTGCGGTAAAGATTAGCACTGCTATGGATGTGGCAATGACAACAAGCAGTGCTCTTGATGTATCTATCCTCACCCTCATGGTGTTTCTTTCTACATATCTCACAGCTGCATCATATTGTATGATATCACATGTTTTCAATAAAGTATTTAAGTTCAAGTATAAATAATTAAACATGGACAAAGATGATCATTTGATATTTGAAGCATTGCAGAATAGAGGTATAAGAATTTCAATTATAGATAGTATTGAAGACAAGCAAGAAGGTACCTCAGAACCAGGATACAATCCATTCAAAACAACAGTTAAACAATTTGATGCCAAACATGTGGCTCATGCACTGATCAAACATGCATATGGCAAATTGGATCAAGACAGAGTGGAAGCAGCTTTGCAGGGTGTTCTAGATAGTATGGAAGTTAATCCATATGGTGCCAAGCCTGGCATCATAGAATTACGTATTGATGAATTTCCTACAGATGGCATGGATCATTACATAGAAGCTAAAATTGTTGGCAAAGAAGAGAATGCAGAAGGATTGTCAGATGCAGAATATCATAAAGCTCGTAAAGATGCATTGCATGGAGCTGGTGAAGAATTAGGCCATGGTCCCATCAAGGTGCAGCTGAAGCAAAATACCACTATAGACTGTTATAAAGCTGGCACAGTGCAAGGGGTGAGATTCTCCAAGGGCACAATTTTTAACTGTGATGAGAATGTGGGAGATTACTATGAATGTGACACAGAAGAATATGGAGGGGTGGCTGTGTTTCCTGATGATGTGACTGTGTTGAGTGGTGAAGAGAATGCAGAACAATATGAACAAAACCGCATTGTGGGCAATACTGTCATGCAGGATGATCAGGAAATTGGAGTATTTTTGGGTGATTCATACAGCAGCAAATTGACCTTGCATGGCAAAGACATGTTCATGCCAGGAGCTCCTTATGCTCAAACTGTTAATCAAGGCACACACATGGGCTTGTGGTACAAGAACAAGAGACACAAGTTGATTGTGAAAGATGCCAGCAAATGGAAGGAATTCTTGAGTGACATTGTGTCCACAGGAGATGACAAATATTGGGATGGCAAGAAAATGCACCAACATGATCACATGGGTGACAAAATTGCTGCTGATGATGCATATTGGTCCAAGAAAATAGCTGCAGGAGCAGATCAACGTGCAGAAAATGCAGAAGGACGCAGCAATGCACAACAGACAGATGCATCTGATACAATCAGAATGAAATTGGGACAAGCTCATGACATTGTGAAAGGTTTGATAACACTGCTGGATAAAACACCTACAGGGCAAACACCATACAATGAGATGGCCATAACTCATCTGGTCAACTTGCAAGAAGATTTGAAAGAATTGACCATGATACTTCAAGACAGAATGTTGAAAAAATAATTGGTATGCACAAAGATTCTCATCTTATTTTTGAAGCTTATAGCAACAAACTTGTTAGTGAAGATATGCCCTACCCTACCTTTGCAAAGTTATCTAAACATGCTGCATCTAAACTTCCATCTAAAGAGAGTTTAGAAGATTGGGAAACAAGGATGAAGAAGTTTGGATGTGATATTACTAAGGACAATAAAACAGGAACATATCATGCATGGCATGGCAAAGAACACACTAGCTCTTACAGAACACAGGGTGAGAATGAAGAGAAATCAGCCCATGAATTCAAACAACAAATGCCGGATAGTAAAGAAGAGTATTCAGCACATGATTATGCCAAGGAAATGGAAATGCGTGGAGAAGCTGAAGAAGAACCCAAGCACCCATTAGGTAATGTGCGGGAAGTACCTGCACGTGATTTGAAGCCTGGAGATGTGTTGTCATTGTTCAAGAACACTGTGATTAAAATTGATGACATGGCGCCACGATTGATCAAGGGCAAGGTGCGAGTCACATACAAAGATATCAGAGGTGTGGTACACAATGTGGATTGGAACAAGAGTACCAAGATTACAGTGGACAATGTGTCACAAGAGGATGGTGAAGAAGGTGATCTCATGAAGCATATGAAAGACAAGGGTATGATTGATGCCAAAGCCACAGATGATACGGGCAAATATGGTCGTACCAAAGAGGAGGAAGAGCGCAGATTAGACCCAGCATGCTGGAAGGGGTATCACAAATCAGGCACCAAGTTGAAGAGCGGTGTGCGAGTTAACAATTGCGTTAAAAATTAATTGATGAGACTTTTCTTTCTCACGCTGTTCCTATCCTCTGTTCTGTATGCTCAAGGACCCTATGATTGGAAGGTCACCCGAGCCATTGATGGTGACACAGTTGAAATGCAGGTTACTTTTTTACCTACTGAATTGAGCAACAAGCTGTATGTGAGAATATGGGGCATTGACACACCTGAAAAAGGATGGAGAGCTCATAGCGTACATGAACAAGAATTAGGAACAAAAGCTTCAGAGTTTACCAAGAATACCATTGCCAATGCCAAAGAGATTAGAGTGAGTATAATTGCATGGGACAAGTTTGGCGGCAGAGTACTTGGTGATCTTATTATAGATGGAAAAAGCTTGAGACAACTTTTATTAGATCATGGATTTGCTCGGGAATATTATGGTGACAAAAAACAGAGCTGGGATTAATGTATTAAGCTTATTGCATTATAAATACTTACATGTATGAGCAAGTTTAATGCAATTCTCAATAAGCTGCTCAAAGAGCACAATGCACAACCCATAACTTGCATGTATCAGCAGTTTTGCATAGCTGAAGACAAAGGGGTTTATTATGTGTATGAAAACAATAAAATTATTGGATCAGGTAAAAGCTTGGAATCTGTTAAAGAGTTGTGCGATACAATATGCAGTGGTTGTTAGGGACTGATGGAGTAGTCACCAATCTCTCGATCAAATACATAATCAGCTGGTTTTCTTACCAACACATCAAACATGTCACTATTAGCATCTGCCATGGAAGCAAAAGGTGATGCCACAGCATAGATGCCTGTATTGGCTATCACTAACGCAGTGCCCACAGGCCTGACTAACAAAACATCACCAACACAATTAAAGACTTTTTCTGTTGTTGAAACTTTGGGAACTGCAGGTCCATAAGCATATCGGAAAAACTCAGAGTCTTGATCAGCTAGTGCCAAGTTCACTATGCACAAGCAAGCAGCTATTATGAATTTATTCTTCATCATCACGCTCAAATTTTGGAGTGTATGAACAAAAGTAAGGCTTCACATCTTGTGCAGAGTATTTGAAATGCACACCAGGAAACACATCCATTTGCTTACTGCAGTATGTTGCTGCCCCTCTAATAGCAGCACGTGCATTGTTGGCTTTGATAATTCTATAGTATGAACATGTTGGGTTGACATTCCATGTGCAATGTGGGTCATTCACAGTAATTTGAACTTGCCAAGCATTCTCTCGTTTGACGTGATTAATTTTTGCCATATGAACAATATATAACCTCTGGGCGTATGGCACAATTGACCCAATCAAAACACTTGTTACCATCCCTGTCATACCAAGATTGAGAGCCTTTGTAGAAAGATGTTGGTTCCATTTTCAACATGTCCACTTCAAGAGCTGTGACAGTTTCCTTGACCTGGTAATCTCTTATGATGTCTTGTTGTGTTTTTTCTTTGGGAGGCTCGTCAAACTGTTTTAATAACTCTGCAAAGCTATTAGGCCCACAAGAATAAACGTTGTATTTTGCGTTGCCAAAAAGCTTTTTAATGAATTCGAACATACAGATTAGTTAATAACATCCATATGGATTGCGACAACCATCCCAATAAGAAACCAATTGTTATCAACGCAAGTCCGACAGAACAATCATTGACAAAGGCCTTTACTGCAACATGAAGCCAGCGTTTCATTAGTATGTTGCCCCCCACACCCTCACATTAGCATTTGGATCCTTGGAGCCATCTGGACTGTCCATGAGATTATATTTTGTATTGGTAATACTATCCTCTTGCATGCCTGGCCTGGCATCAAAGCCATAGTTATTACCCTCATTTACTGAGGCACATCCCTGCAGAGCAACCATGGCAAATAGAAACAACAATATATTCATTTAAAATCTGGCTTGTGCATATGCTTGCTATTGTATGCATATTTATTATTTGTTTCCCTATCCTCAACAAAAACAAGCATTTCATTGATTCTATTGGAAATATACTCCAATTGCTTGGAAGAAGACAAATCAATCTTATCTGCTCTCTTTATGTAAGAATTGAGATCTTTAAGATAATGCTTGAAGTATTCTATGGTATAGTAGTTCATACACCCTCATGCAATGTTACTGATTCAACGATGGCTTTGTTTTCTGCATCTCTGATGATGTCATGAACGTTGAGCCGGGCATCTGGAAGACCAGAGTTAAGGATCCACATGAAGTAAAAGATACTAATAGGGTCAAACATGTTTATATGTTACAAGAAATCTCAAACACGTCCAGTCTTTTCTGTATTGTTTGCAACTTCTTTGGCCTCACATTGATTCAGATGCTGATTGCCATCCAGAATAAAGTCAAGAAACAAATCATACAGTTCATTGAGCTGATCATTTTTCCTGATTGCAGTTCTTGTGTCGCTGTTAACAGTTGCAAGGAACTGTTCAAACTTATCCACTTGATTGGCAAGAAAGTATCTATCTGTCACTTTGATGGTACCAATATTTAACATCTAGATACACATGATATGCTTTGGCTAATAGAATCAGAGGGCATATCACTGCAATTGTTATTAATGCCTCTAGAAATTTTCTCACTCATATACTTAAGTCAAAGTCTTCATCTTCAAGAATAGCAGCAGCAGCATCAGCAGACATGGCAATGGCATCTTTGTAGTCACCTTCCAATAGGCACTCCACAATGGCATCTGTCTCATTCATGACAACTGCTGTGTCAGCCAGATCATCCAAACTCAAAGGCACATGTGCATGCAATTGCATGTTGATCAACCACCGAGCCACATCATGAGCATCATGATTGGCCTGCATGTATTCTTCCAGCTTAGAAATTGTAATCATAAAACTTGATAGCTTGCTCACCCTTCTTGTGCAGTCCAAACAAGCTATACTGCGTCCTCTGACCCACTTCAGCCCAGCGCTTGGCTTTGGCGCGCCAGCTCAGAGTCTTCACTCTATTCTTGGCATTGCTGGTGTGTTTGTATTCTTGTGAATGATTGTCTGCAAAATGGCCGCTGAAGCCACCTGGATGAAAGTCTTTGGGCTTGCGAGTGCATTCTGAATCTAGCTCACGAATTTCAATTCTGCGAGGGCTAATGACTCTGATCACTTCCCAAGCATCACGATCAGTCCAATGATACTCAGTCACATGTTGACCTACAAATGGTGGTTGCTCTGGCAATTGTACTGTCTTAAGGTTCATTCTTATATTATGGCTGCAGCTGGGAACCTGGCAACTCTAAAAGGTCGAAAATGACTTATGCATCTCATGAGCAGTGGATCAGAAGATTTTAAAGACACATACCGTTTGTTATATTTGTCTGTTTTGATGAGTTGCATATTATTGCTAACATACTCCAACATGGATTCTCTGGAATATTCAACTGCACATCCAGTTGCAACATCCACATGCATCATTCTGTGATTTGACTTGTTGAACATCTCATCAAAGTAAACAAGGAAAGTACCATCATGCAAGTTGCCTTTGACATCAACACTGTAGCTGTGTTTCCACTGCTTTTTCTTGAATTCAAAATCCTTGCCAGCTATTTGTTTTTCTCTATCTTCACGGTGCCATTGCACTTGATCATAGACTCTCGTCAAATAATCATATGCAAGCTGTTCTGCAGCATCACCACAACGTGTGGATTCATTATCGCCATATGCTTGTGCTGTTGTCTTGGTCCATTTGCTAGTTACTCTACGGCTCATGCCACAAGTGTGCGGGCAACCAAGTTTTTATGCAAGAACAAACTGTATTTATTTAGAGAAATCGCCAAGATCGCGGCAGAATGTATATTCGCCTGGGTTAGTAACAAGCGTATCATATACTTCCTCTGTCGCATCAGCCATGGCAGCAAATGGTGAAGCCACTGCAAATGCACCAAAGCCTGCCACAGTAGCTGCAGCTCCAATGGGTCTGACAAGTACGAGATCACCAATGGATGCAAAGACGTTTTCAGCAGTAATATCATCTGTATTGGATACAGAACCTGTGTCTGCATTAGCAGATACAATTAAACCAAACAAAGCAATACTGGCAAGTAATTTATTCATATTATTATTTATAATCTCCAAGATAATGATCCACTGGGAAATAAATAATTATATGCAAACTAAGGACGCTCATCTCATTTTTGAAGCATATTTTGTTAAGAAGCAAGTAGTTAAAGAAGATACTAACATTAGTACTGATCCAGAAACCATTGCTAAACAAGAAGATCCAGGCCATGATGGTGCTCAGGTTACTGCCAAAGATATGAAGGCCGCCAGATACATTGGCAACAAGCGTGCCACAATTGCCAAATCCATAGAAGATACTAAAAAGCAACAAGCGCAAGAAGATGAAGAACGAGAAAATGGACATCACAGTGATGCTCTTTACATATGGGACTACTTGTTACATCAAAAAAAGCATAGCCCACAGCATGCCATCAAGATCATCAACCTTGCCAAGACTGCTTTTGAACATCAAATTTAATTAAATATCCACAACTGTAAGAGCTGACACAGTGTAACCTGAAGGTATTTGAGTCCATATTTCCTTGTCATTGACTCTTAGTTTTCTGTCTCCACTTATGACAGCAGAGCAATCGTTGCTACGAACCAGTCTGAGATTCCTGAACATAGTAAGCCCTGGGATGGTGAACTGTTGGTTGTTGCGTAATTCAATTAGATATTTTTGCATCACTCTATATTAGATGAAATGTTGATTAGGTCAAGAACTAAAATTGTATCTCTTGAGCATGCCAGGCATTTTCCCTGCTCTTCTCATTTTCTCAATGTCTCTCTCTGCTTCTATCAAGGCCCTCACCCCATGCATCAAAAAGCCATATTTCTCTCTCACTCTCTTCCACACAAACACAGGTTCATTATTTGTTATTCTTTTGGATAAATCTTCAAACTTGCCTGACAAATTCTTTTTCAATTGCCCCAAGGTGACCACTCCATATCCTGAAACCTGCACCTGAGAATTATCCAAATCCTTCCTGTCAATCTTCACAATCACACCTGCTCTCTCTCTGGACTTTGCTTCTGCTGCAGCAGGCTCTGATTCCTGCTGTTCATCCCTATAATTTCTTGCAACCTCAGCGCCCACAGGTATGTTACCAGGTTGTGTTTCACTGTGATTGGCAGACAAATTCACCTGGGGTTTGGCCAAATCAATTTGCTCTTTTAAATAGTGTTCAAATATGAGGTGTGAATCCCTGTGCATATTAATTATTTATTAATTCCCAGGGTATAAAAAGCTATTAGCTTTCATTGCACATTCCTGATAGTCAGCATAGTAATAACCTCTAATGTCTTCATGCACAAGCATGTGTTTATTCTTTAAAAACTCCAGTATCTTATTAGAAACCTCTTCACTGTGGTAGGCCAACATGTCATGTTCTGTTACATAATGAGCTGATGATTGCCGTCCTGATGCATTTGTATAAACAGCCAACCTCTTTTCACACATGTGTTTCACTGGCAAATAAAACAATGTTATACTTTTAATAAAAAGCCAGAAATCAAACAAGCTGCACTGAGCTCTGTGTAACCTGTGCCACCGGCCATGCTTTGTGTGGTGACTGCACACAAAGTGGTGGTCACCAATGCTCTGTCCGTAGATGTGTTTGCATTGCCTGTGCCCACAACAAATGCTTTGCCAGCGGCAAAATTGCCAGATGGGCAAGCGAAGTTGTTATACATGGAAGTATTACCTTCTCTGAAGAAGATTAATGGCATCTGTCCACCAGTGTATGTGCCACCTGCAAAGCCTCCAGACAAAACCATGGCCACAGAAGTTACAAGCAGCTTGTAGCCAGTTGGCACAGTGTAGATGGGCACACAAGTGTCTCTTGCAGCTGACAAATTGATGGGAAAATAACTGGAATAAACTGGCATGAATTGCAGTGGTGTATTGCCTGCAGCTGCACTGTAAGTTGTAGCATTGGTGTACAGTGCAGAAATTATTCCAAACCGAGTGTTCAGTGATGATGTTGCGAGTTCTATGGCCATATGTGTTTATTTATTTAAGAAGTTATAATATCACCTCTATATGTTATTAGATCACCATTATTTGTAATGTACTTATCAGTTGTGCAGTAAGCTGACAATGACCAATCATAAACTGTGCCTTGTGACATTATCATGATTCGCAATCTTCTAGGGTTTAGATCCGGTGTATATGGTGATATCCAGGTGAATGGCTGTGTGCGTAAGCCTATGCTGCTCAACAAGCCAGAGCCAGTGCCTGTGTAGATGTCATAGAGATCCCCATTCAAGCTTGGATCAAAGTTGATGGTTGCATAACCCAAGCTAGCACCCATGTCAATGACAAATTCACTGTACTGCACCAACCCATCAGCTGATATGATGACAGGATTTGCACAACTATATTCATTCACACTAGTAGGTGTGAGTGTCACAGTGGGGGAAGGAGTCACAGAAGGTGTGGGTGTGGGTGTCTCAATTGTAATGGATGTTTGTGTGGGTGTGATGGTAGGTGTGGGTGTGGGAGTGGCAGTATCTGGCGGTGTTTGTGTTTGTGTTTGTGTAGGTGTATTGCTAGGTGTCTGGTTTGGTGTAGCAGTGGGTGTTGCTCCTGGTGTCTGTGTCTGAGAAGGCGTGACTGTGGGCGTAGGTGTGGGTGTCTGTGTCTGAGAAGGCGTGACTGTGGGCGTAGGTGTGGGTGTGACAGTGTCTGTGACTGTGGGTGTCTGAGTAGGTGTGGGTGTTTCTGTAGGAGTATTGGTGGGTGTCTCTGAAGGTGTAGCAGTGGGTGATGCTCCTGGTGTAAGGGTTGCAGTGGGTGTGATGGAAATGGAAGGTGTAACAGTCACAGAAGGTGTGGGTGTGTTGGTGGGTGTCTGTGAAGGATTGGGTGTCTGTGAAGGTGTATTGGTAGGTGTATTTGAAGGGCGAGGTGTTCTGGTGGGTGTTCTTGTTGGTGTGGTTGTGGGCCCAGGAGGAGGTGTCTTGAAAGGTGTAGTAGTAGGCGTGGGGGTGGGTGTGGCTGTGGGTGTGAGTGTTGGAAAAATAACAGAATCATAGAATCCATTCACATTAAAATTCTTCACTTTGAATCTGGCAGCACAAAGACCAGTACTAAAAGACAAACATGGTATCAAAGCTGAAGGCAGATCATATGGCAAGGTGTAATCCACATATGTGGAGAATTGATCTGCATCAGTATCCCTGTGTTGCACCACAACTCTCTTGCCTAAATTGGTTATTCTCACTTTAACAGATTTGTAAGTTGGTTCACCACTTGTTATTTGTTGATATATGGTAAAAGGATGATTGACTGTGGATAAATTTGGTGTTCTATACAGAGCTTGATACTCTCTGTGTACATCTGCTCTGACTGTGATGCTATTGGACACAGCATCACCATATCCAGGTGTCAAAAAAGATTCTTTGCCAAATAATCCTGTTAAATCGAATCCTACTCCCAGTGCAGCTCCAAACAATCCTTCATATTCTACAAAATATCCACTGGTCTCATCTGCAGTTAACAGAGCCAAGTTAGTATAATTCAAGCCATGGACTGGGCCTCCTCCATATGGAAGTATGTTACTCACCATAGTATTTAAATTAAACTAGTTGATTCTATACATAGTTTTACAAGAAGATGCAAGTATTTTGCATGACTGCTTGCTGCCACAAGGATTATGGGGATCCACTATGAAAACAAAGAACAGTAGCAACTAATTTTGCAAACAGCCATGAGCTCAATTCTTATCAAACATCTTCTTGGCTTGTAGTTCATGATAACGCACCATGACATGCTGCAGAAACAAACATTCATCTGCACCACCCATGCGTTCTATGATCTCTTCACACTCTTTAAAAGACAGGTGATTGACCTTCTTTTTTTTCCTCTTTTCAGGCTTGCTCACTGTACCATTATTTAGTCAAAATTCAATAAAAATCAGAGGATGTGGGCAGAAGTGGATTCGAACCACTGAAGGCGCAAGCCAGCAGATTTACAGTCTGCCCCGTTTGGCCACTTCGGTATCTGCCCATTGCTAGTGAACAGCTTGACGCGCTTCTTCTTCAGCTGTTCCAAAGGATAGGAAAGCACTAAAACACCCACCTAGCACCATATACTTATCACAAAACACTTGCACCTGACAGGACTTGAACCTGTGGCCAATGGTTTAGAAAACCATTGCTCTATCCAGCTGAGCTACAGGTGCAATGGAAAATGGTGCCTCCGGTTGGATTTGAACCAACATTATGCCCAAATCTAGAGCGACTACATTATAAGTGTAGGGTCTTAACCAATTAGACGACGGAGGCAAATAACCTCCTATCGTATTCGACGATTCTTTTTCTTGGAAGAATTAAAAAAATACTTTGCACCAATGACACTAGTAACAAAGATGATAACAAAGAAAGCTGTAATCATGGTGCTCCTAACACATAAGGTCTGGCTGGGTTGTTGTAGAGTGTGCAACTGTCCTTGTCATTGAACGCCAACAGCTTGATGGTGATTAAAATAGTAACGACAGCAATCAAGAGAATGAAGCGTTTCATTTTCTTTGAAGATCCTGTACCATTATCAATAGCTTGCTAAAATCTTCTTCAAGAGAATCCAGACGCTCTTGCAGATGCATCACTTGTTCTGCAGTATTTGCATCATAATACACAACAGTGGAGTCTTTTGTTGCAGGAACAGTAGTACCAATCACTTTCATAATTCATATAATATACTGGAACTTTAAAAAATATCAACTTAAATCGCGGGGGTAGGATTTGAACCTACGACCTACTGGTTATGAGCCAGCCGAGCTAACCTGTCTGCTCCACCCCGCAATGCGCCACGGTTATATTATTGTAAGCAGCAAACATACATTATCCATATAAAAAAAGAGAGCAGAGATTGTTGTTATCTCTGCTCTCCCTGCTAGCACACAGTGCCAACAGTACCTTACTCAGGTAAATTTAGGCAGTAACAGCCTGACGAGAATGGGTCGCAGTCTTCATCTTCTGCTTGCCATTCAACCGGATGATCCGGTCAGCTTGCTCCTGGGACAGGCCCTGGAGGTTACCGCGACGAAGGTTTTTGAGAACCTCGCGCGAAACATAGTTACTAACGATCTCTTCGACCGTCACACCAGCTTTGCTGGCTTTGCTCTGGAGGTACTCCAGATTGGTAGGCCGGTTGGTTTTAGCGACCAAACAGGTAAGCACCGGCGTCTTATTCTGTTTAGTGTTGGTGTTGTTTGTCATAATTGTGTTACTCATTATTCCTATATTATGTAGGCACCTAGAAAATTGTCAAGCCTTATTTTCAATCTGCATGT
>Ga0214921_10003226_pt1 | contig 25253 bp, 16 predicted proteins | sample LL1505_MetaG_FD_177992 | JGI IMG/M metagenome (GOLD analysis project Ga0214921, IMG submission 177992) | Freshwater microbial communities from Lake Lanier, Atlanta, Georgia, United States - LL-1505 | ecosystem: Environmental > Aquatic > Freshwater > Lake | place: USA: Georgia | collected...
CATCGGCACCGCGCTGCCGGACCACGCGATCGCCCAGCGGGACGCCGCCACGCTCGCGGCCAGCTTCGCCAATGCCACGCCGGGCCGCGAACGGGCCCTCGAGGCGCTCTACCGCAAGAGCGGCATTCACTCCCGCGGCTCCGTGCTGCTCGACGACCCCGGCGACCAGGGCTTCGTCCAGGAGTTCTTCCCGCCCGCCGACGTGACGGCCGCCGGCGGCCCCAGCACCGGCGAGCGCATGGCCCGGTATGCGCTCGAGGCGGGCCGCCTCGCGGTGGAGGCGGCCCGGCGGGCGATCGCCGACGCCGGCATCGACCCGGCCTCGGTGACCCACCTGGTCACCTGCTCCTGCACGGGATTCGCGAGCCCCGGCACCGACATCGAAGTGATCGACGAACTCGGCCTCGCGACCGACGTCGCCCGCACCCACGTCGGCTTCATGGGCTGCCACGGCGCCTTCAACGCCCTGCGGGTGGCCGCAGCCTTCGCGGCCACGGCGCCCGAGGCGGTCGTGCTCGTCGTCTGCGTGGAACTCTGCAGCCTTCACTTTCAGTATGGCGACCACGACGACCACGTGGTGGCCAACAGCCTGTTCGCCGACGGCGCCGCGGCCGCGGTCTGCCGCACGTCCCGGCCCCGCGAGCCCGCTGCGCGGCCCTGGAGACTCCGCCATCAGGCCAGTCGGATCCTGCCGGGCTCGCAGCGCGAGATGGGCTGGCTGATCGGCGACCACGGCTTCGAGATGAGCCTCTCGGCCCGCGTCCCCGACCTGATCGCGGCCCACCTCGCTCCGGCCGTGGTCGCCATGCTGTCCGCCGCCGGCGTGTCTCCCGCCGCGGTGGCCTCGTGGGCGGTGCATCCCGGCGGGCCCCGGATCCTGACCGCCGTGGAGGCGGCGCTCGAGCTCCCTGCCGACGCGCTGGCCGCGTCGCGGCGCGTGCTCGCCGAGCACGGCAACATGTCGAGCGCGACGATCCTGTTCGTGCTGGACCGGCTCCGTGCCGCCGACACGCCCGGGCCCTGTGTGGCCCTCGCCTTCGGGCCGGGCTTGACGGTGGAGATGGCCGTGCTCGAGCGGTGAGCCCGATGGGACAGGGAACGCAATCGTGAGCCTCGCAGGACGTTCCTCCGGGATCCTCCTTCACCCCACCTCGCTCCCCGGCCGGTTCGGCATCGGCGAGCTCGGCCCCGACGCCGACCGCTGGCTCGAGCACCTCGCCCGGATGCGGCAGCGACACTGGCAGGTGCTGCCGCTGGGGCCGACCGGCTTCGGCGACTCCCCGTACCAGACGCTCTCCACCTTCGCGGGCAACCCGCTGGTGATCTCGTTCGATCGGCTGCACGACGACGGCCTCGTGGACGCCGACCGGCTCGCGGCCTTCCCGCTCCTGCCGTCCGACCACGCGGCCTTCGGCGACCTGATCGCCGCGCGGCTGACGCTGCTTCACGAGGTGGCGGCCGCGTTTCCCGCGCGAGCCGCGGCCGACCTCAGCGACCGGTTCCGGCAGTTCGCCGATGAGAACGGCTGGTGGCTCGACGACTACGCGCTGTTCGTCTCGCTCAAGGCCCACTTCGCGGGCCGCTCCTGGACCGACTGGCCGGCCGACGTGGCCCGCCGTGAGCCGAGCGTCCTGGCGGCCGCCCGCCGCGATCTCGCCGCGGGCGTCGCCCACGCGCGCACGGGACAGTTTCTGTTCCACGACCACTGGCGGCGGCTGCGGGAGCGGGCGGCCTCGCTCGGCATCTCGATCGTCGGCGACCTCCCGATCTTCGTGGCCCAGGACAGCGCCGACGTCTGGTGCCGGCCCGACCTGTTCACGGTGGCCGACGACGGCCGGCCGACCGTCGTGGCGGGCGTACCCCCCGACTACTTCTCCCAGACGGGGCAGCGCTGGGGCAATCCGCTCTACCGCTGGGAGGCGCACGACGCCGAGGGCTACGCCTGGTGGATCGCCCGGCTACGGCACGCGTTCACGCTGTTCGACGTCCTCCGGATCGACCACTTCCGCGGCTTCGCCGCCTCCTGGGAGATTCCGGCGGCCGATCCCACCGCCGAACATGGCCGCTGGGTGCCCGGGCCGGGCCGCGCGCTTTTCGACGCGGCGGCCGCGGCGCTGGGGCCCAAGCCGATCATCGCCGAGGATCTCGGCCTGATCACGCCCGACGTCGACGAGCTGCGGGACGCCCTCGGGTTTCCGGGCATGCGCATCCTGCAGTTCGCCTTCGGGGACGAGCAGCCCGAGACGTTCCAGCCCGCGCACTACCCGGAGAACTGCGTGGTCTACACCGGCACGCACGACAACGACACCACCGTGGGCTGGCATCGCAGCGAGCCGGGCCCCGACACGACCTGCTCCGCCGAGCAGCTCGCGGAGGAGCGGCATCGCGTTCGCACCGCGCTCGGCTGCGACGGATCCGAGATCAACTGGGACATGATCGCCCTGGCCTGGCAGACGCCCGCCGACACCGCGATCGTGCCGCTGCAGGACGTGCTCGGCCTCGGCTCGGAGGCGCGCATGAACGTTCCCGGGCGGGCCTGGGGCAACTGGCAGTGGCGATTTCAGTGGGAGCAGCTGCACCCCGAGGCGGAGGAGCGGCTCGAACACCTGACCCGGCACACGGGCCGCGGGTAGCGGGCGTTGTCAGCCCGCCGCGAACACCTCGTCGAGCCGCTCGACGTGGCGGGCGATCGCCGACGGCTCGAGGAAGCTCGACTCGAGGCTGTTTCGCACCAGTCGGTAGGCGTCGGCCGCGGTGAGCGGCAGGGCGTTGAGCAGGCCGCGGAAGTTGTCGCCGACGGAGCCGCCAAAGTAGGCCGGGTCGTCCGAGTGCACGCTCGCCCGCAGGCCCGCGGCCAGGAGTGCGGGCAGCGGGTGCTGTTCGAGCCGCTCGCAGACCCGCAGCCGCACGTTCGAGAACGGGCAGACCGTCAGGGGGATGCGTTGCCGCACGAGCCGGTTCACGACCGCGGGATCCTCGAGGCAGCGGACGCCGTGGTCGACCCGCTCGGCGCCGAGGGCGTCGAGGGCGCCGGTGATCGAGGCCGGCGGCCCCTCCTCGCCGGCGTGGGCCACGGTGTGGAGCCCCAGCGACCGGCACTTCGCGAACACGTTCCCGAACTTCTCCGGCGGGTTGCCCCGCTCGCCCGAGTCGAGCCCCACGCCGATAAAGTGCCCGCGATAGGGCGTCGCCTGCTCCAGGGTCTCGAAGGCCTCCCGCTCGCTGAGGTGGCGAAGGAAGCACATGATCAGGGCACCCGAGACGCCGAGCTCCGTCCGCGCCCGCTCCACCGCCCGCGACAGCCCCGCCACCACGGCCTCGAAGGGCACGCCCCGGGCGGTGTGGGTCTGCGGGTCGAAGAAGATCTCGGCCCGGACCACGTTGTCGGCCTTGGCCCGCTGCAGATACGCCCAGGCCAGCTCGAAAAAATCCTGTTCGTGGAGGAGCACGGCCGCTGCGGCGTAGTAGATGTCGAGAAAACTCTGCAGGTCGCTGAAGGCGTAGGCCCGCCGCATCGCCTCGGGATCGGGGTAGGGGAGGGCGACGCCGTTGCGTGTGCCGATCGCGAAGGCCATCTCGGGCTCCAGGGTGCCCTCGATGTGGACGTGGAGCTCGGCCTTGGGCGCGGCGGCCACGACCGCCGGCAGCCGGGCCGGTGAGATCGCCGCGAAGTCGTGCTCGTCCGCCATGGCCACCTCCCTGTGCCGGCGCCCGCTACGCCTCACCCACGACCTTCACGCCGGTCGTGAGCGCCAGCCGCGCCGGCTGGCGGGGAAAGCGGAGTTCGATCAGGCCCGCAGCAAAGCCACTGGCCGGCTTCGGCAGCGGCAGCCGCCAGCCTTCGCCGTCGCGCTCCGCCTCGGCGGCCTGCCAGCACGCCGCCCGGAAGTCTCGCGACGGCGATTCGGCCCGCCAGGCCACCGCCTCGGCCACGGCCTCGCTCGGGCGACCGACCAGCCCCACCGCCGCCTGGCCGTCGGCTTCGAACGACCAGCCGAACTCGGGCAGTCGCTCCACGCCCGCGGCATGGCGGCCCAGCGCGGCGACCAGCCCGGCCAGGTGGCCGCTCGACAGGCCGTGGCCGGTGTTGGGGGCGTAGGACACCCAGCGGGGGCCCTGGAGCCGGTCGTAATAGAGCCCGCAGGCCTCCAGCGGCCAGTAAGGATCGTTGGTGCCCAGCGCCAGGATCTTCGGCTGGACGATTCGATCGCGATAGCTGAAGGGATCGACGATCTTCACCAGCTCGCGGCCGCGGGGCGAGCCGAGCAGTGCCTCGATGCCGCGCGAGGTGTAGTCGACGAGCTTGTCCGACATCCCGCCGAACGACTTCCGCTGGAGGCCGACGTGATCCTCCATCGAGAGCATGTCGATGACCGCGGGCACGAGCCCCTGCACCCGGTCATCGAGGGCCGCCGCGAGCCAGGTGGTCCAGCCCCGCTTGCTCGCGCCGGTGACGACGAATCCGTCCGCGGCCAGATCCCACTCCTCGCGGGCGGCCGCGGTGGCGGCGTTCATCGCCTCGACCGCCGCCTTGGCCATCGGCAGCAGCAGCGGCCAGGTGGTGTCGCCCGTCTTGACGAACTCCACGAAGGTGTGGGCGATCAAGCCGTCCTCGACGAGCCCGGCGAACATCGGCTGAAAGGGCACCTGTCGCACCACCGCGGCCGGCAGGCCGGCGGCCGTCGCCACCTGCGCGAGGATCCGCGTGGCGTCCCCCGGACCACGGCTGTCATCGGCGGGCACCCCGCCGCTCGAGCCGCCGTCGATCCAGAGGAGCATCGGGCCGTCGGCCGCCCGGGCTGCCGGCCGAAACAGCGACAGCTCATGGGCCCACTCCACGCCCCGCCAGCGCTGGCTCACGAGCCGGCCCCGGAGAAACTCCCCGCCCATCAGCTCGCCGCGGCAGACGAGCGTGAACCGGGTCGCGGGATCGCGCGCCTGCACGTAGTCGGCCAGCGGGCCTGCGGCGGCGGGGCGAGGCGGTGCCTCGGTCACGGCGGACGGTTCGGCGCGGAGGCTCCCGGCCACGAGGGCGGAGGCCGCCAATCCGCCGGCGAACTCGCGGCGCGAGAGCGGGGGTGGACTCGGTGCCTCGGGCTGGTCACTTCGCATGGGCCACGCGCCTCGCCCGCCGTGTCGGGGTGGCATGCCGGGCGGCGATCCGGGTCGCGGCCTCGGCGAGCTGTTCGCGGACGTCCACCGGCTCGAGCACCTCCACGTGTTCGCCAAGCGCGAGCAGCTGCGGCATCATCTCCGCGTCCCACGCCCGGTCGATCTCCAGCACGATCCCGCCGTCGGCCTGGGGCCGCACCCTCTGGCCGGGGTGAAACGGCTTCTCGCAGGCCCAGCGAGCCCGGGGCGCGTCGATCCGGATCCGGTACCGCCGCGGCGGGTCGGGGGAGCGGAACAGCGTGATGCTGTCGGCGAGCAGGGCTTCGACGGCCTCGGGCCGGGGTACGAAACTCCGCGAGGTGACGCGGGCGTCGGCCACGCGGTCGAGCTTGAAGAAGCGGATGCCGGAAGAGGCCGGATCGGCGCCGCCACGACCCGCCGCGGCCCGATACCCCGCGATGTAGACGGCGCCCTCGTAGAGCACGAGGGCCCGCGGGTGAACGACGATCCGCCTGGGCGATTCGTCGCCGAGGCCCGTGTATCGCAGCGCCAGCTCGAAGGATTTGCGGATCGCCCGGTTGACGGCGTTCAGGATCCTTGGCCCATACTTCGGCCCGGCCGGCCGCGGGTGGACGACCAGACCGTCTCGATGGTCGGCCACGTAGGCGAGCAGTTCCGGCGTGGCCACCCGCTCGAGCTTCGCGAGCAGCTGGCCGATCCCCCGCCAGTAGCAGGTGCCCGCGAGCGGCGTGAGGAACTCACGGGCCACGGCCAGCGAGAGCAGTTCGGGCAGCGTGACGGCCGGCGCGGCGAGCTCCTCGGCGCCGCGCCCGGGCTGGATCGACCAGGCGTCGCAGGTCGTGCCCCGCAGCGTGCGCTTCCGCGACCGCTTCACGGCGTAGCCGAACTTGCCCAGAAACTCGACGTCGCGGCGGATATTTTTCTCCGACATCTCGTCGATCACCCCGCGGGAGACGAGCCGATCCTTGAGTTCCGCGGTCGTCAGTGGCTGGCGGGCGCCGAACAGGATGTCGATGAGGTGAAACACCCGCAGCAGTTGCTCGTGGCGGCTGATCGAATCCATCCGGGGCTCCTGATCGGGGTGGAATGGCAGCATAGCCTCGCCGCGGGATTCGCTCACCGGCTGAACCGCCCATCATCGCGACCCCCGCGGCGAGGGGTCCGGGCGCGGACCAAGGTTGTCTCTTCGTCGGGTTACGGTTCGCCCGCCAATGAAGCCAAGAGGAGATTTGCCCGTGGAACAGCCGCCGCCGATCGCCCGCGTCTCGATTCGACTCGTGCCGGAGGAGGCGCCGCGGGGCCTGCGGCGGCCGGCCGCGCGGCGGCGGGCCACCTACCGCCCACTGGCCATCGGACCCGCGGTCCTGTTCCGGCCCCGGTCTGCCGGCGGCCGCTGGGTCGTGTCCGTCTCCACGGACGGGCTGCTGCAGCCCCGCGGACCGCGGTCGCTGCCGGCGGCGATCGCCCGTTCCCGGAGGCTGCGGGCCGACGGGATCATGGCTCGGGCGGCCGTCGCGCTCGTCGCCCCGGAGGACGTCGCCCTCTGGCTACCTGCCGGCCGGCTCGCGACCGACGACGGCCTGCGGCACGACTGCTACGGCTGGGCGCTGCTTTACCAGCTCCCCGCGATGCGGGGCATGGCGGTGGTGGATCCGCACGACCGGTTCGACGACCTGCCGGCCTTTTACGAGTCGCCGCTGGAGTTCGTGGACCGGGCCGCCTACCTGGCGGACCGGGGCATCCCGGCGCGGCCGCTCGCGCTCATCACGCAGCTCGACGACTTTCGCCCCGGGCCAGGCGGCCGGATGTGCAACCGCTTCTACCCGCGGGGCTCGTTCCGCAGGCGTTGGGGCGGGTGACGGCTGCGTCTCACGACTCGAGGCTGAGCCGCTCCTGCAGCTCGAGCCAGCGTTCCTCGGCCGTGGCCAGTTTCGCCTCGACCTCGGTGACGGCCGCGTGCAGACGGAGCGCCTCGGCCGGGTCGGTGGTGGCCAGGAGCGCCGCATGCCGCTCCTTCTTCTCGGCGTCGAGGCGGGCGACGGTCTTCTCCAGATTGGCGAGTTCCTTCCGCTGCGCGCGGTCGTCGCGGCCCGCGGCCCGGGCGGGCGTGCCGCCACGGGGCGGGGCAGGGGGGCGGTGGCGTCCGGCGGCCGCCTCGGCCGCGTCGATTTCGCCCGTCACCTTGGCCACGTAGGTGTCGTAGTCGCCGAGGTGATCGACCACCCGGCTGTCGCGGACCTCGATCACGGTGGTGGCCACGGTCCGCATGAAGGCGCGGTCGTGGCTCGTGAAGATCACGGTGCCGGCGTAGTCGGTCAGGGCCGTGGCCAGCGCCTCGACCGTCTCCACGTCGAGGTGGTTGCCCGGCTCGTCGAGCACGAGCACGTTGGCCGTGCCGAGCAGCAGTCCAGCGAGGCAGAGCCGGGCCCGCTCGCCGCCGGAGAGCACCTTCACCGCCTTCGACAGCGCCGACTGCCGAAACAGCATCGCGGCCGCGAGATCGAGGATCCGCTGCTGCTTGGTGCCCGGCGCCGCGGCCCGCTCGAGGTGGTCGAGCACGGTCATCCGCTCGTCGAGGCTCGTGTAGACGTGCTGGGCGTAGGTGCCGACCTCGCAGCCGTGGCCCCATCTCACGTCGCCGGCGAGCGGGGGCAGCGAGCCGACGAGCGTCCGCAGGAACGTGGTCTTGCCCTGGCCGTTGTCGCCGACGATCGCGGCCCGCGAGCCGTGCACGATCTCGAGGGCGATGTCGCGGGCCACGGCATGGTCCGGGTAGCCGATCCCGAGGTCCCGGCAACGGACGGCCGCCCCCTTCCGCGGCGCGATCTGCGGGCAACGGATCGCGGCGGTGGGGGCGTCGACCGGGATCTCCTCGAGCTCCAGCTTCTCGAGTTCCTTGGCCTTCGACTTGGCCCGCGAGGCGGTCGAGGCGCGGGCCCGGTTGCGGGCGATGAAGTCTTCGAGTTCCCGTTTGCGGGTGAGCACCGCCGCGTTCGTTCGCTCGATCGTCAGCCGCCGTTCCTGCTGATGGACGAGATAGTCGTCGACGGGGCCCGGATGGAGCGTGAGTTTGCCGTGGGCCAGGTCGAGCGTCTGGTCGCAGGTGGCGTTGAGGAAGGCGCGGTCGTGCGACACGACCACGCAGGCTTCGCGATAGCCCCGCAGAAAGTGCTCGAGCAGGATCTGCGTCCGCAGGTCGAGGAAGTTGGTGGGCTCGTCGAGCAGCAGCAGGTTGGGCTCGTGGAGCAGGAGCGCCGCGAGCTTCACCCGGGTCTGCCAGCCGCCGGAGAGTTCCTTGACGGGCCCGGTCAGCAGCGTCCCCTTGAGCTCGAACTCGCCGGCCACCTCGCCGCACTTCCAGTCGGGCTGGCCGCTGTCGCGCTGGAGGAAGTCGAGCGCGCTCTCGCCCGGCAGGAAGGGGTCATGCTGCCGGAGGTAGCCCAGCCGGAGCCGGGGATGGCGGACGATCTCGCCGGAGTCGAGTTCCTCCTCGCCGAGGATGATCCGCAGGAGGGTGCTCTTGCCCGCGCCGTTGCGACCGATGAAGCCCACCCGGCCGTCATCGGTGATCGTGGCGCTGGCTCCGTCGAGGAGCACCTGGTCGCCATACCGCTTCGAGGCGTTTTGGATGTCGAGCAGAACCGCCATGAAGCGAGCGACTCACCGCCATCCAGACGAGCGTCAACCTACGAAGCCACGGGGAGCGGAGGGCACGGGAGTCGAACCCGCAACCGGTTTCCCGGCACCACATTTCCAGTGTGGCCGCTAGCCATTCGCTTACCCTCCGAATCGGCTCCCCGGAGTATACCCAGCGTTGGCCGCGGCGGCAGTCCTCGGGCGAGGCGTCACCAACCGGCCCGCCTCCGGCGTCGCCCGCGTCGCAGAGAGAATGCCACGGTCGCCGAGTACCAACACCGGGGAGGCCCGACGATGATCCAAACCAAGCAACCATGGCCCGACCATCGCTCCTGCCGCACCGGCGGGTGCCTCGCTCTGACGCTGGTTCTGCTTTCGACGGTCGCCGCGGTCGGCGGGGCTCCCTGCCGGATCGCCGTCGTCGAAAAAGGCACCGGTTGGCCCGTGCCGCTCGTTGAACTCGAGACGGTGCACGGCGTGAAGTTCGTCACCGACAACGCCGGCGTCATCGCCTTCGACCTGCCCGAGGCGATGGGGAGGGAGACCTGGTTCGGCGTCCGCGGGTTCGGCTACGGCGTGCCGCGGGACGGCTTCGGATTCGCGGGCGTGCGGCTCACGCCCACGCCGGGCGGTTCGCTCTCGATCGAGGTCGAGCGCACGATCGTGGCCCGGCGGCTCGGGCGGATCACCGGGGCCGGGATCTTCGGTGAGCGGCAGAAACTCGGCCAGGACCGCGATTGGGAGGAGTCGGGGATCGTCGGCTGCGACAGCGTGCAGACAGCCGTGATCGCCGGGAGGCTGTTCTGGGCGTGGGGCGACACGTCGCTGGCGCACTATCCGTTGGGCATCTTCGATGGCACGGCAGCCCGCACGCCGCCGCGGCCGCTCGATCGATTCGAGCCTCCGATCCGCCTCGCGTTCGACTACCACCGCGACGTCGCCCGCCGGCCCAAGGCGATCGCGCCGATGGCGGGCGATGGCCCCACGTGGCTCACGGGCCTCGCGACCGTCCGCGACGAGTCGGCGACCGAGCGGCTCGTCGCCACCTTCCTGAAGATCAAGCCGCCCCTGGAGACGGTTGCCGTGGGACTCTGCGCCTGGAACGAGGCCACGGAACGGTTCACGCCGGTCACGACGCTCTGGAGCCGGTCGGGCGACAACCAGCAGCCCCCGCCGACACCCAGCGGCCATGCCGCGGCGTGGACCGACGCCGACGGCCGCGACTGGTTGCTGTTCGGCAACCCGTTTCCCGCGCTCCGCTGCCGGGCGACGTTCGCCGCGTGGAGTGATCCGACCGCCTGGGAGGTGCTGGCTCCGCCCCGCCGCGTGCGATCGGCGGAGGGTGGCGAAATCGAGCCGCACTCGGGGTCGATCGCCTGGAACGAATGGCGGGGCCGCTGGGTGGCCGTGTTCATGCAGAAGTTCGGCAAGCCCTCGGCGTTCGGTGAGCTTTGGTATTGCGAGGCGGACGATCCCCTGGGCCCTTGGGGGCCGGCCGTGAAGATCGTCTCCCACGAGAACTACACCTTCTACAACCCGAAGATTCATTCGGAGTGGTCCACCGGCGACTCGCCCATCCTCGTGTTCGAGGCGACGTTCACCCGGCAGTTCGCCGACGCCCCCGCACCGGTCGCCCGCCACGACTACAACCAGGTGCTCTATCGGCTCGATCTCGACGCCGCCGCGCTCTCCCCGGCACGTGGGAAGTCCGCCCGCTGAGCGGGCCGGCTGGTACGATTCCAGCCGCTGCCAGGATCGTGGTCGCCGCCCCGGGCCACCAGCATCGCCGCCACTTCCGGAGCCCGCCATGCAACCGCTCGTCATCCCCGACCTGCTCACGCCCGGCGAGGTTGCCGAGGCCAACCGCCTGATGGACTCCGCCGAGTACGACGACGGCCGGGCCACGGCCGCCGGAGCAGCCCATGCCGTGAAGGCCAATCGGCAGGTGTCGCGGCGATCCGCGACGGCGCCGGCCCTCGACGCGGTCGTCGATGCCGCTCTGCGACGCTGCCAACCGTTCCGCGAGGTGCTCTCGCCGAGCGCCGTGTCGCAGGTGATCTACGCCCGCTATGGCGTGGGCGACGGCTACGGCAGACACGTGGATGCCGTGATGACCGGGATACCCCCGATGCGGGCCGACATCTCGTTGACGATCTTCCTCAGCGATCCTGCCGCGTATGACGGCGGGGAACTGCGGCTCTGCCATGGCACCGCCGAGCACGCGGATCTCAAGCTCGCCGCCGGGGCCGCGGTAGCCTATCCCACCACGCTCCTGCACGAGGTGCTGCCCGTCGCCCGGGGGGAGCGGAGGGTCGCCGTCCTCTGGGTGCAGTCGTTCTATCGCGACCCCGAGATCCGGCAGCTCGTCGCCGACCTGCGGCGGTGCCTCGCCCACGCCAAAACGCTTCCCGGGGGCACCGCGGCCGAGCTGTCGCAGGTGCTCGCCAATCTGGAGCGGAAGTTCATCGGAACCTGAAGATTCCGCCATCTTCCGCGACGTGCCGACCGGCGCGTTGCGGTGGCCGCCGTTCGGGGGTGTAATCGTGGCCACCCGTGGGGGGGAGCGGTTCCTTCCCGCCAGCCACCTGTCCCGAGGTTTTCATGCCCCGCCGCCAGCCCCGCCGATCGAGCCTCCGCCGCCCCGTGGTTTCCCGCCGACGCCGGCCGTCTGCCGAACGTTGCGGCTTCGAGTCGCTCGAATCCCGGATCGCGATGGCCGCCGATGTGGCGACCGTCGCGCAGCCGCCGGCGCTGCTGCCGAAGATCCACGTCTCTCACTTCGGCCAAGACATTTCCTTCACATCCCGCGCGATGTTTCAGAGTTGGGCTGACGACTACATCTCGTTCCTTTCCAACAGCGGCGCGACTGTCGCCTACATCAACATCGGCGACTACCTCCAGGACCAGAAGAACGCATACTCATACCTCAAGCCAAGTCTGGGCACGAACAATGTCCCTTGGATCGTGACCGACTTCCTGGACAAGCTCCCGGCGGGCCTCGAGGCGGGTGTGATCGCGTATCTCGACGTGGCCAACCCGTGGACGGTCTACGACAGCAACAACACGGCGACCAACGTCTCGACCACTGATGCGGGCCCCAACAGTCCGCCCAAAAACAACGTCTACCAGGCGTTTCAGATGGTCAACGCCATCAACGCCGCCCAGTTGCAATCGGGCGGCACGAAGTTCTTCACCCACTTTCAGGCCGACGGGGAAGGGGCGGGGGCGTTCGAGAGCGACTCCTACTACGGATTCGGTGCCACGCCAGACAAGGGCACTGCCTACGATTCCAATGGCAACGTGCCGGTGGCACCGACAACATGGTCCGCCAGCGACTTCCCCACGGCCGGCTATGGCTACATCAAATGGCTCTGGAACCACTTCATGCCGGGCGTGACGGCGGACGACGTGGCGCCGGGCGGCGTCGCCCTGCCGAAGAGCGCCACGGTGCCCGACGTCGTGTTCACCGACGCCGAGGCGATCGTCTCCACGACGTGGCCGGCAGGCCAGGGCTACCAGTTCGGCATCATCAAGTACGCGCAGACCTCATGGCTCAACTACAGCCCAGGTCCGATGCTGGCCTACACCGAGAACTATTGGTTCGGCGAGAACGGCTACATGCCCGGGCCGGGCTCCGCGATCGCGCCCGATCGCACCGCGATGATCAACGGCGTGCAGACGCCGGTGCTCAATCCGCCGAGCGTCGCCAACAGCTTCCCCAACGGCACGCCGACGGTGACGTTCAACCAGCCGGTCGACGCCAACAACAACCCCATCGTCGGGGCGACGGCAGCCCGGGGCTACGCCGTGATGGGGACCGGCGCCATCGACACCACGCTGTTCGGGAGCTACACCCACGCCTTCTTCGGCGGCTCGGGGGTCGGCCAGGGCTACAGCACCGGGGCCTGGGTGAACGTTGGCGGAAGCGGTTACCAAAAGGGCAGCCCGAACGATCTCAACGTGACGTTCACGGCACCGAGCGACCCCGCTGGTCGAGTTGCCACCGGCTTCATCGACTCGGTGGACTCCAACGGCGCGGTGCTGTCGATCACGATCACGGACCCCGGGGCGGGGTATGGTGAAACCGAGCCCCGAATCAGTTTCGCCGGGCCGGGCACGGGAGCGCAAGCCGTGGCCTTGGTCACCGCGGCCAATGGCTATCCCACGATCGCGTTCCCGACCACCGGCTCGAAACAGGCACAGGGCTACGTGACGGTCAGCCCCCAGGGTTACAAGCCCGGCAGCATCACGGGCGTGGTGATCAAGGATTCCGGTGCCGGCTACCCCTACGCGCCGATCGACACGACCGCCGCCAACCCTCTCGCCGGGCCCGGCGGCATGGGCGTCACGTTCAGTTCCACGTTCGCCCCGGCCCAGTACCTGAACGACATCCTCAACAAAGCGGGCGTGACCGCCGCCCAAGCCGCCGGCAGCATCTACTTTCCGGTGAGTTCCTCGACCAGCCAGGTGGCGCAGATCGTGATCACCGTCCTCGGCGACCACTACGACCCCGTCCACAACAAGCCCTACTACACGCTCAGCGGCGATCCGAACCTCACCAAGCACTACCTCACGGGCGGGGTCGCCAAGAACGGCGTGAGCATCGCTTTCAACCGCGCGTACGTGCCGCCGCTCAACCTCGCCGGTTCGTTCTTCGTCGATGATTCCGGCGTCAGCGGCGTCACGGTGATCCAGCCGGGAATGGGCTACAGCGCGGGCGCGGTCATCGAGGCCGGCGGCGGGGGGTACGACAAGTCCACGGTATATCCCGTGACCTTCCCCGCTCCCGCCGCCTCCGGCGGCCGCATGGCCCAGGGGTTCCTCACCATCGACGCCAATGGCGTCGCGATCGGCGTTACCGTCACCGATCCCGGCTCGGGCTACGTGGCCGCGGACGATGGCGTCTCGTTCAAGCTTCCGAACCCCGGCGGTACCGGCAGCGCCGGCACCGCGAAGGCCTACCTGAGCAACTACCCGACGGCGTCGATTGCGCAGGGTCAGTTTGGACCCGACGGCGGCACCCCCGCGCGGGCCTTCGTGATCACCGGCCCGACCGACCCCAAGAATCCCACCCAGAGCGACCCGCAGCACGGGTACATCGTGACCGGCGTGGGTTTCATCTATCCGGGCGTCGGCTACACGGCCGTCCCGGGAATCACGATCTCGCAGTCGACCGCCCCGAACAGCGTCCAGGCCGTCGTGCAGGCCCTGCCGGCGCTGGCCTCAAAATACTCCGCCGGGCAACTGCCGACGATCAAGCAGGTTCTGGGAACTCCCCAGGCGATGATCATGGGTGGCGCCAATGCCTACAACTGGCAGGTCTCGAACGGCTACGGGCCCGGTCAGGTGACCGGTGTCACGCAACTCGTGGGCGGCAGCGGCTACACCTCGGTCCCGACCGTGACCGTCTCCGCCCCGCCGACCGGGGGCCGCCAGGCCCAGGCCCAGGCGACCGTGAGCGGGCGCGCCGTCACGGCCATCACGATCACAGATCCTGGCTACGGCTACGATCCCGCGAACCTGCCCACCGTCGCGTTCACAGGCGGGGGAGGCACCGGGGCAAGCGCCACGGCCACGCTTGGAGACGTGATGGTCATGAGCAAGGCGGCCGTCAACACCGTTTACGACTTCTACAAGGAGCAGCCGGAACTCCTCGCGGCCATGTTCGACGAGGAGCGATATCAGGACGTCGCCCTGCCGAAGCTGCGGGAAAAATTCTACTGGCCGCTGCAGTGGCAGAGCTTCAATACGACCAATGCCACCGATGGGACGAAGACGCCGCAGCAGGCGATCGCCACGTTCTCGATCGAGTCGCTGAACAGGTCCAACGCCTTCGACGCGAACGGCAACTACATCCCCGGCCAGGTGGTGCGGACCTCGCTCGACTCGAAGTATCAGTCCGACGACGCCCTGAAGGCGCCGAATACGCTGGGCGGCACCTTCGCCGGCTTGTCGAGCCTGACCTACGAGAACTTCGTCACATTCCTCAACTCGGCGGCCACGATCATCGCTGAAAAGGCAAACACCGCCGCCGGCTCGGTGATCATGCATCCTCAGGACGTGACGTTCCAAATCTACGACGCCGCTTTCCTGCCGGTCGAATGGCTGACCGCGCAAAGCGCCAATCGCTGGGGAAGCCAGAACGAGGCGCCCGTGCTCGTCAGCGCAGGCTCCGCCACCGTTCCCGAGAACGCCCCGACGAGCCGGATCGTGTACGCGGCGCAGGCGACCGACATCGGTGCCACCGTCGCCGACCGCACCCTCACCTATTCGCTGAAGCCGGGCCTCGGCGACGATGCGGCGCTCCTCACGATCGATCCGCGCTATGGCGACGTGCGACTGCGGGCAGCGGCCAACTTCGAGGCGAAGTCGTCGTATGCGTTCACCGTCGTGGTCAGCGACGGCGGCTCGCCGGCCTTGACCGCGGAGGCTCCGGTGACCGTGGCGGTCGCCGATCTCCTCGAGGGGCCCGCCGCACCGCGAGTGGCCGCTCCCGCGGCGTTCTCGATCGTCGAGGACACGGCCACGAAGCTGATCTTCACCGGCACGCCGTTCACCGACGCCGACTCCTCAGTCTCGACGCGGATGACCGTGACGCTGCAGGCCCCGGGGCGGATCGTGGCGGCCCCGGCGCTCGGCGTGGCCGTCGGCGGCACGCCCGGCAGCCGGACGTTCACCGGCTCGCTCTCGGCTCTGAACGCGTACTTCACCGACCCGCGCGGACAGATCACCTACGTGCCACCCGCGGACGCGGCGAGCGACGCGCTGCTCACGATTGGGATTCGCCACACCGACGGCGGCCGCACCCTGCAATCCGTGGGGGCGACACTCCTGCGGATGGTGCCGGTGAACGACGCTCCCCGACTCCGGCTCGCCGCCGCACCGCTCGTGGCCCGGGCGGAGCAGCCGTCGCTGCTGCGGTTCGCCGCCGCGGAGCGGGGCGTGATCGACCGCGATTCACCGCAGGTTTCCGTGGTGGTGACGGTGCCGGCAGGCACGCTCCAGGCGGCACCGGCGGCGGGCGTCAGCGTGAGCGGGTCGCCGTCGGCGCGGCTCGACTTCGCCGGCTCGCCCGCGGCCCTGTCGGCCTACTTCGCGCGGCTGGGCCGGGTTCGCTTCACATCGGCCCCGGGCCAGACGGGGCCGCAAACGCTCCGGCTGACCATCGCCGACGGGGTGGACGCCCGCACCTACGCGAAGGCGATCCGCATCGTAGCCGCACCCCGCCTGCCGCAGATCGCGGCCGTAGCCGCCTTCCAGGCCGTGCGGGGAGTGGCCGCTCCCCTCGTGTTCAGCGGCACCCCGTTCGCGAATCCCGACGCGGCCCGCGAGCCGGGCCTGCGGCTGTCGGTGACGCTGTCGGTGGCCGAGGGCGCGATCCGGGCCGGCAGCGGCCACGGGGTGACCGTGGGGGGAACCGCACGGTCCCGCACCTTCACCGGCACCCTCGCGGCGCTCAACGCGTATTTCACCGACCCGGCCGGCCGGATCACGTACCTGGCCAATCCGCTCGTGGCGGGTGCCCGGCCGCTTGGGATAGCGCTTGCCAAACGGGTGGCCGACGCCACGGGAGTCGAGCGGGTGCTGCAGGCGACGGCATGGTCGCGGATCGACGTGGTGTGAGGCCCGTCCGACCCGATCGCCGCCGCTCGGCGGACGCCGCACTCCGCGTGCCTGACCCAGCTTGTCCCGGCGCGGCGGCGGGAGCGCGAAGCCCGGCGGTTCGGGCAAGCGCGTCGCCGCCGTTCGCGGGGGACGTCAATGCCGCGGAGCCGGGCTGCCGAAAAAGAGGCAGGAGAATCCGACGCCGCGGTCCACCCGCTGACACCATGCGACGCCGCAGCCCCTCATCCTTCGTGGCCGTGATCGTGGCCGTGATCGGCTGCGCGGCCGCGGGGGCCGAGGATGCCATCGAGCCCGTTTCGTTTCTCGCACCGGAGTTCGATGAGCCGACGCCGGCAGCGGAGCCTGGCGACGACAACATCGTGTACCGGCTGGTGCACCGGCTGATTCCGGAGGGCTCCGACCGCCCCATCCCCGCGGCCGACATCACGCTGCCGGGGCCGGATAGCGCCAACTTTCCCAACAGCCCCTACACGCTTCCCAAGGGCCGTTCCTACATCGAGACGCTTCCCTGCAACTATGCCTTCGGAGGGAGCGGTAGCCCTTCCAGTTATTCCTGGCCGTTTCTGATCCGGACGGGACTCACCGACTCCTGCGAACTGCGAATCCTGTCACAGGGCCCGACCGTCGTCGGGGCGATGCCGGATGCGCCCGGCTACGACGGCTTCGCTCCCCTCATCTTCGACATGAAGATTCACCTCTGGGGCGATCGCGACTGGCTCTACATGCCGGTCGTCGGCGTCGAGGTGTTTCTCCAGACCGGCCTCGCCTCGCGGCCGTTCCAGATCGGCACCGAGCCGGGCATGCAGCTGCTCGTCGACCACCAGCTCCCCGGTGACTGGCTGTTCGAGTGGAACGTCGGCTACTTTGGAAACGGTGGCGACTACATCCCGGACGACCTGAGCAGCCCGTTTCTCGGAGCCTCCTGGGCCCTCCAGAAGCAGGTCAACGACAGCCTCGCCGTCTTCTATCAGGGCTTCTTCAACAACTCGAACTTTCCCTTCTTTCCATCCGACCTCGTGAGCGGTTTCGGGGCCCAGTGGAACGTCTCGCAGCGGCTGGCGGTGTTCGCCGCCTACAACTGGTCGCTCGACGGCCTCGGCAGCCCATCCGGCGGCTATAGCGGTTTTGCCTACGCCTATTGATGGCGGCCGGCGCAGCAGCCTCCGGCGACTTGAGGCCCCGTCGCCTGCGGCGGTAGTCTCGACGGTCATGCAGACCCGCACGCTCGGCGACTCCGACCTCGCGATCACGCCCCTCGGCTTCGGCGCCTGGGCCATCGGCGGCGGCGGCTGGGCCTTCGGCTGGAGCGTTCAAGACGACCGCGCCAGCGTCGGCGCGATCCACGAGGCCCTCGACCTCGGTTTCAACTGGATCGACACCGCCCCCGTCTACGGCCTCGGCCATTCCGAGGAGGTGGTCGCCCGCGCGCTGGCCGGACGACTGACGAAGCCGCTGGTGTTTACCAAGTGCGGCCGCGTCTGGGACGAGCAACGCGAGATCGGCAAGCGGCTCACGGCCGCGAGCATCCGCGCCGAATGCGAGGCCAGCCTGCGTCGGCTCGCGATCGAGCGAATCGACCTCTACCAGATCCACTGGCCCGAGCCGGACGAGGATGTGGAAGAGGGCTGGACGGAACTCGCGCGGCTGAAGGACGAGGGCAAGGTCCGCTGGATCGGCGTGTCCAACTTCAGCGTCGCCCAGTTAGAGCGGGCCCGCCGCATCGCCCCGGTCACATCGCTCCAGCCGCCCTACTCGCTGCTGCGGCGGGAGGTCGAGCCGGAGATCCTGCCGTTTTGCCGGCGAAACGGCATCGGCGTGCTCGCCTACTCGCCGATGGCGTCGGGCCTGCTCACCGGAGCCTGGTCCCACGAGCGGCTTGCGGTCCTCCCTGACGACGACTGGCGGAAGCACAAGAACCCGCTGTTTCAGGAGCCTGAGTTCACCCGCCACCTGGCCCGCGTCGAGCGGCTTCGGGGGATCGCGGCCCGTCACGCCACGAGCGTCGGTGCGGTGGCGCTTGCCTGGGTGCTGGCCAATCCGGCCGTCACTGGAGCGATCGTGGGAGCGCGCCGGCCGGGGCAACTCGCCGACGTCGCCGCCGCGGCGCGGCTCGCGCTTGCGGCCACCGACCTCGAGATTCTCGCCGCCGAGCCGGTGTGACCGTCCGCCATCGACCCCGCCAGCCCCCGAGGAACGAAACGATGAGACCGACGCGTTCCGCGTGGCAGGCCAGCAAGCTGCTCGTCGTGGCGACCGTGGCTGCCGGGCCGGTGTCGGTCGCACCGGCCGCCGGGCCGGCCACTGTCCGGCAGCCCAACATCGTGTTCGTGATGGCCGACGATCTCGGCTGGACCGACCTCGGCTGTCAGGGCAGCGGCTACTACGAGACCCCCGCCATCGACCGGCTCGCCACGCAGGGCGTGCGGTTCACCGATCACCACCATTGCCAGAACTGCACACCCACGCGGGCGGCGATCCTGGGCGGCCAGTATCCGGCCCGCACCGGCGTCTACACCGTGGGCGATACCGACCGCTTCGACACGAGCATGCGGCCGCTGCGGCCGGTGCCCAATCTGACGAAGCTCCCACTCGACCGTGACACGATCGCGGACCGGCTGAAGGCGGCCGGCTACGCGACGGGGATGTTCGGCAAGTGGCACATCGGCGAGCAGGGCGGCTACCATCCCTCGGCCCGCGGTTTCGACGAGGCGATCGTGAGCATGGGCCGGCACTTCGGCTTTCGCACGAACCCCGAGACGGAGCATCCTCGGGGCGAATACCTGGCTGACTTCATCAGCGACCGGGCGGTCGATTTCATCGCCCGCCACCGACAGAAGCCCTTCTTTCTCTACGTCCCGCACTTCGCGGTGCACAAGCCGCTCGAGGCCAAGCCGAAGCTCGTGGAGCGGTTCCGCGACAAGCCGGCCGTCGGCGGGCACCGCAACGCAACCTACGCGGCGATGATCGCCGCGGTCGACCAGAGCGTGGGGCGGATCACCCGGGCGCTCGAGGAGCACGACCTGGCGAACGACACCGTGCTGATCTTCACGAGCGACAACGGCGGCGTGGGGGGCTATGCCCGCGAGGGCCTCGGGAAGTCGGACGACGACGGCCAGGACGTCACCGACAACTCCCCGCTCCGCAGCGGCAAGGGCAGCCTGTATGAAGGGGGCCTGCGGGTGCCGCTCATCGTCCGCTGGCCCGGCGTCACGCCGCCCGGCACCACCTGCAACGTGCCCACGCTCCACGTCGACTTCTTTCCCACGCTGCTCGAGATCACGGCCGCACGGCCGCCGCGGCAACGGCTCGACGGCAAGAGCCTCGCTGGTCTGCTCCGCGACCCCTCCTCAAAGCTCGAGCGCGATGCCATCTTCCACCACTTCCCGGGCTACCTCGGGCTCGGCCGGAACGTCTGGCGGACGACACCGGTGAGCGTGGTGCAGGCGGGCGACTGGAAGCTGCTCGAATATCTCGAGGACGGGCGGCTGGAACTGTATGACCTCGCCTCGGACGTCGGCGAGACGCGGAATCGGGCCACCGACGAGCCGGAGCGGGTGGCCGAGTTGCAGCGGCGGCTCTCGGCTTGGCGCACGAGCGTCGGCGCGGCAATGCCCGAATCCAGACCGGCGAACGCGCCGGGACGCCGGTCGGGCGATCGGCCGCAGCAGGAACGGCCCGCCGCCGGATCGACCCCTGGTCGCTGACGCGGCCAATGCCCCCGAGGACAGCCGATGCCCAGCCCGTTTGTTCGCGTCGCGACCGTCGCACTGGTGAGCGTCGTTTCGTTGATCGGGATGCCCGGTTCGGCTCCGGTGATTGCCACCGACGCCGGCGACCCCCAGGAAGACTTCACCGAGGCCGTACGGCTGTTCTTCGCGGCTGAGCCCGCCGCGTCCGCCCGGCTTTTCGACCGGGTCGCCGCGGCCCTGCCCGAGCGCGAGCCGGAACTCTGGCAGCGGGGCATCGCGCTCTACTACGCCGAACGGTTCGCCGACGGCCGCAGCCAGTTTGAGCTCCACGAGCGGGTGAATCCGAACGACGTCGAGAATCCCGCCTGGCACTACCTCTGCGTCGCCCGCGAGAAGGGCGTGGCGGCGGCCCGGGAAGCGATGCTTCCGGTAGGCGACGATGCCCGCGTCCCGATGCGGGAGATCCTCGACTTGTTCGCCGGCCGTGGCGACGAGGCGGACGTGCTCGCGGCGGCGGGACGGGGCCCCGAAGCCGACCGTCGCAACCAGCTCTGCTACGCCCATCTCTACCTCGGCCTCCACGCCGAAGCTGCCGGCGACGCCGCGGCCGCCCAGCGGCACATCACCGCGGCCGCGGGCACCTATCGGATGGACCATTACATGGGCCGCGTCGCGGGCGTGCACGCGCGGCTGCGCGGCTGGCCGGTGCCGGAGGCTCCCGGCGACGACTGACCGGCGGGATTTCCCCGACCGGGAGCAGGTATTCTCCTGGTCCCGCCCACCCGCCTCGTGCCCCGATGCTCGAACTCACCGCGGTCAGCCTCGCGTCGTTCGCCGCGGGTTTCGTGAACGCGATCGCCGGGGGGGGCGGGCTCGTGTCGATCCCAGCGCTGTTCGGGATCTACCCGCAGGCGCCGGCGGCCGAGCTGTTCGGCACCAACAAGGTGGCGATGCTCTCCGGCACGCTGCAGGCCGGCATCGCCTACACCCGCCGGGTCGTGCTTCCCTGGCGCACGCTCGTGCCGGCAGTCGCCGCCGCGCTCGGCGGGAGTGCCGTCGGCGCCGCGCTCGTCACGCTCGCCCCGAACGACTGGCTGCGGCGGCTGCTCCCGGTGATGCTCGCGGCCGTGCTGGTACAGACGCTCCTGCAGCGGCGGCTGGGTGAGGTCCACGCCCCGCGGCACGCGCCGGCCGCCCAGGCCGCGATCGCCACCGGGATCGCGCTGGCCCTGGGCCTCTACGACGGCTTCTTCGGCCCCGGCACCGGCAGCTTTTTCATCTTCCTCTTCGTCCGCTGGCTCGGCTTCGACTTCCTGCACGCCGTCGCCTCGGCGAAACTGCTGAACTCCGCCACGAATCTCGGGGCGATCGCCGTCTTCGCGGGCACCGGCAACGTCCGCTGGGAGATGGTGACGCCGATGATCGTCGCCAACGTCGCCGGCAGCCTCCTGGGCACGCACCTCGCCTTGCGGCACGGGTCGCGGTTCATCCGCGGCGTGTTCGTGGCCGTCGTCGTCGCGCTGATCGCCAAGACGGGCTACGACGCCTATGCCGGCTGAGGCCGGGTCGCCGCGGCCGCGGCCCCGACGTTTTCACCCAAGGTTTGACTCGCTGCCCGTGTGAAGACAACCTAGGAGTGGCGGCAGAGTTCGTCGGGCGGGGCCTCCGGTGGCGTCCCGCATCTCGCGAGTGAGCGTGTCATGCCCGTTTCGATCCGCGGATTCGCCACGCTGTGCCTGCTCGTGTCCGCCGCGACGGCGGCCGGGCAGCACCCGCTCCCGCCCCAGCTGATCGACTTTCGGTCGGAGCAGGGCGAGGAACTGCTCGTGCAGGCCGAGGCCCGGCAGGCCTATTTTCGTCTCACCAGCCACTTCGTGACCCAGGAAAACCGTTCCTTTTGCGGCGTCGCGAGCATGACCATGGTGCTCAACGCGCTGCAGGTTGCCGCGCCCGAAGTGCCCGAACTCGCCCCATACAAGACGTTCACGCAGGCCAACGTGCTCGATGCCCGCACGGAGGCCGTGGTACCCCGGGCGACGATCCGGAACGACGGCCTCTCGCTGGACCAGCTCGCCGCCCTGCTGGCGACGAAGCCCGTGGAGGTCTCGGTGCATCATGCGGAGGAGAGCGCCGTCGGCGAGTTTCGGGCCCGGGCACAGGACCATCTCTCCCGCCCCGATCACCACGTGATCGTGAACTACCTCCGCACGACGATCGGGCAGGAGGGGGGCGGCCATCATTCGCCGCTCGCCGCCTATCACCGGGCCTCCGACCGGTTCCTAGTGCTCGACGTGGCCCGCTACAAATACCCCCCGGTCTGGGTCACGACCGACGACCTGTTCGATGCGATGAACACGCGGGACGCCGGCAACAAGACCCGGGGCTACCTGCTCGTGAGCCGGCCCTAGCGCCTCCCAGCGTTGTCTCAGCGCCGTCGAGATCCCCACGCCATGCTTCCACCCGACTACCGCATCCGCCTGATGGAGCCGGCCGACTTCGCCCCGATCGGGGCGATCTGCCACGCGGTCTATCCGCACGACGATCCCTACACCGCCGCCGAGCTGTCCGAGCACCAGGCCGTCTATCCGCAGGGGCAGTTCGTCGCCGAGCATCTGCCGTCGGGCGAGGCCGTCGGCGTCCACTTCACGCTCCGGCTGCGGATGGCCGACTATCACCTCGACGACCCGTGGGACGTGCTCACCGCCCACGGAACGTTCGCCGACCACGACCCCACGGGACACACCCTCTACGGCGCCGACGTCTTCGTCAGCCCGGCCCATCAGCACCACGGCCTGGCCCACGCGCTCACCGACGCCACCCGGGAGCTGGTGGTCGCCGAACGCCTGTGGCGGATGGTGGGAGGCAGCCGGCTGCCCGGTTACGCCGCCGCGGCCGCCACCGTGCCGGCCGAACAATACGTCCGCGAGGTGGTCGCCGGCCGGCGGGTCGATCCGGTGCTCTCCGCCCACTTGAAGGACGGGTGGAACGTGGTCAAGGCGATCCACGGCTACCTGCAGCACGACCCGGAGAGCGCGGGCTGGGCCGCCGTGATCCAGTGGATCAATCCCGACTGCCCGCCACCGGCCGGGGATCGGCTGGCCCCTCCACCTGCGAGTCGCCCCTGAGATAGGCGACGAGATCGACGATCTCCTGCTCGCCGAGCGGCTGCAGGAGGCCGTCGGGCATCAGCGAGAGAGCCGACGCCTCGCGCGACTCGACGTCGGCCCGCGGGATCGTCTGCCGCTCCTGCGGCGTCTGGACGGTGATCGTGGCCTCGTTCTCGCCGACGATCACCCCGCCGAGCACCCGGCCGTCGGCCAGCACCAACCGGGTCAGCTGAAAATCCTTCGTGACGACGGCGCTGGGGTCGACGATGTTGGAGAGCAGGTAGTCGAGGTTTCGCCGATCGCCGCCGGTGAGATCGGGGCCGATCTCGCCGCCGGCCCCGAACAGCCGATGGCAGGTGCCGCAATGGCGGGCGAACACCGTCCGGCCGGCGGGCCGCGACGCCGACGCGAGCCGCTCGCTCGTGAGCAGCCGCTCGAGCCCCGCGATCGCCTCCTGCTTGTCCCGCGGGGATTCCCGCACCTCCCCCCAAAGCTCGGCCAGCCGCTTGGCACACGCGGCATCGCCGCAGTCGCGAATCTGCCGCGCCTGCGCCGCGGTCACGTCGCCTCGCCGGATCGTGCCCTGCTCCATCAGGTCGAGCAGCGCGGGCACGAACGCCGGCCGGGACGCCAGGGCCGCGACCACGGCCGGCCGATCGGCCGGATGAAACGACTTGTAGGCCGAGGCGATCCGCCGGCCCACGGCGGGGTCGTCGAACTGCGTCAGGCCGGCGAGCGCCGAGATGTTGAGAAACCGCTTCCCCAGCAGCCGCTCGCAGACCTCGCGGAGGTCGGGCACGCGGGCCTCGATCAGCGCGTCGATCGCCTGCCGCCGGATCGGGAGGTCGGCGGCCTCGTCGAGCGCGAGCCTCCGCACCTCGTCGAGGGCGACGCCGTCGCCAAACACGACGCCCAACCGCTGCAGCGCCGGCTCGAGATCGCCCGGCGGTCCGAGCGCCGCGACGAATCTGCCCCACGCCGCCGGCATCGGCACGCGGCGCTGGCCCGCGAGCCCCCGCGCGAGCCCGGCGACGACATCGACCTGCACGGCACGGGGCTGGGCCGCGGCACGCTCCAGCAGCGACTCCATCACCTCGGGCCGGACCGCGGCGAGCTCGCCGGCCCGCCGGGCGGTCCACCCGCGCACCGCCGGGATGCGGCCCTCGATCGCGAGCGGAACGATCGCGAGCGGATTCCGCTCGGCCAGCGGCATCAGCCCGTACCAGATGAGCGCGGGCAGGTTGTGATCGCGGGCATCCTCGGCGTGGGCGAGCAGCGCCGCCGCCAGCGGAACGCGTTCCTCGACCGCCAGTCGCTGGAGCGTCGAGGCCAGGGCGAGCCGCACGAGCGTTGAGGGATCGCTGCCTGCGAGCCGCACGAGCGGATCGAGCCGGTCGGGTCCGAGCGGCCGCGACGCCCGGGCGACGCCGGTCGCGAGATCGAGGGGCTCAGCGTCGGTGGCCAGCCTCACGCCCCAGGCCCGGACCTGCTCGTCGGCATCGGCGAGGGCCCGCTCGATCGCGGTCCGCGGCAGCCGATCGAGCGCGTGGAGCGTCCACAGGCCGCGGAGCCGGGGAACCACGGGGCCGTCGCCGGCCACCAGGGCGTTCATCGCCGCGAGCGCGGGCTCGATGTCACGCCCGGAAGCGGCCCGGTCGCAGAGTTCGCGTCGGGCCGCCCGGGCGAGCCAGCCGTTCGAGTCACCGAGCAGGGCGGCGACTGCGGCCGGATCGAACCCCGCGAGATCGGGGAGTGGCTCGCGATCAGGCCGGCCGAACGTCACCCGGTAGATCCGCCCCGAGTTCCGATGCACGCCGGTGTGTTCGTGGCACTCGCCCGTGTCGCTCCAATCGACGAGGAACACCGATCCGTCCGGGCCGGTGGTCACCTCGACGCCCCGCATCCACGGGTCGGCGGCATACAGCATGTCTGGCTCGTGCCGCCCGACGTAGCCGCTGCCCGACCGCTCGAGCCGTTCGACGTTCATCCGCCGCCCGTGCTGGTTGAGCGTGAACAGCCGCCCGCGATACTCGGCCGGCCACTGGAGGCCGCCGTAGATCGT
>Ga0214921_10003227_pt1 | contig 25242 bp, 23 predicted proteins | sample LL1505_MetaG_FD_177992 | JGI IMG/M metagenome (GOLD analysis project Ga0214921, IMG submission 177992) | Freshwater microbial communities from Lake Lanier, Atlanta, Georgia, United States - LL-1505 | ecosystem: Environmental > Aquatic > Freshwater > Lake | place: USA: Georgia | collected...
ACTTCAACTTCAACTTCAACTTCAACTTCAACTTCAACTTCAACTTCAACTTCAACTTCAACTTCAACTTCAACTTCAACTTCAACTTCAACTTCAACTTCAACTTCAACTTCAACTTCAACTTCAAAGAGAAGAGAAGAGAAGAGAAATTCAGTTAGGGTTCTCAAAATTAAAAATAAACCCCCTTAAAAGTTCGGGGGAAACTAGTAGTTAACTTTTCAAAAATGGACATTTTAAAAATGTCCAATTTTGAAAAACTGGAGGTAAATGTTTGTAAAAAGTTCATTTTACTCGGTCGTCGGGCAAAATACCAAAAAAATCATTCAAAAGTTGTTACCATAATTTTTTTTATTTTTATTTGAAAAAAGAATTTAAAAAAAAATTCCTTGCCTATAATATATAATTTAGGCAATGAATAATTCTCATAAAACTCCCAAATTATTTTTTTGTGAAACTTGTGACTATTCTACATATAATAATAGTGATTTTAAAAAACATATTTCTACCCGTAAACATATAAAAATGACAAATAATGAAAATTTGGCAATGTTAGGCAAGGAAAAATTCTCGGTAGGTTCTTCAAACTATAATTGCTCTTATTGTAATTATAATATAAATAATAAATCAAGTTATGATAAGCATTTATTATCAGAAAAACATAAAAAGAATGTTAATGGAGAACCTATTGAAGCTAAATACAATTGTTCTCAGTGTACTAAAGAATATTTGAATTACAATGCTTTATGGAAACATAAAAAACATTGTGTTGTTATTAAAGAAAGAGAACCTGAACCTGAACCTGAAGCTGAACTATTAGAAAATAAATTTATTCATAGCAATTCACCAATAAAAGAATTATTTATGGAAGTATTTAAAGAAAGTAAAGAGTTACAAAATGTTCTCATTGAACAAAACAAAGAGCTACAAAATAAGTTGTTGGAAAAAGAAAATCAATTGCTGGAACAAAATGAACAACATCATAAAGAAATCATAGAATTGACTAAGAAACAAACCACCAATATCAATACACAAAATAATACAAATAACAATCAGTTCAATCTACAATTTTTCTTAAATGAAACGTGTAAGGACGCCATGAATATAGTTGATTTTGTGAATTCGTTACAACTAACAACAGACGATTTTGAAACAACAGGAAAATTAGGCTTCGTAGAAGGTATTTCTCGGATATTCATAAAAGAATTGAAAAAATTAAACACAGAAAAACTCCCTATTCATTGTACGGATTTAAAACGCGAAACTGTTTATATAAAAGACAATAATATATGGGAAAAAGAGAACAATGAAAAACAGAAATTGAAATGGACAATAGATCGCATAGCACAATTGAATTTGGTACAACATCATAACTGGCAAGAAAAATACCCTGTATGTATAGAGAACAATACAAAGGAAAACGAATATTTTTTCAAATTGGCGGCAGTTGCTTTGGGAGGAAAATGTGAAGACGAAAAAGATAAATACCGAGAAAAAATTATGAGAAATGTTCTCAAAGAAGTGGTACTGGATAAACAATCTGGGAAACATTCGATTGCTATACACCCTTAATAAGGAAGGGTTTTATTTCATATATTCTTGAAAGAGAGACTTGAAAGAGAGACTTGAAAGAGAGACTTGAAAGAGAGACTTGAAAGAGAGACTTGAAAGAGAGACTTGAAAGAGAGACTTGTTATATATAAATATTACTATAATTATATATATCGGGAAATGAGTAAGATATCGGGAAATGAGTAAGATATCGGTATAACGGTTAGTTTAACGGTCATAATAAATTGAAATCCTTATTAATCGTTTATTTCCAGTAAGAGAACTATTGAAAGGGAGGGGGCTTAATGGGGAACCGCAGGTTCCCTGTAGAAAATTGAAATCCTTATTAATCGTTTATTTCCAGTAAGAGAACTATTGAAAGGGAGGGGGCTTAATGGGGAACCGCAGGTTCCCTGTAGAAAATTGAAATCCTTTTTGTGTTAAAATAAAAGTCAAATCAAAACAAATCAAATCAACAACGATGGACTCAATAGATACAGTATATCAAATTAAATTAGATAATGAAAAAAAACAAAAATTAAATACAATAAAAATGTTAGCATTTTATGTAGCATTGAACCTGGGTAAAGGACGTGATGAAGGGGTTTATCAAAAGGCTTTATGTTTAGAATTACAAAAACACAATATATTATATAATGTAGAAGAAACAATACCAATAATGTACAATGGTGTTGGGGTTGGTTACGAGCGTTTAGATATTATGATTTATAAATGGAATGGAGAACCATTTTCAATGATTCTAGAACTAAAAGCTACTACAAAAATAGAAACAAAGAATCATTGGCAATTATTAAGCTATATGAATTACAAAGAATGTGATTTTGGCGCTGTAATTAACTTTAATCAAGGCATTGATGGACAACCATTAGAGATTGCTTATTTAATAAGAGATGGCGATAAACCATATATTTATAGTTTAACAAGAGAACAAGGTATTTTAATGAATGCTCCTAACTATGAAACTGGTATTATTGATGACTATGCTATAACACAACTTATTCAACAAAAAAAGGCTTTAAAAGAGAAAGCTGAGAAAGAAGCAACCAAGGTTCTCAAATCCAGTAAATCTAATGTTTCACAAGATGCCCCTTCCCTTACTAATAAAAAAACCAAAAAAAATAAACAAAAGATAGTAGACAATGATGAAGACGTGAATAACAAACGAAGAATAGAAACATAATAATAGGTATAGTGTAATTTTATATTTGTAATTTTATTAAATAAAGTTTTTTTATTCATGGGGAGAACCTGGAAGTATATATCGGGAAATGAGTGAGATATCGGGAAATGAGTAGGATATTTGTATAACGGTTATGTTAACGGTCATAATAAATTAAAATCCTTTTTAATCGTTTATTTTTCATTAAGAGAACATATTAAGAGAACTTATTAAGAGAACATCGTAAGAGAACATCGTAAGAGAACTTATTAAGAGAATTGCTGAAAGGAAGGGGTATTAGGGGAAACCTTGGTTTCCCTACAAGGTTTCCCGCAAAAAATTGAATTACTTTTTTTCTATAATATTGAAGATAATTACAATCCAAATCAATTTATAACAACTCTTATAACAGCTCTCTTTTTAATATAATTTTATTTCTATTCGTTTACTATATCAAAGATATACTTTTTATATTTATAATATGGAATCTACTAATAATACTTCTCCTCTTCTTCTACCTACTGATAACACACCTAACACACCTAACCCACGCAAACCTAACCTCCCTGCTAAATTTCAAAAATATCTCGCTTTTGCTTTCTTCTTCTCTAATCTTTTGAAGGATAATAACCTCATTAACCACGACAATTTTTATAAAGCTCTTTCTCTCTTTAATGCTTTTGATTCCATTCACTCTCAAACTTCTTTCTTTCACTCTTTCGAACTCAACTTCAAACCTCTTCTTAAATCTTTTAAACTTCTTCTTAAAGAGCGTGAAAAAAGCAATAAACCTAAAAAATCTAAAAAATCAAATAAAACAAATACTAGTACTTCTGATGAAGCACTCATTAACGCAGAAGAAACTTCTGAACATACAGAAAAACCAAAGAAGCAACGCAAATCCAAGAAAAATACTGAAGTACCAACTACTGAAACTCTTGCTAACAACGAAGAAACTTCTGACACAGCAGAAAAACCAAAAAAACAGCGTAAATCCAAGAAAAATACTGTTACTGTTGAGGAAACTCCAACTAACAACGAAGAAACTTCTGAAACAGCAGAAAAACCAAAAAAACAGCGTAAATTTAAAAAAGAAAAGAAAGGTTCTCAAAATACTGAAGAAAAAAGTGATTTAATCCATGAATTATTAACTCTTGCTAACAGTGAACCAGATGAAGTATAAATTTCAAAAATAATATATAAATAAAAAATCATAAAAATTAGGCGAAAGCCTTTTTTTTATTGTTCCTTTTCTAAAACAATATAAATAAATTATTATATATAATTATTAAAAACATTATGAAAGTATTGTTATTATTAATAGGAACATTTTTTGTACCTACAATTTTTTCGTTCGCTCCAAAATGTAATATAAATATGTTAAATAAAGATACAGCCAATGAAGCGTTAAAATATAAAAATATTTTACGCGAAACAACTTACAATTCATTAATATCAAAAATTAAAAAACATGATATTGATAAAGTATTTATTACAAATAAATTAGATAATGTAATTAGTGAAGATATAAATTCAGAAGGAGATATTATGACTGATTATTCTATAACAAAAATAAACCAAGCAGTTGTAAAATCAATAGTAGATGAAAGTATTAACAATAATGTAGAAACATATTTTTTACAAGAACCTCAATTATCAGGATTTGATATAGTAGCTAATAACTTATTTATATTTGCTGGTAATTACGTAATACCTTTTTTAATGTTATCGTTTATTATATCATTATTTCGAAATCAAGCAAATACTTCAGGAGGATTTCCTGGAATGCCAATGATGCCTGGAAAAAAAGATATAGATGCTGATAAAATAAATATGATAAAAGCAAACATTTCATTAAGTAGTTTTGCTGGTAGTCCAGAAATTTTTGAAGAATGTACTGAAGTTGTTTCCTATTTAAAGAACGATACAATATATAAACAAGCTGGTGCGGAAATACCAAGAGGAATTCTATTAGAAGGACCACCCGGAACAGGAAAAACATTATTAGCAAAGGCAATAGCAAGTGAGGCAGAAGCAAATTTCATTTCAATTGCGGCAAGTGAATTTGTAGAATTATTTGTAGGAATGGGAGCAGCAAAAATTCGTGCGTTATTTAAACGAGCAAGAGAGAATAAACCTTGTATTTTATTTATTGATGAAATTGATGCTGTAGGAAGACAACGCGGAGCAGGAATTAATATGGCGAATGATGAGCGAGAACAAACATTAAATCAATTATTAGCAGAGATGGATGGTTTTGCTGATAATGATGGTTTATTGATTATAGCAGCAACAAATAGAAAAGATGTATTAGATAGTGCTTTATTAAGACCAGGAAGATTTGATAGAATTATTTTAGTGCCATTACCAGATAGAGAATCACGAAAAGAAATTTTCAAAGTTCATTCGCGTAATAAAAAATTAAGCCCAAGTATAAATTTTGAATTAATATCTGAATTAACAAATGGTTTTTCAGGTGCTCAAATTAAAAATTTATTAAATGAAGCAGCAATATTTGCGTCAAGAAAAGGAGAAATAGTAATTCAAGAAATAGATTTATTAGATGCTTTAGATAAATTGATTGTAGGTCTATCAAAAAGAACAGATAATAGAAGTGATGATTCAAAAAAAAGAGTTGCTATTCATGAAACTGGACATGCTCTATTAGTTGCGTTATATGATGAATATTTTGATTTAAAAAAAGTAACAATGCAAAGCACATATAATGGTGCTGGTGGTTACACACTTTTTAATGAATATGAAAATATTACAGATAGTGGTTTATATACAAAAGATTTATTAAAGAAAAGATTAGTAATAGGAATGGGCGGAAAAGCTGCTGAAAATATATTTTATGGTGATGATTTTGTATCAGTAGGTGCGGTACAAGATTTAAAACAAACAAATTCGTTAGCACAAAGAATGATTGGTAATTATGGAATGGGAAGAGAATTAGAAGTATTTTTCAATGAAAATTTAGATAATGGAACGCCCTTTTTAGGAAGGTCTCTAGGGTCAAGTGGTAAGTATTCAGAAAAAACAAAAGAATTATTAGATAAAGAATCATTAGATTTAGTAAATAATGCTTACACAGAAGCCAAACAAATATTAATAGAAAATAAAGATAAAATGAATATTATGATAGAAGAAATGATGAAAAACTATACTTTATATGGAAAAGATGTCAAAAGAATATTAGAAATGTAAAAAATATAATATATAAGTATATTTATATATTATAATATGCCAATTAAAACAAAATATAGAAGTCCTCAAGCTATAAGAGCAGAAGAAATGAGAAACAGAGGATTACAATCAAATTTGAGTAAAAATAAAAATATTTATAAAACTGAAAAAAACGTATTTCCATTATTAAATATAGAAGGAGTAAATGATAATAGTATATTGGAAGGAGAATATGTTAATGACTATGTTAATGACGATGTTGATAACACTATAGCACTTCCAATTAGTAAAAATAATAATAATAATAATATAATTGATTACGCAATACCTATAGATGAAAATAAATCTTGGACAAACTGGTTTACTACGCAAAAAGCAACACACATTAAACCGAACAATGAAGTTGTGCCGATAACAGAAGTATATAAAAGAAATTTTAACGCAGGAAAATCAAAGAAAAACCGAAAAAATAAGAAAACAAGAAAATTAAACAAAAAAATAAAAAAAACCAGAAAATTAAACAAAAAAATAAAAAAACCAGAAAATTAAACAAAAGACGCAAATAATATTTTTATTCATTTTATTCATTTTTTTCATTTTTTTCATTATTATCAGGAATATTAGTAGCAAAAGTATTTGTAATTGGTTTTAAATAACCCAAAAACCATAATCCAATAGTAACCCACATTGAGATAATACTGTTACCGCCATTATATAAACCCCAACGTAAAGCTTGACAATGAGGCGCAGCAGCCATAAATGGAGATAAAATAAAACCCATAAATGTTGCTGGTGTACAAAATCTTACGTAAATATGAGCGGCTACATAATGAACCAAGACCCATAAAACGTAAATTCCGAAAATATTTTTAAATAAGTTTAAAAAGTTATTAGCATAATGTTGAATGCTTGGTAAATAGAACTTTACTTTATCAGTAAATTTGTTAACGAAATCCATAGTAAAATATTATAATATAAATAAGAATTAAATTATAATATAAGATAAAAATAGAATTCAATTTTTTACTTTTTACACATCTTAAATTGAATATCCCATTGTTGTAATAATTCAATAGGAATTTCTGGAAGCAAAGGGTGAGATTCCCAAAAATAGCGACAAAATGCCCATTGAAATTCGTATTGTTCAGGGTATAATTCAATATAATTATTTTTTAAAAAAGAACAAATATTTTTAGATAATAAATCTAATTGAGATATAGGTAAAACATAAGATAATTGTAATTCAGGGCTAAAAGCAATATTGTTTGCCGCATCATTCACTATAAAGTCAGTTTCAAAATGAGGAATATATTTAATCAAATCGTTAAATAGAGGCGGATAATGATAATTATATTTCCATTTCCAATTAGGGCATCCAGAAGAATAATATTTATAAACCCACTCTAATCCTTCCAAATAATTATTACAGAGATTTTTCAAAAAATCAGTATCATTTGTTTTAATATTTTCATCAAACAATGATTTATAATATCGTTTTTCCCAGCCATATTCATTGGGCGAAATATATTTTTCAATTCCACGATACATAACAGGAATATTCAAAATCAAATCATTTTGTTCTTTTTCTGTGGTATCTAACCATTGTCGTTTATCAAATTTATCTCTAACATTATATTCATTTAATAATAATTGATGTTCGTTTTTAGAAATTTCTTTAATAAATAAACCAACATTTTTCCATTGAATTGCCCCATTATTTTTAGAAATAAAATATTTATCATAAACATTACCAATATTCAATCTATAAATATCCATTAATGCTTGTATTCCGTGAGTTCTTATATTCATCGCTGGAAAATGTGGTAAAAAATCATTACCTAATAAAAAACAAAGAAACACATAATCTTGTACTCGGTGTTTATCAGGATTACTACAATTCATTTCATTCACTATGCTATCTGATAGCAAATCAATATCCAAAAAATATAATTCTGAATCATTATTAAGTATAGAAACAGGTATAGAACTTTTTATAAATTCAGGTGCTTCACGAAATACCCAAATATTCTTACAATATTTCAAATGAAAAATAGATAACATAATTAAATCAGCATCAAGCCCATATAGAGCAATATTATCATCTTTACAAAAACCACTTCTTATATATTCCATTAATTTATGTTCACCTTCACCTTGTAAATTGGAGCAAGAAACAATAATTTTTTGTAAATTATAATTTCGTTCTTTGTTGCTGAAATGTTTTTCAATACATTTTGATAGAAAGTTCATAAATTCAGTGCCTGGAGTAATAGCAGAAGTATTCCAATTAATATATTTAGATTGAGCAGTTATTTTGCTCATAAAATGAGATTTATAACGACGCGTTCGTTGTTGTTGCATTTTAGCGAAAGGTGCTACGCCATCAAACGCAATAAAAACAGATTTTGTAGGAATTATAGTTTGTATGTATTTTTCAATACATCTAATAACATTTTGGATGATTACATTTTCAAATTCACAGGAAGTTAAATGTTTATATTTTTCATCATTTATTAATATATTTACGGAATCATAAATAATAGAATTACAATCCATAAATAAGTGTTCAAACCCTTCATTGGTTTTAAAAAATTGTAAATTTCGTATAATATTAGGATAATTTTTAATAATATACGAAAAATAACTAGGAATTCCCATAATAGACTTTAGGATATATAGCGGACAATTTTTAAATCTTTTATATAAATTATTTTATTATAAAATCTATAAATATTATCTAATTATATATTTAATGAAATTTTTTATAAATATAAAATTTATAGTTATATTTATAACAATATATTGTATAATGAATCGTAAAAAAAAAATAGAATTACATAAAAATTCTATAAAACTAAAGACCGATATTGAAGAGCGGGATATTACGAACATAATAGAATTTATTGTTGAAAAAAATGTATATATACAAGAAATTATAAGAAAAACTATAATTTCAATAAAAAAGAATAAGTTGTATGAAATATTTAGTAATAACGACATTTCTCTTTCTATCAATGTTTTAACAGAATTATATGAAAAAACAAGAGAGATTGATGTAAAAATAACCGAAAAAAACAATGAAACAGAAAAAATAATTGAAAATATGCAAAAAATAATAGATAAATTATCAATGATAATATGCGGATTTGGAACATTATGTATAGATGATTTGTTATTTATAAGTTTTGGTTCTCAATTTAAAAATATAAAAAATACAAATGAAATAATAAACGATAAATATGAATTAATAAAAAAATACATTTACCCAATCGGATATAAAATTATTCATTGGAAAGATAAAATTAATTATAAGTTTAAACAAGACATACTATGTTGTGATAAAGTTACAGATAATAAAATGAATATTGAAGAAGCAAATATGTTTGAATGTTTTGATGTTGAACCTTCTATTAAAATATTTCATCAAAAAATTTATGGAATACGAGTAATAATACAAAATGAAATTCTTAAAAAAACATTGATTATTAATGGTTTAGTTGAAGATATACAATTAGAATGTTTAAATAATAAATATATAGATAAAAGAAAACAATTATTAACGAGTTATGCGAATTCATTAACTGAAAATGAAAAAGAAATTATGATACGAATAATCAATACATTGACATTCAAAGACATATTAATATATGGTGATATGGATGTTCATAAAAAAGTCTTTGGTATAATGGCGGAAATAAACGCAATAAAAACAAATAAATTAGATTTAACAATAAAACGATTTTTAGAATATGATATAACTTGTCAGCGTGATATGTTAGTGAATTTATTATTATATAATAAAGAAGATGAAATACAATATATATGTTATTTATTATATGATTTAATATCTGTAAATTCAAATGATAACAATGATAGCAAAGAACAAAATATGATATATGATAGTTTACCTTGGAAAATAAAATCATATTTTAAAGACGCAATTAAATATACAATGAAATATACTTATGATATGTCTCAAAAGTATGATATAAATAAAATATCACTAGAACAACAAATTTATTTGCTAAAAGTAGATGAAACAATAAAAGAAAAGGCTATGGCAAAGTTAAAAGAAATAAAAGGAAAACCAGATGAAGCAAATACAAAAGCAAAGCAATATCTGGAAGGTTTAATTAAAATACCATTTGGATATTATAGAGAAGAACCTATATTGAGAAAAATGAAAGACATAAATAATACATTTACAAAGATATTCAACACTAATGAAACGATGTTTCCAAATGAAATAACCAAGAAAGAAAAATATACAAGTATAGAAATATTAAAATACATAAAACAAATGAATAGTACTATATTTTCCAATGTTCTCAAAGATATAAATAAATTATTAAACGAAATGACAAAAAAACAGGTAACAAATATAATACAATATATAAATAATATCAAAAAACCAAAGAAAGAAAGAAAGAAAGTGTTAAATAGTAACGAAAACAAAATAGAATATATTATGAATTATTTAAATAGCTCAATTAATGAAGATACTACAATAATGGAAATTTATGATTTAATAAAAATAGGTTCTCCAATATCATTAACAAAAACAATAACAGAAATGAAATCGTTAAAAAGTAACATATTAAAAATAGAGAATAATATGAATGATATAACAAATATATTAGATGACTCTATACATGGACATAATCATGCGAAGAACCAAATTTTAAAAATAATAGGTCAATGGATGAATGGAGAACAAAATGGATATTGTTTCGGATTTGAAGGTTCTCCTGGTATAGGTAAAACATCATTAGCAAAAAAAGGATTAGCTAATTGTTTAAAAGATGATAATGGTTCATCAAGACCGTTTGCGTTTATAGCATTAGGTGGTTCTTGTAATGGTTCAACTTTGGAAGGACATGGATATACATATGTAAATTCAACATGGGGAAGAATAGTAGATATTTTAATGGAAACAAAATGTATGAATCCGATTATATATGTAGATGAATTAGATAAAGTAAGTAAAACAGAGAACGGTAAAGAAATAATCGGCATATTAACCCATTTAATAGACACAACACAAAATGATAGTTTCCAAGATAAATATTTCAGTGGAATAGACATAGATTTATCAAAAGTATTGTTTATATTTTCATATAATGACCCAGAACAAATAGATAAAATATTATTAGATAGAATACATAGAATAAGGTTTGAAAATTTATCATTGGATGAGAAAAAAGTAATCGTAAATAAATATATTTTACCCGAAATAAATAAAAAAATGGGTTTTGAGAACATAGTTGAAATAGATGAAAAACTAATAGAATATATTATATTGAATTATACAGTAGAACCCGGAGTTAGAAAATTAAAAGAAATATTATTTGATTTATATGGTGAAATTAATATTGAAATATTGAAATGTAACGATATTGAAAATTTTAAAACGCCATTGGTATTAACAGAAGAATTAATAAACAATAAATATTTAAAAACATATCACAAAATAGAAGAGAAAAAAATACATTCTGTAGGAGAAATAGGAATAATAAATGGTTTATGGGCAAATGTATTAGGTAGAGGTGGAATTATACCGATACAGACAATGTTTTATCCATCGTCAACCTTTTTAGAATTAAGATTAACAGGATTACAAGGGGATGTAATGAAAGAGAGTATGAATGTAGCCAAAAGTTTAGCTTGGAATATAACACCTTTAGAGAAAAAGAAAGAATTATTAAAAAATTTTGAAGAAACAAAATGTCAAGGTTTACATATTCATTGTCCTGAAGGTGCGGTATCAAAAGACGGGCCTTCAGCAGGAACAGCTATTACAATCGCAATATTTAGTTTATTTAATCAAAGAAAAATAAAAAATACAGTAGCAATAACGGGGGAAACTAATTTACAAGGCGAAGTAACTGCGATTGGAGGTTTAGATAATAAAATATTAGGTGGAATAAGAGCAGGAATACAAACTTTTATATATCCAAAAACAAATAATAGAGATTTCAATGATTTTATGGATATATATAGAGATAAAGAATTCATAAAAAATATTAAATTTATAGAAGTTGAATATATAAATCAGGTATTTGAGCACGTTTTTGAATAAAAGATAATAAAACAAAAAAGAAAAATATAATATACAAAAATATAATTGTATATTATAAAGAATTGATATTTAGATGGAATTGAATGTATTTACAATTACATATTTATTTTTAAGATTAGCACCATTTATATTAGTTTGTTTTTTTTCATTAGCTTCATTATTCAACCAAGATTTTAAAGGATTAATATATTTAATTGGATTAATAATAAGTTGTTTTATAACAATAATAGTTGGTTCTCCGATAAGTAATTATTTGAATACTATACAAGGATTAACAAAAAGCGAAGAACCTATATGTAGAAGTTTAATAACATTAGGAAATACTACAATTTCTAATTTACCATTAAGTCAAAGTATTTTTGGATTTACCTTTTTCTATTTGTTATTCTTTATTGGAATAATGAAAAAAGAAAATTATGTGTCTCAAAATATACCAACCATCGTGTTTTTTCCATTAATAATACTATTTGATATAGTTTGGAATTTATCATATAATTGTTATACATATAATGATATTATAATATCATTAGGGTTAGGAATAGCGTGTGGGTTAACATGGGCTGCTATAATAGATAAAACAAAATTATCAAATTTTCAATATTTTAATAAAGTTTCTGGAAATGCCGAATGTAGTAGACCTTCAAAAAGCACATTCAAGTGTAATGTTTATAAAAATGGTAAATTAATATCCAGTAATATGGGCTAATTTTAAGGATCAAAATATTTAAAATTATTATTAAACCATTCTTTCAATATAATAACTTGTCTTGCTCTAAACATATCATTCGCAATCATATGAATACTTTTATGTTTATCTTGATAATGTAATATAAAATTAAAAATAATATTTTTAGTAACAGCACTTGAATATTTCGCCTCTAATTCTTCATATGGAAATATAGAAAACCCTTTTTTCTTATTTACTTCATTATGAAATTTATAAAGCATATTTATTAAATCTTGTTTAGTTCTTATCATGGCATAATTATTAGATTTTAAATATTCAACCGCGTGACCTGCGCACATTGGACAAGGTAAATTAGCACAAATTGAATAAATAATATCCATTAGTTCAGCTCGTATTTTTTGGAAATTTTCATCTTTTATTTTATACGCAAGAGTATGAAATAGAAACCAAGTAGGTTCTCCCCATTTCATTTTTTTTGGTTGTGGTTCTGGTTCTGTTGTAACAACACTCTTTTCATTAGTATTATTATTTTGTATTATTCTTGTTTGTTTTAATGAATTAAAACTTCTAAAACTTATTAAATTATTAGAGTTAGAAATTATATTTGGTTGTTTATAAACATCATCATTTGAATTATTTTTACTAATTGTTATAAAATTCATTTTATTCATTATTTTATTTCTTATATAAAAGTGTTATATAAAATATAGAAAATAATAACTATATAAACAACTATAATAACTACCTAAATTTTATATTTATTGATTTTTACAATAAATATAAAAAAAATATATAATACTATTATAATGGAAACCAAAGAACAATTAGTAAAAACAATTAGAGATTGGGTTAAAATAGATAACGAAATAAGAGGTTTAAATAAAGAAATAAACAGCCGAAAAACTGAAAAAAAGAATTTATCAACTTTATTAATTGAAACAATGAAAAAGAATGAAATAGATTGTTTTGACATAAAAGATGGGCAAATTTGTTATACAAAAAAAAATATCAAAAAACCAATCACAAAAAAAGTATTAATGGATATTTTATCAAATTTTTATAATGGAGATATTGCTAAAGCAAGTGAATTAAATAATTATATTATAGATAATAGAGAAGAAGTAGTAAAAGAAACAATTGAAAGAAAAATAATCAATAAATGAATTTTACACTAACCCAAATTCAGGTATAGAATATTTATTATCATCTTTTACATATTTTGCTATAATTCTTGGATTTATTTTTTCACTCAAAATATCTTCTGTATTATAAACGTTGAAATTAGTATCAATATAGTAAACAATACCTTTAATTTCTTCAGCAAAAACCTCCATTTTATGATTTATAGCAGTATTGCTGGAAATTTCATTATCTTGTATAAGTCCATTTGGCGTTCCTTTTGAATGTGTTCCACAAAATTCACAATCATCTTTTCTTCTACGTGTACATTGTTCACCATTAGCCCGCTTTGCGTTACAACGATTTAACGAAGGAATAGAATTTTTTATTCTTTTACGTTTACTTAAATCTTCTTTTGCTAATGAAAATCGGTTATATTCATAAACATATTCTAATAATTCATTTATTTTTGTTTTTTCATTAAAATCTAATTCAGTAATTTTGTTGCGTACATGGTCTTTAAATGTAGTAACATATGTTTCAATCTTCTTATTAATACGTTTCTCCATTATATATTCAAAAAAATTTAAAGTCGGATTGCTATTATAATTACAAACAATTTTTTAATTCAATTTTTTTATTGATTTAAAAATAACAATATAAAGAATAATCTAATTCCAATCGTCAGGGCGGTTTTTTGTTCCACCATCATATCTAATAGCATATTTATTATCAATCATATATTCATTTACACAAATATTATCAACATATACATCTGCTAAAATTCTACCATATTTTTCTATAGAAATATTTTCCAATGTGACAATTTTATTCATAATTAATGTATTCAAAGCATCGCGGGATTTCAAAGCTAATTCTTTTTCAGCTTGTGTTTTGCCTTTTATTTCTGGTGCGTCAATGCCGTTCAATCTAATAGAAAAACGATATATGGTATTTTCTGTATTATTCGGTAATTTAGAAGCCAATGTAAATGTATCACCATCATACACCTTTACAACCTTACCACAAACAATTGGCGGAACAAATGGAACTGTATTTTCATAATTTATTTTATCTAAATACTCCATATTCATATGAAGACATTTTAGAGTTTCCAATGATATAAAGTTCTGGTTATTATTTATAATTTTTTTATTTGTAGAAACATTTTTTGTAACATTTCCGCTGCACAAAAAGCAAAAAGATAATAGTTTACGAAACATAATTAAAAAAGAATTTATTTAAAGATACAAATAAAATAAACAATCAATTTTTTATAAATTTATACATATTTTTGTAAATATTCATACCAATTCTTACCTACCATAGTTGTTTCTGCAACTTTTTTATAACCTTCTCCTCCACTATTATTGAGCCCAGGAATTGGAGGAGCATAATATTCTGCTAATTTATATTGATAATAGATATCTAATATTTTATCTAAATTTACTAATTCATTTTTAGAACGAATTAGCGAAAAATATTCCATTTGATGCGTAATAACAGCATTTTCATTTATTTTTTTAGCTTTTTCAATATTTTCAATAATAATTCTGTCATCTGGTTGCGTTTTGATTTGCCCACCAATGTAATAGTAGCCGCCATATTTATCAGCGAATTCTAAATAGCGAGTAATAACATTTGTTTCAATTCCTTCAAATAATTCTTGATTATTAGATACAAATGTATGTAATTCATTAAGCGTTGGTTCTTTTCCAATAAATTCGCTATAAATAGTAGTCATTTTCTTATATAATGTTATTTGAAATGTATTACATTATAAAATTATAAAAAAAAGGAATTCAATTTTTTTTATAATTTTAACACACCTAAAATAATTTATAAATTTTCTTATATATTTCAGAAGCATCTACACAAACAGATTTTAAATGTTGTCTGGCTGTACTTTTATCAGCAGGTTTGATATAAGCAATACGAATAATACTATCAGTATTATGTGGATGAAATTTCTTAAATCCACAAAATGACAATATTTTTTCTTTAACATAAAATTGTTCATACAATAAATATTCTAATACTTTACCTAATGTATAATCTTCATTTTCTAAAACAATATCATAACAATTTTCCATCATTGTTTCACTTATATTAATAGGGACAATGTCGCTATCTATTGCATTTATCATTTCAACCATTTTATTTTGTAATATAATACACGCTTTTTTAACCAAATCAATATTTTCATAAATACCTATACTTTGGACTACAAAATCAAAACTATCTGGAATAAAATGGCGTTGCGCGTCTAGTAAATAATAATTTTTCTTTTCAAACTCAATTTCTTCTTTAGTAGAACCATTTGCTTTTAAATTTGTTTCATATTCTTCCCATATTTCGTTTATTTTTACAGCATCTATTGTATTACCATAAGAACATTTTGAAACTACATTAAACATACTATTTTCCTTAGCAGTTCCGATGGAAAATTCGGCTTCCAATTTCAATTGTTCGCCTGGTATTCCATGACCAATTTTTGGTCGCAATCGTGCGAATTCAATAAATGAATTTGTTTTAGTACACATAGGAAATATTTTTCTTATTTCATTTTCAGTTAAATAATTGCCATTTGTTTTATTACGGATTTTAAAATGTTCAGTAGTTACATAAATAAGTTGTTCAGTATCATTAGTAACATCCACTTCTAATACATAATTACTAGGTAATAATTCCAATTCAGTAATATGAATAGGGATACAACTTAAACGATGTTTTAAAATTTCATTATGAAGACGAGACGTATTAATTAATATATTACATTGATTTTCTACGTATGTTTCGGTTTTAATTACATTAATAGGTATATCAGATAAAATTGTTCTGCGAATAGAATTGGCTAAACTGACATTTAACCCAGATAGTGTAAATCTATATACACCTGCTTCTTCTGAAATATTAGAAATATTTGTATTCATGATTATAAAATATAGAATGATTATTTTATATATTTTATTTGTTATAATAATTCAATTTTTCGTTTTAGTAATCAGTAAATTACTCTAAAACGTGCTTATATATAAAATTAACCCTCTCATTCGGCGTTAATAACCCCCATATAAATTTTATTTTATTATTCGGATTATTTACATTACTATGAAATTTAAGATATAAATAATTTGATATATTGATATGCTGTATATCTTGAAACATAATATGTCGTTTAAAAATTTTATAATATTTATTTGTAATGCTATATATTTCATCGCTTTTATAAAAAAATTCTTCTAAATCATTGAATAAAATATGTTGATTATAATAAATATAATAATAATTTTCAACCAATGAAAAATGAGAATAAAAACTTCTAATATCTTGTAAATGTTTTGGGCATTTTTTGATATAAGTATATGGAAATATATTATTAATAATAATATCATTTGGTATTTTTTTCAATAATTCAATTTTAATCATCGCAATATAAAATACAAAATATAAAATATATTCATGAATAAAAAGTATAAAAAATTTTTAATATATTTTAAATATTATAATGAAAATTTTGATATATGGTTCAAATGGTTGGATAGGTTCTCAGTTTGTTGAAATATTAAAGAATAATAACATAGACTTCTCTTGTGGAAAATCAAGAGTAGATGATAATGAAAATTTAATTGAAGAAATTGATAAAATAAATCCAACACATATTATATCTTTTATAGGCAGGACTCACGGCGTTATTGGTGAGAAAGAATATACAACAATTGATTATTTAGAACAAGATGGTAAATTGCTTGAAAACGTCCGTGATAATTTATATTCACCATTATTAATAGCTGAATTATGTAAACAACGAAATATTCATTATACTTATCTTGGAACTGGTTGTATATTTAAATATGATGAAGAACACCCATATGGTGAAGAAATTAATGGTTTTAATGAAAATGATTTACCAAATTTTTTTGGTTCATCATATTCAGTAGTAAAAGGATTTACAGACAGAATTATGAAATTATACAATAATGTGTTAAATTTAAGAATAAGAATGCCTATTACAAATGAAAAAAACCCAAGAAATTTTATAACAAAAATAACGTCTTATGAAAAAATTTGTTCAGTTCCTAATTCAATGACTGTTTTACCTGAATTATTGCCTATTGTATTAGACATGATGAAAAATGAAACAGTTGGTACGATTAATTTAACAAATCCCGGATTGATAAGTCATAATGAAATATTAGAAATGTATAAAGAAATTGTAGACCCATCATTTACATGGAAAAATTTTTCTCAGGAAGAACAACGAAAAATATTATCAGCGGATCGTTCAAATAATTATTTAAATACGACAAGATTAGAAAGTTTATATCCAAATGTATCAAATATAAAAAAATCTATTAGAATGATATTACTTGAGTATAAAATTAAATTACAAATTACTGAAATCGCAAATAAATTAAAGACAAATATTAATTTATTAATAACTGGTGGTTGTGGTTTCATAGGCAGCAATTTTATAAATAATTATTTTCCAAAAAATAAACTAAATAAATTGATAAATATTGATGCTTTATACTACTGTGCTGATATTAATAATATAAATGAAGAAATAAGAAATAACAATGACTATATATTTATAGAAGGAAACATATGTAATAATGAATTAATAACTAGAATATTAAATGATTATCAAATAACACATATTATCCATTTCGCCGCACAATCTCACGTTCAAAACTCATTCAATGATTCTATAAATTTTACTTATGATAATATTTTGGGAACACATAATTTGCTAGAATGCTGTAAACAATATGGAAAAATAGTAAAATTTATACACGTATCAACTGATGAAGTATATGGTGAATCAATGAATACAATAGATGAGACACATAAAACAGAACATTCGATATTATGTCCAACAAACCCATATGCTGCTACCAAAGCTGGTGCTGAATTGTTAGCACAATCATATAATCATTCGTTCAAGTTACCTATTATTATTACAAGAGGTAATAATGTATATGGTCCAAATCAATATCCAGAAAAATTAATACCGAAGTTTATAAAATTATTAAAAGAAAATAAAAAAGTAACTATTCAAGGTGATGGTAGTAATATTCGCGCTTTTTTACACGCAAATGATACAGCAAACGCATTTGAATTAATATTAGAAAAAGGTGAAATAGGTGAAATTTATAATATAGGTTGTGACGATGGAATGGAATATACAGTATTAGAGATCGCTAAAATATTAATTAATTTAATAAAACATACAGATAATTATGATGAATGGATAGAATATGTAGAAGATAGACCATTTAACGATAAACGATATTACATAAGTAATCAAAAACTAAAAGATTTGGGATGGGAAATTAAAGAAAGTTTTTATGATTCATTGCTGAAATTGTTATAATTTTTTTTATTAGTAATTGTATAATTATGTATAATTATACAATAAAGTATTTATTTATAAAATGCTTTTAATAATGAACTACATTCAGGAGGTAAATAATCATTTTCACTAATAGGAACTTTTACCATAGAATGAAATTTTTTATCTCTATTGAATAAATCACTTGTGTTTTTAATACATTCTTTAATATTTTCAGTGGTATTATATGGTTCAGTATTATATTGTTGATGTGAAAAACTTTTGATTTTCTTTTGAATAAAAGAAACATCACCAAAATAGCTTAAATGCCAACCACCTTTATTAAAAATACCAAATTTTGGAGCATGTCTACACTCTTGCGGAGTCATATTTGAAGTTAAATAAAAACTATATTTCAACATAACTGAATAATACCATCTATCTACAAATTTACTGGATAAATTATAATAGTAATAATCTTGTTCTAAACGAACAGCATCAAAATCCGGTTCAAATTCTTTTACTTTTGATAAACTGCTAGGATCAGGTATTTCATCAGCGTCAGAAATAATAATATAATCATTTGGTTCTAAAACAATTTGGTCTAACCCTTGTTGAATAGCGTTACGTTGGAAATGTTCATTTTTCCATTGTTCTTCAGCAGCAAAATCTATATTTGGTTGTTTATATGGTAAATCTACTAAAATATGAATAATTTTATCCGAATATTGAGCAAACAATTTTTTATTCTTTTCAAAAGATGGTTCTTTCGCTACGCCAGAAAATGTTTGTCTTGCTTCTACAATAACAAATTTATCGACAACACGATTAAGAACAGCCAATCTATATTTCAATAGGTCAACTTCGTTAGAAAAGATAAAACAGTCAATAATTTTCATATTATAGTATATAAATATACTATTAAAATCATTATTTAACTAATTCAATAAAATTTATTGTAACCCATTTTCTATTAGGTCTGTCTTCTAAAACCTTTGCCCATTCTTTGTATTCAGGATGTTCTGAAATATATTTTTTAACAATAAAAGGTTCTCCACATCCACAACTCATTTTTCCTAAAAAAGATAGTTTTGAGGCTAATTCACTATTTACAATTTTAGCATCTGTACAACCAAATGGATAAAACGGTTGTGTGGTTTTCTTTTCAGGTTCTGGTTCTAATTCTAAATGTTTACAAATTCCACGAGAATTCAATATGTGTTTCTTTAAAAACATATCATAATGGTCACTTAATATTTTTTTAGAATTCTCTAAATTAATAGAACCATAGTATTTTTTATTCAATAATTCATTTAATCTTGCGTTGCGAGAACCTGATGACGTAAATAAATTATCGTAATCTTTATCGTTTGTTTCGTTCTCTCTTAACTCTTCACTAATAGCCGAGTTCATACCATAAAATACACCATTCTTTGTTCTTTTAATATTCTTTTCTTTTAATCCTAATTCAAAGAGCATAATTTCATTGTTTTTTATATCACCTAATAGCCAAGAACAAGCATAATCGCCAGCATTTTGGTCTATCATTATTTTCACATAATCGTCTAAACTATTTCCATATTGCATAGCTTGGCGAATTCTACAAAAATATGGTGTTCCGAATTTTGGTTTGTAATTTATATCTCCAATAGTTGTTTCACATCCTATAATTCCACTACTACATAAAAACCAATCCGATGTGCTTGCTATAAACCCAGGAGATGTTTGCATTACAAATGGATTGCCATTACACGGAGTAATATATAAAACAATATTAAATAATTGAGCTGTAGCAAAATCACTATGCGTATTATGCCCCATTATTATATCACCATTTTCTGTAGAATTTCCACAGGCAATAAAAGCACTACAACGTTCTTTTTTATTATTAAAAACATCCCATAAACTCATCATTGCGTTCCATGATACCAAAAAATCTAAAGAAATGTCCAAGTCACCATACTTAGCTCCATCACAAATGCCTTGTAATTCCTTATAAAATTCAGGAAAATATTTTTTTATTTTTGGTTTGATTAATTTATTTGATTTTTTAATATATTTCTCTAATGAAATATGTAATTGTTCTTTCACGATAAAAGGAAGTATTTTGAGAACTTTTTTTATTTCATTTTTTAATAAATAACCGTGTGCAAACCCTCTTTCATAAGGTTCTCCAAATATATGAGCAACTATCCATCCTTCTTTTTCTTCAATTATTGAACCGTGTATTATTTTTTTCATTTCTTTTTTTTTCATTGAACCATTTTTTTTATTTCTATATTTTTTTGTTCCCATTATAATATGTATTGACATATTATAATAAAAAATTAATAATAATAACAACCAATATTATTTTATAGCAAAGTAGCATTGGAAATCATTAAGAATGATAATAATACGAAAAATAATAAAAATGGTAATAAAACTAATATCCAAGCAATATAAGTAGAGCCTGATTTACAAATTAAATTTAAAATCCAAGTCCAGAATAAAATATATAATATTTTTATTATAAAAACTAATCCAGTGCTTGATACATTGCATGTATAACTACCTAAACAATAACTATTAAAATTTCCATAATTATGAATAGCCATAACAATAATACTAATAATAGATATTACTAAATAAACATAGGCTGGTGTACAAAGATTTTTTAGTCCAACAATAGCCATATAGATATATTATAACTACCGAAAAAAAAATAAAATATACATTTCTATATTTTGTTAGTGAAAGTAACATTTTGTGAATTTGTATTTCTATCCATATTTTGAACACCTCTCATTATATTATAACCACCTAACGCACCATTTGTTGTTCCAAAATTACTATAAAAGTTGTTATTAGAAGGAATACCAAATGATAATATGCTATTGCCTCCTTTTTGTCTTCTTGAATTTTTACAGTTTTTGTATGAACGACGATTACCTCCTTGTTGCGTTATTGGCGTTAAACGTCCGGATAGCATTGTGCTTGGATTATTTGGGTCATTATTATAATTATTTGGAGAATAATAATGTTTGGTTGATAATTCACTAAAATTAGAAACGCCATAACCCCCTGTAAATTTCTTACGATATGTCTTATTTTTTGATTTTTGTATTTTTCGTAACGATTTTCTGGATTTGTTTTTTGCCATATATATTTCAATTACATAAAAAAATAATCCCCAATTTTATTTTTTATTCAATATCAACATGAGTTAACATATGTCTTCTACAACAAACATTATATAATCCCAATTCATCTAAAACAATTCCATGAGGTGTCTTATCCATATTTTCCTTAGATAAATAAACGACTTTATCAACAGATCCTTGTGACACATTATTTCTACGACGAACTTCTGCTAAATAATATCGATATTTATCAGCAAGAACATTACCACAAGTAAAACATTTAATAGGAATAATCATTGTGTATAAATTATAATTAGAATTACTTTTATCTTATTTTATAAATTCAATTTTTTAATCTGGTTATATATAAATAATAAAATGAATAACAAAATTTTATTGATAATTTGTTTATTAGTAATTATTATAATAAATTTAGCAATCAGTTTTTTCATTAAAACAAAAGAAGGATTAGAAACACAAGCACAAAAATATTCAACAGCATCTCAAAATCAATTGAAAACATTTGGTTTTGGCTCTGGATTTGCTGGTTCTGGAAGTAATGTTATTCAAACTGATGATACAGATTATAACAAAATGTATCAAGATAATCTACCTGTAAAAACAGCATTTGATAGTTCAAAAAGACTCGACCACAATAAATTTTATGATATTCCATTCACCGATGTTCAATATCATGATGATATAAACACTATTATGTCAAAAGAAGATTCCCAATATGGTTTAACAAGTAGAACAATAACTGTAAAAGATACATCTGGTAATACTTTTATTTTAAAAGTTCCTGAAATTCAAGGGTCTACATTATATTATGAACCCGGAAGTTATCGTTTCGGTGCTTCGTCATATGTTCCTAGTTACGAAGATAGTGTATTTTTAAGTAAAACTACTGGAATTAGTAGTCCAATGCCTATAAAAGAATCAGCATCAATGGAAGCAGGTTTTTGTAAACATTACAAAAATAATCCAGATAAATTAGAAGAAATATGTAGGTCTACTGATAAAAATAAATGTGGTTCAACTTCGTGTTGTGTTTTATTAGGAGGTTCTCAATGTGTATATGGAAATGAAAATGGGCCTTATATGAAAGCTAATTATAGTGATATATTTATCCGCAATAAAGATTTCTATTATTTCCAAGGTAAGTGTTATGGTAATTGTAAATAGTTTCAAACAAAATCATAACCTTTTGTAGTTTTTTTTCGTTGTTTAATCTCAATAGAATTATCATGATGTATTTTATCATGACAATTTCCACAAACAGACATTAAATTCGCTTTATGATTTTTATGAAAATGTCCTATAAATCCATCTTTGTCCGCTGTTTGTTGTTCAATTATATGATGTGTTTCTTCAGCAATTTCGGTTTTACATAATTCACAAATACCGCGAATTTTATTCGGATTATAAACAGTCTGGATTTTTGATAATTCACCGCGCGTTTCAGGAAAATATTTATTCCGAATAGAATAAGCTTGTTCTAAGAATTCTTCATTTAAATACAATGATTTGCACACTTCTAACCCGTATGTTTTTGTTCCTGGGCCATCTTTTAATTTTCTATCATAAACCAAGCAATCTTTTTCACGGTCATAAATTACAGACATATGATTTAATGATATGCGTTCTAATGATTTAATTTCATCATAATTAATAATTTCATGAAAATGTGTAGCAAATATAAAAGAACTGTGCTTTTCATGTAAATTCATCAACCCTGCTACAAAAATACTCAACGCACTTTCAGTTTCAGTTCCTGAACATAATTCATCGCCCAGAATTAAACTATTTGTATCAGCCATTTTTAGTATTATTCTTAATTCCGACATTTCAACAGCAAATGTAGATAATCCTTTAAAAATATTATCATTACCTAATATTCTTGAATATATAGCACTATATGGTTTATATTGAAATTGAGAACAAGGAACATACATACCTGCTTGTGCTAATATTATAGCAATACCCAAAGCACGAATTAAACTGGTTTTACCTACAGCATTTGTTCCGTATAATAATATACCATCTTTATTAATACCCAATGATATATCATTGGTTACATAAATCTCATTTTGTTGGATATGTTCTATTAAACAATGTCTTAATTCAACAGCATTTACAAATGACTTTTGAGAACCATTTTCACAAATTTCAGGTTTACAATATTTGTAATTCTTAGCAATATAACTTTTACATTGTAATACGTCTACTTTGGCAATAAATTTCGCTAGTTTTTCCAAAGTTGTAAACCATTGCTTATCTAATTCCTTTAAAATAGACATATAAGTTCCACCAATTAATATATTAATTCTTTCCTTATATGACAACATTTCTTTACAAATTTTATTTAAGCAAGACAATTCTATTTCGTCATTGCTTGTAGAAGCATTTGTAAACTTGATATCTTTTAAATAAAAAATTGTTTTTAACTCTGGTATGTCAATATAATAATCAGGATTATTAGTTAATAATTTCTTTATAATATTTTTCATAGTAGTAGCGCGAGTTTTTGTAATTTGTAACGATAAACCAGACTTTTCTGTTTGATGTGTTTTTACAAATTCGGTATCAGGATTTTGACCATTGTTATGCATTAGCAAATTCAATTTTAATTTTATACATTCAAATAACGCGATTTTTTCTTCTTGTTGTTGTGCCAAATCATCTAATTCTTTTGAAACACCTTTTCTTATTATATTTTGTTCAAATGATGATAATGAATTATTAATCTTACAATCTTCTATATTTAACATAGTATCCAAGTAACTTAAAACATTACTACATAAAGTATCAATATATTGATTAGAGTTTACAATATCTTTTTCTAAATCACTACATAAATAATGACAAATAGTTTCGTTTTCAGATAAATATTCATTTATTTGTTTTATAACATAAACCGATTTATATAAATAAAATATGGAAGAAGGATATACTTTTAATAAAACCAACTGTCTACATATTTTT
>Ga0214921_10003228_pt1 | contig 25236 bp, 19 predicted proteins | sample LL1505_MetaG_FD_177992 | JGI IMG/M metagenome (GOLD analysis project Ga0214921, IMG submission 177992) | Freshwater microbial communities from Lake Lanier, Atlanta, Georgia, United States - LL-1505 | ecosystem: Environmental > Aquatic > Freshwater > Lake | place: USA: Georgia | collected...
ACGAAAACCCGCAATGAAAAATTCATTGCAATCTTGTGAACGAGCATACTCGCCCGCGACCCGAACACACCGCAATACCTTCGATTTAAGCATCCATACAGGCCGCGTATGTCACCCGATGACCCGAGGCGTGGACCCGGGCCGGTCAAGGGCATCACAGGCGTCGCAGACCGCGCTACGATCGCGGCATGGAACGATACCCGCGCTTTCTCGCACTGCTCAGCTCGCTCTGGCTCGCCCTCGGCGCCCCGGCGCCCGCGTACGGTGCTCCCGTCGTGCAACGCAGCGTCGATCTTGATCGCGTGCAGATCTCGTATCGCGAACGCGGGCAAGGTCGGCCCGTCGTGTTCGTGCATGCGCTGCTGCTCGACTCGCGTCTGTGGCTCGATCAGCTCGATGGCCTGTGCGAGTCACGTCGCTGTCTCGCGCCCGACTTTTCGGGCCATGGCTACTCATCGCCGTCGACGCAGTCGAAAATCGACATGCAGCGCTACGCTGACGAGCTGCTGGCCTTCCTCGATGCCACCAAAGTTCGCGAAGCGGACTTCGTGGGCTTGAGCGCGGGCGGAAACATCGTCGCCATCGCCTGCGCGAGGCAACCGCAGCGCTGTCGCTCGTTGACGCTGATCAGCACCGTGCTCGGCGGCGGCGCACTCGATGCCGCCGGCGTGCGCTATCGCGCCGAAAATGCGCGAACCGTCGTCATCGAAGGCAAAGACACCCTCTTCCGCCGCTTCAACGAATACATCGTCGCCCCGGGCGCCTCGCTCGGCGCACGAGCACGCTACAAAACCATGCTGGCGCAGACGCCGTACGAAACGCTGGTGGCGTTTTTGACCACCACCGACACGCCGACGAGCGGCGAGCTCGCCGCCAAGTTGACGATGCCGGTCCTGATCCCCGTCGGTCAGGGCGACACGGTCCTGACGCCAGCGATGGCGACCAAGATCGCCGCCACGTTCCCGGCCGGGCGCGTGGTGCAACTCGACTCGGTCGGACGGCTGCTGCCGCTCGAAGCGCCCAACGAACTCAACAACGCACTGGCGAAGTTTTGGCAGGAACTCGACAACGGAGGCAAGAAACCATGATCACGCTCAAGCAACGCGGCCGCGCAGGCCTGCAATTTCTGGGTTCGCTGCAGCACTACTCGAGCTCCGTACTGCGAGATCAGGCCGAAGCCGATTTCGCCGCCCAACCCGAGGCCGCGAATCTCGCCGAAGAATTCAACTCCGATGTCGGTCCGAGCGTCTGGCGCGAACGTCTCGGTCGCGCACGCGAAGTCGTCGAGCGCTCGAAGGCCTATCGCTACAACCGCTTCTACCAGCGCTGGGTCGGCGAACAGAACTACATCCGTGCCATCCCGGCCACCGAAGCGCGCCGCGCGGAGTGGCAATCTTTGGTGGCGGCCAAAGCGCCCAAAGATCACAGCCGACTGCAGCTCGACCCGAACCTGGAAATGCCCTCCTGGTACGACGGCGTCGAATGGCACCTCGAGCCGGGCGGCTGGGACGGGTATGACCTCACGCAGCCGATGTTCATGGCCGGCATCGGGCCGCACGTGTTCGCGCTCGGCGGCTATGCGGCAGTCGACGTCGACTGCAACATTCGCGAGCAACGCGCGCGCGTCGTCGAGCAATTTCGCAAGCGCGACATGAAGCGCATTTACGAACCCGGCTGCGGTGGCGCGACGACGCTCGGCGTGTGTCGCCAGCAGTTTCCGGATGCCGAACTCATCGGCGGCGACTTGTCGCCGGCTTTGCTGCGCGGCGGGCATTTCATCAGCGAAATGCTCGGTCTCGACATCACCTTCCGCCAAGAGGACTGCACCAAGGTCGCCGAGCGCGACAACAGCGTCGACGGCGTGATCTCGTACGCGCTGCACCACGAAATGCCGCCCGCGGTCACCGAAAAAACCCTGCGCGAGATGTTCCGCATCCTCACGCCCGGCGGCGAAATGGTGATCAATGATCCGCCGCCGTTCCGCGCCGTGAACCCGCTGCAGGCGGTGGTGCTCGATTGGGATACGGACAATCGCGCCGAACCGTACTTCAGTGCGGCGGCGAGCATCAATCTGGCGAAAATGATGCGCGAGATCGGCTTCGTCGACGTCGAAGAATACGCGCTCGAGAAGCGCGGTTACCCCTGGGTCACGCGCGGCCGCAAGCCGAGCTGAGGACATACCATGTCACGTACCGTAGAACGACCGGCTCGCCCCTACCTCGGCCAGATGGAACTGGACGACGTGATGCGCATGAACACCGAACTGCTGGCTGAACTCTGGATCTTGCGCGATCGGGTGACGGTGCTCGAGCACATGCTCGAAGAAAAGAAAGTCGTCGATCGCAAGGCGCTGTCGGATTTCGTGCCGCAAGGCGAACTCGCCAAAGAGCTCGAGCGTGAACGCAGCGCGCTGGTGAACCGCGTGGCCGGCGCTCCGCACGCCAAAAGTTACGACTTCGAAACGCTCGCCAAGCAGGCCGAGATCGGTTGATCGACGCGAAGACGAATCAACGCAGAAAACCGGGGTGGTCGAGCGCGATCCGCTCGCGCAACCACGCCGGAATCGTCTCGCGCTGGTCGACGCGACACTTGGCCCCGGTGATGCGCATGTCCTGCACGCCGGCGACGCCGTCCATCTCGAGCCAGGACGCGAACGAGTTGAGCGTCGTGTAGGAAAACTCGCAGGGCAGCCAGACGCGCGCGGGTCTGGAAAGATCGCGCTCGGCACCGTGGAAGGTCGCGAGCGAGTTTGCGTACCGCACGGCTCGCGCCGGTCGCGTTTCGGTCGCCGGCACCGCCGGCATCCGCACGTACAAATCTTCGGTCACTGCGACGCGGCCGGCGACCGCGGCGAGGCGCCGTATTTCACCGCGAAACTCGACGCCCGGAGGCATCGCTTGCGCAGGCTCGATGCGATTGCCGATGAACCGCAATTTTTGCGGCGAGCGATAGTGCGCGACGCGCACCGTCGCCTGCGTGAACGGGTTGGCGAAACGATCGAGCGGACGCCCGTTCTCCAAATCGCAGTAATAACCGACTTCCTCAAGCTGCCAATCGACGCTGCCGTCGGTACGCGGCGCCGCCTGCGTGTAGCTCACGCCCTCGATGCGCGTCAGCGGACGCGCCATCTCACCCTCGGGCTTGCCGACCAATATGCCCGCGTAGCGCCACATCACCGCCTCGCCACCCGGCGCCGTGCGCAGCCGCAGGAAATCGCGCAGCAGGTCGGCGGCATCGCCGGCTGAGTTCTGCGCATGCACGATCGGCGAGGCGGAGAACGCAAGCGCGCTCAAACCGAGACCGAGGGTGGTGGCACGACGCGCGGCGTCGATGGGTTCGTCGGTCATGTCTTCGCCTCGGTTGAGTGGTGTTCGCAGCGCACTTTTATAGCATGAAATTTCGCACGAAAACTTCCGCGAGACGCGTCCGATCCGCTATCTTCGCCACATGACCACACATCAGGAAATTCCGCTCAAGTTGCGACTGTCGTGGGGACTCGGCTCCCTCGGCACCATCGCCTATCTGAACGTCGTCACCGCGCTGGTGCTCGTCTACCTCACCACCGTGATGAAGATCGAACCGGGCGTCGCAGGACTTTTGGTCTTCGTCGCGCGGATTTTCGACGCGATCTGCGATCCGCTGATGGGTTGGCTGACCGATCGCACCCGCACCCGCTGGGGTCGGCGACGACCCTACCTGCTGCTCGGCGCCGTGGTTTGCGCCGTGTCGTTGCCGCTCGTGTACTCGCAACACCTTCTGATCGGCACCTTCGATCCGGCGCTCGTCGCGCTCGTCGCGCTGATGCTCTATTCGCTCGGCTTCACGATCTTCAACGTCCCCTATCTCACCATGCCGGTCGAAATGACCGCCGATCGCATGCAGCGTCTCGGCATCATGGGTTATCGCTCCGTGTTCATGATGATCGGCTCGGTCATCGGCAGCGCCATCGCGCCGCTGATCGTCGAGAAGCTCGGTCGACAGGACGCAGCGTCGTATCAGACGCTCGGTGCGATCTACGGCGCGTTCGTGTTTTTGATCATGATGACGACGTTCGTGGGCACGAGCGCGGCGCGCATGACCGAGGTCGACGAAACTTCGCAACACACGCCGATACGCGAACAGCTTGCCGCCGTGCTCGCGAACAAGCCCTTCATGATGATGGTCGGCATCAAGGTCCTGCAGTTCGTGGCGTTGTCGGCGTCCGGCGCGACCACGGCATTCTTCGTGGTGATGGTGCTCAAACACGACTTCTCGCTGATGTCGAAACTCGCATCGGCGACGATCATCAGCACCGTGCTGTTCATTCCGGTGTTTCGCTGGCTCGGCCAATACATCACCAAACGCACCGGCCTCGCGGTCGGCATCATCGGCGAAGTGTTCGCCACGCTGACCTGGTTGCTGGCCACACCGGAAGATTCGGACGCCTTCTTCATCGCGCGAGGCATCCTCGCCGGCATTTTCTCTTCGGCGATCCTGCTCTACGGCCAAGCGATGTGGCTCGACACCATCGACTACGATCGCGAACGCACGGGCCTGCGGCGCGAAGGCATGTACACCTCGATCTACGTCTTCATCGAGCGACTGGGATACTCCATGGGGCCGCTGCTGCTCGGCGAACTGTTGCAGATGATGCACTTCGACAAAAATCTGCCGCTCGAGAAACAACCCGCGAGCGCAGAACTCGCCGTGACCTTGAGCCTGGTCGGCATCCCCGCCCTCGCCTACGGCCTCGGCTTGCTGTTCCTGTATTTCTACCGGCTGCCGGACGACCTCGGTCGCAGTCAGACCGCCCGCTGATCAGGATGCGGCGCGCGCCTACTTGGGCGCGCGCTGCTGCATGTACTCGGCGAAGTCGATGCGCGGTTTGGTCCACGACGCCAAATCGAAAATCTCCGGCGTGCGCTTTTCGAGCGCCAGGCGTGCGCCGCGCGGCAAATCGTCCAGCTTGCGCAACTTCGTGCCGAGCGCCTTGCCGTAGGTGCGGCCGGGGGTTTTGCCCATGCCGAGCCACGGATGGAAGCTCACCATATTCTGGAATTGCACGGTCGCCGGGACGCTGGTGAGTTTCGGGTCGGCGACGTCGGCGACGCTCGCCGAGAAAAAATAGTGGGAATCCCAGAAGAACATCGGCGCGCCGGCTTCCTTGGGCCATTTGTCTTCCCGGAACGGATTCGGAAAGGAAAATGCCGATTGATTCGCGACCAGCACTTTGTCGCCGATCACGTCGATGCGCATTTCTTTGGGCTTCAGCGTCGCCTCGGGCCCCGTGACGATGCCGTCCGGACCGATCTCGACCGACAACGGGCCGCCGAAGAAACTCCAGATCTCGCGCTTCTCGCCGGTGACGGGATTCACCCAATGATCGACCAGATCGTCGGTGTCGAACGCGGTGTATGCGCCGACTTCGCGCACGGAGCCCTGGTAGTTGCCGTTGGGCAACGGCTTCCAGGTTGCGGCGTTCAGATTCTGCATCGACAGCATCGGCTTGAGGTTGCCGTCGTTGAGCCAAAGATAAAGATGCAGGCGGCAGAATGTGTACACCGTCTCCTCGGCGATGGACCCTTTGATCTTGGCGAGAATCCGGGCACGTGAACGCGGGTCTTCGAAGTCCAGTCGGGGCGTCGCCACCGCGGCTGCCGCATCCTCGGCACCACCGGCCAATACCCCCAAGGATCCCACCGCCGCCGTGGCGGCCAAGGCATCACGTCGCGAAATCTTGCGCTCTTGCATCGTCGACCCTCCTCTAGGATTGAACCTTGTAACCGGCGGTGCATCGATGAGGCAAGGAATGCCTGCGTCGAACGCTGCAACGACCACACTGCGCACATACCGGGCAGGGTCGATCCGCTATGCTTGCCGCCATGAACACCCTGTTACGTGCCCTGCTCTGCGCAGCGTTGCTCTGGACCGCGAAGGACGCGCACGCGGCCTCGTTCGATTACCTGCAGTCGGCCGACGGTACTCCGTTGTGCGTGTACGAAACCGGCAACCCGCAAGGTCGCGAGTTGCTGTTCATTCACGGTTTTTCGCAAAGCTACGCGGTGTTCAAGCGTCAATTCGATTCCGACCTCGCGAAAGATTTCCGCATCGTCGCCTTCGACCTGCGCGGTCACGGCTGCTCCGGCAAGCCCTGGGCCGAAGCCGCGTATACCGGAACGAAGGTGTGGGCCGACGATGTCGCTGCCGTCATCAAGGCGCGCAAACTGAAGCAGCCGCTGATCGTCGGCTGGAGTTTCGGCGGCTACGTGACCATCGACTACGTGCGCCACTACGGCGTCAAAGACGTCGCCGGGCTCGTGCTGGTCGGCTCCAATGCCGGACTGCCGCCGGCACCGACCGACCCCGCCGCCATTGCGCGCCTGAACGCGCAACGCGACGCGAACCGCGCCTTGCCGCCGGACATCGAACTGCAATTGAGGAACGGTCGGCAATTCGTTTCCCTGATGACTGCGAAACCCGCACCGCAGGACATGGCCGACATCATGTTCGCGACCAACCAGATGATGCCGCCGTACGCGCGGCGAGCGATGTCGTCGCTTGCGCTCACGAACGACGATCTGACCACCAAAATCGCCGCGCCGACGTTTTTCATGGTCGGCTCGCGCGACATGTCGCAGCCGAACGACGTGATTCGCTCGGTCGCCGCGAAGATGTCGAACGCGAGCGTGCAAGTGTTCGAAGGCGCGGGTCATGCCCTGTTCATCGACTCGCCCGAAGAATTCAATGCTGCGCTGCGCAAGACGAGCGACGCACTGACCACACGCTGACGCGCCATGGACACCCTGCCCTCCGACTGGACGGGTCTCGCGACCGTCGTTTTTCTGCTCGGTCTGAAACACGGCTTCGATGCGGATCATCTGGCGACCATAGACGGTCTGACCCGGCTCAACACCCGACTGCGAAGCCCCCACGCCCGATATTGCGGCGCATTGTTTTCGCTCGGGCACGGCGCCGTGGTGATGTTGATCGCCGTGCTCGTCAGTCTCGTCACGACGCATTGGCAAACGCCCGCGTGGCTCGAAGCGAGCGGCACCTGGATCTCGATTTTCTTTCTGACCGCGCTCGGCATCGTCAACGTGCGCGCGGCAGTCACGGCGGCGCCTGACGAGCTCGTGCCGCTGGTCGGCATCAAAAGTCGCTGGTTAGGCCGGCTCGGCGAGGCGCGCTCGCCCTGGGTCGTCGCACTGGTCGGCGCTTTGTTCGCGCTCTCGTTCGACACCGTGAGCCAGGCGGCGCTGTTTTCGCTCACCGCGCAACAATTCGGCGGGCTTGCCCCGGCGCTCATGCTCGGCGGCCTGTTCACCATCGGCATGCTGGTCACCGACGGCATCAACGGGCTGTGGATTTCGCGACTGATCGCGCGCGCCGACGATTTGGCGCGCGTCGCCGCGCGGGTGATGGGTCTCGCCGTCGGCGGCGTCAGTCTTCTGGTCGCGGGATTCGCGGTCGCCAAGCTCACGCTGCCTACGGTCGGCGCCTGGGCCGAAGGCAAGGAAGTTTTCTTTGGCGCCGCGGTAGCGGGCGTCGTGCTGCTCAGCTATCTTGTGGGGCGTCGGCTCGCATTGAGCGGCACCCCCAAGTCCACCTGAAATTCCAGTCGTGAAAGATTCTTTGCCGGGACTGGCACTCGTGCTCGCCGCCGCCCTCGCGATGTGGGCGGCGAACGGGCCATTCGCAAGTCTCTACACCGGGACGCTCGCGCAATCGATCTCGATCGGGATCGGCGAGTTGGCGCTCGGCAAGACGGTACTGCATTGGATCAACGACGGCTTCATGAGCGTCTTCTTCCTCGCCGTCGGGCTCGAAATCGCACGCGAATGGCAGGAAGGCGAATTGACCGATCGTCGTCGCGCCGCACTGCCCATCGCCGGTGCGATCGGCGGCATGGTGATGCCGGCCGTCGTGTTTTGGTTCGTCACCTCGGGCGAGCCGGATGTCGCGCGCGGCGCGGCGATTCCCACTGCGACCGACATCGCATTCGCACTCGGCGTGTTCGCACTACTGCAGCACAGGCTCGCACCAGGCTTGAGAATCTTTCTGCTCGGACTCGCGGTGATCGACGATCTCGGCGCGATCGTCCTGATCGCTTTGCTGTTCACCAACGACCTGTCGGCACCCGCCTTGCTCGGCGCCGGCACCTGCGTCATCGCCTTGATCGTCGCCCGTCGCAGCGGAATACGGCGCCTTGCGCCGTACCTCTGCATCGGCGCTGCCTTGTGGCTGCTCGTATTGAAGTCGGGCGTGCACGCGACGCTCGCCGGCGTGATCTTGGGGCTTTGCATACCGGGCGGCGAACCGCGCCGAACGCTCGAACACGCACTGCACCCGATCGTCACCTGGGGCATCCTGCCGCTGTTCGCATTCGCGAACGCGGGGGCGAACCTCGCGGGCGCAGGAGCGGAACTTTTGCTGCAACCGGTGACGCTGGGGGTCGCCAGCGGTTTGTTCATCGGCAAACAGGTGGGCGTGCTCATCGCCTGCTGGTTGGCGGTTCGTTGCGGCGTCGCCTCGCTGCCCACGGGTGCCGATTGGCGCAGCCTGCATGGCGTCGCGATCCTGACCGGCATCGGCTTCACCATGAGCCTGTTCATCGGCACGCTCGCCTTTCCAGCCGACGACCATGCGGATGCAGTGCGCTTCGGTGTCGTGATCGGCTCGACCTGTTCGGCGCTGGCGGGACTCGCCTGGCTATCGTTCGTGCACCGCGATGCTCAGGGCAACAACCGGCGCGCACCCTCGAATCTTTTTGAAAAATAGTTTTGGTCGAGACGGTTGATGCGCACCGCCCGCGGCGTGCCGCGAGATCCGGCGTGGATGAATTCGTTGTTGCCGATGTAAATGCCGACATGCGACAACGAACGACCCAAAGTATTGAAGAACACCAGATCGCCGGGGCGCAATTCTTCGGTGGCGACGGGCTCGCCGAGCTTGCCGATTTCCGCAGCACTGCGGGGCAAAGAAACGCCCAGCGTCTCGAGGAACACCACGTGCAGCAGCCCGCTGCAGTCGAGACCCGATTCTCGCCGACGCCCGCCGTAGCGATACGGCGTGCCGAGCAAACCCATCGCCTTGTCGATCAGCCGTTCGGCGACCGAAGGAGCGGCCCACTGATCGCCGACGAATGCCGCCGCCTCGGCAGAGGCGAAATCACCGCCCGAAACCGTCTCGGCCGACGCAGTCGGCGACGCCATCAGGCCGGCACCCGCGATCGCGACGAGCGCGATGCCAGCAAAGAATTTTCGAACGGCCGGTTGATTCAAGCGACGGCACCGAACGCAAAGGGGCGCGGACTGTAGCATTTTTCGATCGCACCGGCCGCAAGGCCGGATTTGCTCAGCCGACGAGCAACACGGCCTCGGCATGCTCAAGCGCTTCTGGCGTTCCGAATACGATCACGGCGTCACCCTCGCGGAAGATCGTCTCGATACCGGGCTCGCGACCGACGATCCCCGCACGCCGGATCGCCGTGAACGCGACTTTCGCACCGTGCGCACGCACTTCGGCCAGCGATCGACCGACCGCCCAGGCGCCCGGCGGCAGCACGATGGTCTGCAATTCTTCGGTGAACTCGTCCTCGCCCGACGGCAGGTCGCTGTCACCCCGCAACAATCCGCGCAACGCGGCGTAACGCTCGCGCCGGATGCCGCTGGCCATGCGCATCACGCGCGACATGGGCTGATCGAGCAACAGCAAGGCGTGCGCAACCAGCATGATGCTCGCCTCGAACGTTTCGGGAACGACTTCGGTCGCACCCGCTGCCATCAGATCCGCGAGCCGCGCGTCGTCCTGGGTGCGCACCAGCACCGGCACGTCGGGACGTTGCGCGCGCACGGCGCGTACGATCCCGATGGATGTCGCCGGATCGGCAAACGTGATCACGACCACGCTCGCCTGCCCGACACCCACCTTTTGCAACACTTCTTCGTCCGACGAGTCGCCGAAGATCACGGGCAATCCCGCGCTGCGGGCCGCACGAACGCGGGCGGGATCGAGATCGATGGCCACGTATTCATGGCCCTGCTCGACCAGCACGCGGCCCATGTTCTGGCCGACGCGCCCGAAGCCGCACAGAATCACGTGCTCGCGATCCGCGGCATCCACCGCGAAATCTTTGATGGTCTCGGTGACGCCGCCGCCCGATCCTTGTTCGCGCAGCACCCAGCGTGCGATTCGCCGATTGTTGCGCAACAGGAACGGGCTCGCCACCATGCTGAGCACCACCGCCACGAGCAAAGGTTGCGCGAACTCCGGATCCAGGATGCGCCCCTGGATGAGGATCGTGAGAATCGCGATCCCGAATTCGCCGCCGGCGGCGAGCACGATGCCGCTGCGCACCGCCTTGAACGGCGGCAAACCCGACACGCGCGCGACGCACGCCATCGTCGCCGCTTTGACGAGCGTCGTGCCCGCCAGCAATGTCAGCACCAACCAAAACTCGCGGATCAGTACCGCGATATCGAGCAGCATGCCGACGGAGACGAAAAACAGCCCGAGCAGAATGTCGCGGAAGGGCCTGATCACCGATTCGACTTGGTGACGGTATTCGGTTTCGGCCAGCATCATGCCGGCCAGAAACGCTCCCGTGGCCATCGAGACCCCGGCGGCGTGGGATATCCACGCGGCACCGAGCGCGACCAGCAGCACCGCGAGCGTGAACAGCTCGCGCAATTGGCTGTGCGCGATTTCATACAACAAAGGCCGCAGCAGAAACCGACCGGCAAAAACGACGATGCCCACCGCGAACACGCCGGCACCGACCGATGCCGCAATGCGTGCCAGCGAGAACTGCATGTCGCCCGCCGTCAATGCACCGGCAAGCACCAGAAAGGGCACGAACGCCAAGTCCTGGAACAGCAACACGCCGAAGGCCACGCGGCCGTGGGTGCGGTTGATTTCGGATTGCTCGGTCAGCTGCTGCAATATGATCGCTGTCGAACTCATCGCGATCGCGCCACCTACCGCGATTGCGGGCAGCCAGGCCGTGCCTGCCGCGACGGCGATCAGCATCACGAGCAGCGACGTCGCAAGCACCTGCCCCGTACCGAGGCCGAACACGTCGCGCCGCATCGCAACCATCCGCGGCCAGGAGAACTCGAGCCCCAGCGTGAACAACAGGAACACCACCCCGAGTTCCGACAGCAGCTCGGTGGTCTCGGTACTGGCGACTGCGCCCAAGGCATACGGCCCGAGCGCGGTGCCGACGGCCAGATAGCCGAGTATGGCGGGCAGATTGACGCGCCGCGCGAGCGTCACGACGAGCACCGCGGCGGCGAGCAGCACCAGCACCAGGGCAAGCGGATCTTCGGTCATTCGGCCGCATCCATCGCGAATCGGAGGTCCAGTATACGGTTGCGCACGCCTTTCTTTGCGTCGCGACGACGACGGTCGGGGTATAACCTGTGACTGCCGCGAGCGGAGGGGTGCAATGTCACAGTCGAACGGTGGTCTGAAAGCAAAGTTCATCGCTTGGGCGATGAAAAAAATGATGTCGGGTGCGGGCGGTGCGCCCGGTGCGGGTGGCGGCCCGCCGCCTTGGGTACGCGCGATGATGGCCGGCGGCGGACCGCCGGGCGCGGGCGGCGGCAGCATGGCCGCAGCACTTGCCACCAGCAGCGGCTTCGAAGGTCGTGAAGCGACGCTCGGTCAAGCGGTCGCGCTTGCGATTCGCACGCTCAAAGACAACATCCCCTATCAGCACGAGATGAACGATGCGCTGGTGAAGATGCATCTGAACTCGGTGCAGTTCGCGAAGAATCACGGACTCGCACAGCAATACGTCGAGCACGACATCAAGACCATGCAACCCATGCTGCAACGCATGAAGGGCATGATCGAAAAATCCGGCGAAAAGGAAATCGCGCTGGTCGCGATCTTCGAGCGCACGGCCTGCCTGTACCAACTGTGTCTCGATCTCGAGAGCACGCCGGGCCAACGCCGGTTCACGTTTCCGTTCAAGCACGTACTCGACATCTCGCGCCGGATCGGACAGTTCGATCTGACCGACGACGAGTTGCACGCCATCTGGCTGAAGCCGCGCTTGCTAGGCTATGCCGAATCGATGGGCGTACCGATCGACGTGTCGGACATCGGCGCCGACGGCAAGGTGACGGTCAAGCTGATCTAGGCGACGCTGATCACGGCTTCGCGTCGCAACGTCAGCGCGAGCGCGAGGGTCGCGAGTGCGGCGCCGATCCAGAAGGTCGCCGCCGGACCGTATGCTTCCCAAAGAAACCCGGCGAGCACGCTCGCCAGCAGCAAGGCGATACCGCACGCGAGGTTGAAAACGCCGAAAGCCGTGCCGCGCAAATCGGCCGGTGCATGGTCGGCAACCATGCGGGCGAGCAAACCTTGCGACATGGCCATGTGCAAGCCCCAGAACAACACGCCGCCTGCGATCCAAAGCGGTCCGCGCGCGAGCGCCAACACGACATCGGCGACGATCAAAAACACGAGACTGCCGGCTAGCAAGCTGCGCGATGACATCCGATCGGACCACTTGCCGAACGGATAGGCGCAGGCTGCATAGACGATGTTCATGCCCACCATCACGAGCGGCACGAACGCCATCGCGATCCCCGTCGATTGAGCGCGCAACACGAGAAACGCTTCACTGAACCGCGCCAGCGACACGACCGCGCCAAGCATCACGACTTGCCGCAATGCGGGACTCAGGCGCTGCAGATTGGCGCGCGCGAGCGGATTGATGCGCGGCACACCGGTCGCGGCGACCGGTTCACGCACCCCCATCACGAGCAGCGCCACCGCGAGCACCGCCGGAATCACCGCGACCCAGAACACGACGCGGAAATCGTCGGCGGTGAGCAGCATCAACGCGACGGCCAGGAACGGCCCGAGAAATGCACCGACCGTATCGAGCGATTGTCGCAAACCGAATGCCGCACCGCGCAACTCCGCCGGCGCAAGATCGGCGACCAGCGCATCGCGCGGCGCACCGCGCACGCCTTTGCCGACTCGATCGAGCAAGCGTGCGGTGAAAACGAGTGCGGGCCCCGTGGCGATGGCGAACAGCGGCTTGGTCGCGGCGCCGAGACCGTAACCGAACACCGCGAGCGGCTTGCGGCGTCCGATGGCATCGCTCAGGACGCCGGAGAATACTTTGACGATCAGCGCCGTCGATTCGGCGAGTCCTTCGAGCAAACCGACGAGCAAGGCGCTCGCGCCCAACGTCGTCATCATGAACATCGGCAGCAGCCCATGGATCATCTCCGAAGAGATGTCCATGAGCATGCTGACGAAGCCGAGCACCCAGATGCCGGCAGGAATCCGGCGTGCACTCATCGGCTGCCCCTCGGGATCAACCGCCGTCGGCGAACTCCGGATAGAGCGTCATGCCGCCGCAAACGAAGATCGTCTGGCCGTTCACGTAGTCCGAATCGTCCGACGCGAGCCAAACCGCAGCCTTGCCGATGTCGGCCGGTTGGCCGATGCGGCCGTACGGAATCAACTCGAGCAACTTCTCGAGTGCCTCGGGCGTATCCCACGCGGCCCGGTTGATCGGCGTCTGGATCGCGCCCGGACCGATCGAGTTCACGCGGATCTTCTGCGGCGCAAGTTCCTGCGAAAGACTCTGCATGAACAGTTTCACGCCGCCCTTCGAAGCGGCGTAGTTCACGTGCCCTGCCCACGGGATGATTTCGTGCACCGAAGACATGCACACGATCTTGCCGGTCGCGGCCGACACGCCGGGACGCGGCCCGACGCGCAACATTTCTTTGACTGCGCGTCGCGAACACAGAAACATGCCCGTCAGATTGGTGTTGATGACCCGGTTCCATTGCGCAAGCGTCATGTCCGTGAACGCCGCGTCCTGCTGCAGGCCCGCGTTGTTGACCAGAATATCGCAACGACCCCACGCCGCGATCATCTGATCGAACATCGCCTCGACCTGCGTTTCGTCACCCGCATCGGCCTTGATGGCCAGCGCGCGCGTGCCGCCGGCGACGATCTTGCCGGCGATTTCGTCGGCAGCCGCCGAATTCGAGGCGTAATTGACCACCACGTCCGCACCGGCGGCCGCGAGCGCGAGCGCAACACCCGCACCGATACCGGAACTCGCGCCGGTGACCAGGGCCGTTTGGCCCTTCAAAGGTTGATATGACATGAGACCCTCCTGTTGATTGCGTTCGGCATGCGCACCGTCAATCGGCGCGCCATTCGTCGATCAGCGACGCCACGAGACCCGTCCAGCCGGTTTGGTGCGAGGCACCGAGACCGACGCCCGTGTCGCCGTGGAAGTACTCGTGGAACGTGATGTAGTCACGCCAATGCGGATCGTTCTGGAACTTCGCGATGTCGCCGTATTCGGGCCTGCGGCCGTGCGCATCGCGCACGAACACGGCGATCAGACGCTCCGCATGCGTGCGCGCGATCTCGCCCAGCGTCCAGCTCTTGCCCGCCTTGTCGATGACGGTGAAGTCGTCGCCGTAGGCTTTGGCGAGCTTGCGCAAGGACTCGATCATCAGGAACGCCGTCGGGAACCAGATCGGTCCGCGCCAGTTCGAGTTGCCGCCCTTGATCTTGCAGTCGGCCTCGCCCGGTTCGTAATTGACCGAACTGCCGCCGAGCACGAACGGCGCATGCAAATGCACGCGCGAGAGACTGCGCAAACCGAAGTCCGAGAGGAACTCGTCGGGATCGACGAGCCGCTCGAGCACGCGTTGCAACTGATGCCGATCGACGATCGTGAGCGCGAGCGTGTCGCCTTTCTTGCCCGGAATGCGACTCACGCAACGCGACACGATGTCCTTGCGGTTGTCGAGGAACCAGTTGAGGTTGCCCGTGAATTCCTCGAACTTGGACACCCAGGACATCTCGAGACGCTCGACCGCGTACAGCGGAATGAGTCCCACCATCGAACGCACGCGCAACTTCTCGAAGTGCCCGTCGGGATAACGCAGCACGTCGTAGAAGAAGCCGTCCTCCTCGTCCCACAGATCGTGCGCCTTGCCACCCATGCGCTTCATCGCCGCACCGATGTAGATGTAGTGCTGGAAGAATTTGGTGGCCAGACTCTCGTAGGTTCGGTTCTCTTTCGAGAGCTCGAGCGCGATGCGCATCATGTTGAGACAGAACAATCCCATCCAGCCCGTCGCATCGGACTGCTCGAGTACCGCACCACCCGGCAACTTCTCCGAGCGGTCGAACAAGGTGATGTTGTCCAGCCCCAGAAACCCGCCTTCGAACACGTTGTTGCCGCTGCTGTCGACCTTGTTCACCCACCAGGCGAAGTTGATCAAAAGTTTGTGGAAGCAACGCTCGAGGAAGGCGCGATCCGCCGTACCCGAACGGACACGGTCCATGTTGTACACGCGCCAGACCGCCCACGGGTGCACGGGCGGGTTCAGATCCGAGAATTCCCACTCGTAAGCCGGAATCTGTCCGTTCGGGTGCTGGAACTGCTCGAACAGCATGAACCACAGCTGTTCCTTGGCGAAATCCGGATCGATGATCGCGATCGCGACGGTGTGGAACGCGAGGTCCCAGGCCGCGAACCACGGGTACTCCCATTTGTCCGGCATCGACAGCACGCGCATCGAATTCAGATGGCGCCAGTGCTTGTTGCGGATGTTGAGGCGTGACTGCGGCGGCGGGTTGTTCGGGTCGTCGCCGTTCAACCATTTGTCGACGTCGAAGATGTAATTCTGCTTCGACCACATCATGCCGGCGAACGCCTGGCGCTGTACGCGGCGCTCGTCCTCGCTCGCACCCTTCGGGTGAATGGTGGCGTAGAACTCGTCGGCTTCCTTGCGGCGCTGAGTGACGACTTTCTCGACGTCACCGACGATCTTCACGCCGGCCGGCGACAAGCGCAGATTGATCACCGTCGAACCGCGTGCCGGCACGACCCGTCGATAGTGCAACGCGGCCTTGGTGCCTACTTGCTCGTGGTTCACCGCATCGTGCTCGCCGTGGACGACGTAGCGATGAAACGCATCTTTGACGTAACGCCGACCGTCGTCGGCAGCGGCGCCGTACAAACGCGCGACGTTGGTTTCGTTGTCGGTGAACAGCGGCTCGCAGTCGCCGTCCGCGACCAGATTGCGTTGGCCGAGCGAATACTTGAACGGCAAATTGTCGAGGCCGTCCGCTTCGGAATCGTCGGCGACGAGGCAGACTTGGCCTTTGCCCGCCTTGCCCATGCGTATGCTCGGCGCGCGCTTGCGCTCCGGACCCCAGGCCCAGATGTTGCGGAACCAAAGCTGCGGCAACACGTGCAACTCCGCGTCTTCGGGACCGCGATTGCAGATCTCGATGCGTACGCACAAGTCTTCCGGGCCGGCTTTCGCGTATTCGACGAACACGTCGTAGTAGCGATCCTGGTCGAAGGTTCCCGTATCGAGCAGCTCGAACTCGGGGCCGCGACCGTGACGGCTCGCGTTTTCGTCGATGAGCCATTTGTACGGGTACTCGGCTTGCGGGTACTTGTACAAATACTTCATGTAACTGTGCGTCGGCGTGCTGTCGACGTAGAAGTAATATTCTTTGAGATCTTCGCCGTGGTTGCCTTCGGCGGGGATCAATCCGAAAGGACGCTCCTTTAGGATCGGGTCACGGCCGTTCCACAGCGCCAGAGAAAAGCACAACAGCTGGTAACGATCGCTGACTCCGGCGAGACCGTCCTCGCCCCAGCGGTACGCCTTGCTGCGCGCCATGTCGTGCGTGAGGTGATTCCAGGCGGCGCCGTCCGGACTGTAGTCCTCGCGCACCGAACCCCACGAGCGCTCGCTCAGATAGGGCCCCCACTGATACCACTTTTCTTTGCCTTCACGCGTCTCTCTCAGACGCAAATGCTCTGCCGAGTTAGCCATGTCCCCTCCCCTTAAGGCTCGGGACTGATCCTAGCAGGGCTAGGTTGGGTTTATGCGACCTGGGACGGCGTCTGTTGCAGAAAAATGGCTCGCAGCGGACCGCAATCGAGCGCCAGCGAACAGGCCTGACCACCGGCCGGTGATCGACGCGCAACGAACTCTCGCTTTTGCCGGCGCGCAGGGACACCTGCGGTATCGAGGACGATCCGCCAGGGCCCGGCCTGGGGGACGCCGACTTGGTAATTGCGCAGCGTTTCGGCGCCGAAATTCACGACGACCAATGCGGTCTCGCCCGTCGGTGCCGACCGCAGAAAAGCGAACACGGCCGGATGTTGTTGCGCGACGTCCAGCCACGTGAATCCGCGCGGCTCATCGTCCCAGGCATGCAACGCCGGCTGCGTGCGCAACAGCAGATTCAGTTCGCGCACCAGCGACTGCACGCCGGCGTGATCGTCGTCCGAGAGCAGATCCCAATCCAGAGTCCCGTCGTGATTCCATTCGCGTTGCTGCGCGAACTCGCAGCCCATGAACAGCAGCTTGCGACCCGGGTGCGCATACATGAACCCCAGATAGGCGCGCAGATGCGCGAATTGTTCGCCGCGCGAGCCCGGCATCCGTCCGAGCAAAGATCGCTTGCCGTGCACCACTTCGTCGTGCGACACCGGCAGCACGTAGTTTTCGCTGTGCGTATACATCAATCCGAAGCTGATCTCTTCGCGATGAGCGCCGCGATGCTCGACCGGCCGCGACACGTAACGCAGCGTGTCGTTCATCCAGCCGATGTTCCACTTGTAATGGAATCCGAGACCATCGACCGACGGCGGCTTCGACACCAGCGGAAATGCCGTCGACTCCTCGGCGATCATGATCGCACCCGGAAACGTCGTGCCGATCAACGTGTTCAGTTCGCGCAGGAACCCGATCGCTTCGAGATTTTCCCGACCGCCATGTTCGTTCGGCAACCACTCGCCGGGCCTGCGACTGTAATCGCGATACAACATCGACGCGACCGCATCGACGCGCAACCCGTCGACGCCGAATCGCTCGATGAAATACAGCGCACTGCCGATCAAAAAATTCCGCACCTGCGGACGCCGCAAATCGTAGATCAGCGTATGCCAATCGCGATGCACGCCTTCGCGCGGATCCGCGTATTCGTACAACGGCGCGCCGTCGAATTGCGCCAGCCCATGCGCATCGGCCGGAAAATGGGCCGGCACCCAATCGACGATCACGCCGACACCGGCCGCATGCAAACGCGCCACGAACCGCCTGAAACCGGCCGGATCGCCGAAGCGTGCCGTAGGCGCATACATCGCGGTCGGCTGATAACCCCACGAACCGTCGAACGGATGCTCGTTCACGGGCAGCAGTTCAACATGCGTGAAACCGAGCTCGGCGACGTAGCGCGCGAGACGCTCGCCCAACTCATCCCAACTCAAAAATCCGTGCGCATCGTCAACAGGCCGTTGCCACGACGCCAGATGCACCTCGTAGACCGACATGGGTCGATCGAGCGCGTTGGCTGCACGGCGCGACTCGACGAAGGGCACCGGGGGCGGCAAGCGCATCACGATGCTCGCCGTGCCGGGCCGCAGCTCGGCGCGACGCGCGTAAGGGTCGGCTTTCGGTTCGATCTCCCGACCGTCCCCGGACAAGATCGCGTACTTGTACAACGCGCCGTCGCCGACGCCGGGCAGGAAAAGCTCCCAAAACCCGGACGTGCCGAGCGCGCGCATCGGATGCCGACGCGTATCCCAAAAATTGAAGTCGCCGACCACCGATACGCGGCGCGCGCGCGGCGCCCACACCGTGAAGCGCGTCCCTGCAACGTCGTCTTGCTCGCAGGGCTCGGCGCCCAGAACCTGGTACGGTCGAGCATGGGTGCCCTGCCCGAGCAACCAAAGATCGAAGGCGGTCACGGTCGAAAAGAAACGGTAGGGATCGTGGATCGTGTCGCTCGTTCCGCTCTGCCAGAGGACCGCGAGACGATAGGAACGCGCGGCCGCGCGCGGCAGTCGTCCTTCGAACAAGCCCTCGTGATGGCGCAGCACGAAGGCCTCGCCGATCGCGCCCCCCGCCGCATCGACCGCGCGAACCTCGGCCGCACCGGGCAAAAAGACGCGTACCCAGCATCCGTCGGCGCCGTCGGAATGCGGCCCGAGCACGTCGAACGGCTGTCCATGCCGACCTGCGACGATCGCCGCGCAGTCCGCGGCCGCGAGGCCTGCAAGGATTTTGTTGTGCCGACCCGACTTCAAATCAATCCACCCTAGCGCAAGAAACCGTACCCGACGGACGGCGCGCGCCTATCATAAGGGTCGGAGGCTGGCGGGGGGACGCGACGTGTCAACGATCGACTTGTCGAGCGGGATCGATCTGCCGAAGCGCGCTCTCGCGTTGGTGCTCGCCGGCGGCCGTGGCAGTCGCCTTTTGCAACTGACCGAGCGGCGCGCAAAACCGGCCGTATATTTCGGCGGCAAATTCCGCATCGTCGACTTCGCGTTGTCCAACTGCATCAACTCCGGGATACGCCGCGTCGGCGTGTTGACCCAATATCGCAGTCACAGCCTGATGCGCCACATTCAGCGCGGCTGGGGATTTCTGCGCGGCGAGTTGAACGAATTCATCGAGGTGATGCCCGCCCATCAGCGTCCGAACTGGGACGTGTGGTATCAGGGCACGGCGGATGCGGTGCACCACAACGCCGAAATCATCCGTTCCGTGCGCTCGAAATACGTGATCGTGCTCGCGGGCGATCACGTTTACAAAATGAATTACGCGCTCGCACTGGCCGAACACGTCGAGCGCGGGCTGCCCTGCACGGTTGCCTGCATCGAAGTGCCGCGTCACGAGGCCCGCGCCTTCGGCGTGATGGCGGTCGACGACCAAGGGCTCATCACGGATTTCGTCGAAAAACCCGACGATCCGCCGGCCATGGCGCATGATCCGGAGCGATCACTGGCGAGCATGGGGCTGTATATCTTTGACACCGACTATCTGCTCGCAGAGCTCGAGCGCGACGCCGCCGACGCGTCGTCGAGTCACGATTTCGGCAAGGAGATCATTCCGCATGCGGTGCGCAACCGTCACGTCGGTGCGCACCGCTTCCACGTCAGCGCGGTCGGCTCGCGCGAAGCCTCGGCACCATATTGGCGCGACGTCGGCACGATCGACGCGTACTGGGATGCCAACATCGATTTGACGGCGACACTGCCGTTGCTCGATCTGTACGACGATCGGTGGCCGATCTGGACCCATCAACCGCAACTGCCGCCGGCGAAATTCGTGCACAACCAGGACGATCGTCGCGGTATCGCGATTGAATCTTTGGTGGCCGGCGGTTGCATCATCTCCGGACATGCGGAGCGTTCGGTGCTTTTTTCGGGCGTACGCGTGCACTCGCACGCCCATACGGACTGGAGCGTCGTCCTGCCCGATGTGCAGATCGGTCGCGGCGCGCGGGTGAGCCGCGCCGTGATCGACCGCGGCTGCGTGATCCCGCCCGGCATGGTGATCGGCGAGGATGCGCAGGCCGACGCCGCGCGCTTTCACCGCACCGAATCGGGCATCACGCTCGTCACGCGGCCGATGCTGCAAAATCTCGCCTGAACGGCGATTGCAGACGTCGCGATCTCAGCGACGCGGCGTGACCTGCCAGACGCGACTCGCGTACTCGCGTATCGCGCGATCCGACGAGAATGCGGCCATCGCCGCAATGTTGCGCAACGCCGACGAAGCCCAACCGGTCCGGTCTCGATAGCGGGCGTCGACACGCTGTTGCGCGCGCATGTACGACGCATAGTCGGCAAGCAACAGATACCGATCGCCGCCAGCGAGCAGTGACGCGACGATCGGCTCATGCCGCGCGGGCTCGAGCGGCGAGAACATGCCACCGGCGATCGCATCGAGCGCGGCGCGCAACATCGGGTCGGCTTCGCAGATCGACTCGGGTCGATAACCGGCTGCGCGCGTCGCGACCACTTCGTCGGCACCGAGACCGAAGACGAACATGTGCTCGTGACCCATGTGCTCGCGCATTTCGATGTTTGCGCCATCGAGCGTGCCGATGGTGAGCGCACCATTCAACGCAAGCTTCATGTTGCCCGTACCCGATGCCTCGGTCCCGGCCGTCGAAATCTGTTGCGAAAGATCGGCCGCCGGAATGACGAGTTCGGCGACCGACACGCCGTAGTTCGGTACGAACACCACTTTGAGACGCTCGCGGAGACGCACATCGGCGTTGATCGTGGTCGCGACGTCGTTGATCAGACGGATGATGGCCTTGGCCATCACGTACGACGATGCCGCTTTGCCCGCGAAAATCACCGTGCGCGGCACCCAGTCCGCATCGGGATCGGACAGCATCGCCTGATAGCGCGTGACGACGTGCAGCACGTTCAACAGTTGGCGCTTGTACTCGTGGATGCGCTTGACCTGCACGTCGAACAGACTGCCCGGGTCCACCGTCACGCCTTGGGTCTGCTGCAAGTGGCGCGCGAGCGCGATCTTGTTGGCGTTTTTGGCAGCGATCACGCCGCGCAACAGGGACTCGTCCTGCGCAAAATCCGAGAGTACGGCAAGGCGCCCGAGATCGGCACGCCATTCACGCCCCAATCGTTCGTCCACCAAAGCGGCGAGCGGCGCATTCGCGCCGGCCAGCCAGCGTCGTGGCGTGATGCCGTTCGTGACGTTCAAAAACCGTGCGGGAAACAACTCGGCCAAATCCGCAAACACGGTCTGCACCATGAGCTCGGAGTGCAAGGCGGACACGCCGTTGACTTTGCGACTGCCGATCACCGCAAGGTGCGCCATGCGGACGCGTGGCGCCTCGCGTCGGTCGATCAACGACACCCGCGCCCAGAACTCTGCGTCGCCAGGCTTGCGAGCAGACACCAGCGCATGCAGATCCTCGTCGATGCGCAACACGATTTCCGCATGGCGCGGCAGCACCTGCTGCAGAAGTTCGAGCGACCAGGTTTCCAGCGCCTCCTGCATCAGCGTGTGGTTGGTGTACGAAAACAAACGCGCGGTCAGCGACCACGCGTCGTCCCACGAATAGCCGTGTTGATCGCACAGCAGACGCATCGCCTCGGCGACCGCGATCGCAGGGTGGGTGTCGTTCAGGTGGATGACGACGTGCTCGGCGAGATTCGCGAGGGTGCCGTGCTCGCCCAGATGTCTGGCGAAAATGTCGTGCAGCGATGCGGCGACGAAGAAATATTCCTGTCGCAGACGCAACTCCCGACCGCTCGGCGTGCTGTCGTTCGGATACAGCACCCAGGAGATTTCCTCGTATTTGTTTTTCGCGGCTGCCGCACGCGCGAAGTCGCCGACCGCAGTCGCGGCGAGATCGAGATGTTCGGGTGCTGCTGCGCGCCACAATCGCAACGTGGCGACGTCGTCGCTGCCGTGACCCGGCACCACGTGATCGTAAGCTTTGGCGAGCACGACCGAATCGGGCAACCACTCTGCCCGGCCGTCGCGCCACTCGACCCGACCGGCGAACCCCACGCGACAATCGAGTGCCGGACGCGGAAATTCCCACGGCGTGCCGTTGGCGAGCCATGGATCGGGATATTCGACTTGCACTCCGGCTTCGATCTGCTGCTTGAACATGCCGTACTCGTAACGGATGCCGTAGCCGATCGCGGGTATGCCGAGCGTCGCCAGCGAGTCGAGAAAACACGCAGCGAGCCGTCCGAGGCCACCGTTGCCGAGGCCCGGGTCGGGTTCGGCCGCGCGCAGATCCTCCAGCGCACGTGCCTGCGCCGCGAGCGAGCGCTGGATGTCGGCTTCGACATCGAGGGCGGCGATCGCATTGCCGAGTGCCCGTCCCAACAAGAACTCCATCGAGAGGTAATGGACGCGCCGCGCTTGGGTTGCACGCTCGCGTGCCTGCGCACGCACCCAGCGACGCGACAACTCGGCACGCAGCACGCCGGCACAGGCTTGCCAAAGATCGTGCGTCGTCGCGCCTGCAGGATCGACGCCCACTTCGGCAAGCAGACGTGCCTCGAGCGGAAAGTTATCGTCCATGATCGTGTTCGACATCTCGGTGCAATGCGCGCGGAGTTGGCACGAGTCGCATCATAAACGCTCGTGGACCCCGTCGTGATCGGCGAGAATAGGCGATCATGAATATCGTCCATGCCGCCGCCGAGATACACCCGCTCGTCAAAACGGGTGGTCTCGCGGACGTCGTCGCGGCGCTGCCGCCCGCACTGCTGCGAGCCGGTGCGGACGCACGCGTCATCGTGCCGGGATATCCGGCGATCATGCGTGCACTGCACGCTGCGCACGCCGTCACGGAGTTCGGTCCGAGGTTCAATGCGCCGCAGGTGACGCTGCGCTACGGTCGTCTCGAGGGCGTGGCGGTCGGCGCGTACGTCATCGATGCGCCGGCGCTCTACGATCGCGCCGGCGGTCCATACGATGCCGCGGACGGCTGGGCCTACGGCGACAATCTGCAGCGGTTCGCGTTGCTCGGCTACGCCGCCGCCAAACTCGGCGCCGGTGCGGACCCGCTCTGGCGTCCCGATGTCGTGCATGCCCACGATTGGCATGCCGGACTCGCGCCCGCTTACATGGCCGCCGACCCCGCGAACACTGCCAAATCGGTATTCACGATCCACAACCTCGCCTACCAGGGCAATTTCTGGGAGGGCGAGTTCCACAAACTCGGGCTTCCCGACGCGTTCATGCGACCCTACGGCGGCATGGAGTTTTGGCGTCAGGTTTCATTCATGAAAGCCGGCATCGTGTTCAGTCGACGCATCGGCACGGTCAGTCCGACCTACGCACGTGAAATCACCACGGCGGAATTCGGCTGCAGCCTCGACAGCGTGCTGCGCGAACGTGCGGCGGATTTGCGCGGCATCCTGAACGGCATCGACACGGACCTGTGGAATCCTGTCAACGATCCGCATTGCGCCGCGGCCTACGATCGAACGAACCTCGCGGGCAAACACGCCTGCAAACTCGCACTGCAGCGCGAGTTCGGTCTGGAAGAGCGCAAGGATGCGTTGTTGTTCGGGGTGGTCACGCGACTCTCGCACCAGAAAGGCCTCGATCTGCTGCTCGGTGCGCTGCCGACCCTGCTCGCGAGCGGCGCGCAACTGGTGATGCTCGGCGCCGGCGACCCGCAACTCGAACACGGATTTCGCAGCGCCGCACAAGCGCACGCGTCGCGCATCGGCGTGCGCATCGGCTACGACGAAGGTCTCGCGCATCGCATCGTGGCCGGTGCCGACTCGATCATGGTGCCGTCACGCTTCGAACCCTGCGGACTCACGCAACTGTACGGCTTGCGCTACGGCACGCTGCCGTTCGTGCGACGTACCGGCGGACTCGCCGATTCGGTCGATGAGCGCGTGGGTTTCTTCTGCGGGCCACCGGAAACCGCAATCCATGAAACCATCAAACGCGCCGTCACCCTCCACCGCAACCCGGACCGCTGGCAAACGATGATGGTGGAGGCGATGGGGCGCGAGCACGACTGGTCGTCGTCGGCGCAACGCTACCTGCAACTTTACGCGGAATGAACGCACGACGTCGGGGATCCGACACTCCACCCCAAGCCTAACTCTTTGAAAGGCGTGGGATTTCGGCGCGACGATGATGAGAACCGCTGGCATCGAACTTGCTTGGTAATCCGCCAAAGGATCACCCCGCGGGAGAGTCACGCGCATGTCGTTCAAGGTATCTTTGACGGGCATGAATGCCGCGCTCGCCGAACTCGGCGTACGCAGCAACAACATCGCCAACTCGGCAACCAGCGGTTACAAAAAATCGTCGGCGCATTTCGCCGCGTTGGTAGCCGACTCGATCGGCGCCGAGTCCTCGGCTTCCGTCGGACGCGGCGCCGCGCTGACGCATTATTCGCGCAACTTTTCGCAAGGCTCGCTGCAGACCACGGGCAATGCATTGGATCTGGCGATCGAAGGTGACGGATTCTTCGTCGTGCAATCGAATGCCGCTTCGCCCGACGACCCGAAACGACTGCAGGACTTGTACACGCGCAACGGTTCGTTCCGCGTGAATGGCGACGGCTACGTCGTCGACGGCAGCGGACGTCCGCTCAAAACCGCCGCCGGAACGCTCGCCAATCAAGGTCTCATTCGCATCCCGAGCGCAGTCGGACTGCCGCGCGCGTCGTCGAAGATCGCACTCGACGTGAATCTGCCTGCCGATGCGACGGTGAAGCCGCTGACAGACAAGACGCCCTTCGATCCGCTCGATCCGGCGAGTTTCAATCACTCGACTTCGGTTTCGGTCTACGACTCGCTCGGCACTCCGCGCACGGCAGCCATCTACTTCCGCAAAACCGCGCTCGGCACGCCCGAAGATCCGCGCAACCGCTGGGAAACCTACCTGGTCGTCGACGGCAAGAAACTCGAGCCCGCCG